>Ga0210408_10003741_pt1 | contig 13863 bp, 10 predicted proteins | sample IncBWH4MmetaG_FD_155471 | JGI IMG/M metagenome (GOLD analysis project Ga0210408, IMG submission 155471) | Forest soil microbial communities from Barre Woods Harvard Forest LTER site, Petersham, Massachusetts, United States - Inc-BW-H-4-M | ecosystem: Environmental > Terrestrial > Soil >...
CGGACTCGCGGCGATCGCCAGCAAGACGCGCACGGTGCGGTAGGTGAGGCGCATCTGCATATCGCGCAACGGGTCCTTGCTGGAGGGCAGAGAGCGCACGCGATGCTTCGGCGTGGGTCGCGAGCTCTCTCTGTGGGCCGCAGCCGGGCCGAGGTAGGGAAGCGCGATCATGCCCATCAACGCACCAGCCAGCGCGAGCAGGTCGCCGTCGCGCTCGAGCAGGCGGGCATGCAAGACCGACAGGACTCCGCCCACCACTCCCTCGCCGGTCAGCGGGGGCAGCGCGGTCGCCGACCTGGACTCTGCACGTCCTTCGTCGATTACGGCTGTCACCGGGTCGAGCGCGCCGAAGCGGCGCTCATGCACCCTGCGCCCGGCCCCAAGCGTCTCGACGATGCAGAGCCTGCCCATCGCGGGCTCGTCTTCGAGGAATTCAAGCGCCGCTATCAGCCCAGCCCTGACCCGCACGAGCCACCTCGCTCCGGGGTCATAGGCATCAAGCACATACTCGCTCGCGCGGACAATCGACTGGTCAAGCGCCGCCAGGAAGCAATCTTCGAAGTCCTCGAACACTTCGTAGAAAGTGCGACGCGAGACACCCGAGCGCGAGACCACGTGCGCCACAGTCGCGTTGGAGCGACCGCGCTCGGAAACCACGTCGATCATCGCCGCGATCATGCGAGCACGCTGGATCCCAGTGACATGGCCGCGCCCAAACCCATCGCGCTCAACCACGCGTGCGCCGCGCTCAGCGGTAGCGCTGAAACGCTTGACCGCACCGGGAGGACGCCCGGCGGTCGAACGCGCAGCCCCGTCGGTAGGGCGCTTGGCGGTCGAACGCTCGGCACCGCCTGGAGGACGCTCGACAGTCGAACGCGCGGCACCGCCCGTAGAGCGCTTGGCGGTCGAACGCGCGGGCCCGCCTGTGGAGCGCTTGGCGGTGGAGGATTGTCGTTTGGGTGCCATCGTTATCCTCGTTTTGGGACGCCCCCGACGGACATCGCCCTGGCACAGGGGGTGTCCGGGCGACATCCGCGAGGGGGCCTAACGGCCAATACAATCCTCCGCCCTCAGCGTCTCCCTGTCACCTCTTGTTTCCCATTGGCGGAACTTGTGTCTCCAACCTCGCGCTCAACTCTGGCCGCCAAGCGCTTTCGAGGCACCCGGCTGCTGCCAAGCGCGCAGTCTCACGCTTAGTTCTGGGCGCCGCCGAAGCCCTTCATTGCTTCGGTCATGGCGCTGGGCGTGTCGAGGATCTGCGAGAAGCGCACGACCGTGACCGTGTCCTCCATCGACACGGAGCGCCCATAGATCTGCTCAAGGAAGTTGATCAGCTCCTCGTGACGGCGGAACTCTGGGTTGTCGTGCTTGATGTCTCGTGGCGAGAGCTCTGCGACCTTCATCACCTCGACCTGATCGATCACGGCTTCGAAGATGCGCTCGCGCGGGGAGTACTGGTAGCCGATCGTGACGAGCACCGCCTGGTTCTTGCGGTACTTGCCCGACTTGTCGCCGAGCCTGATCGTGGCCGTCTTGCGACCCTTCTTCAGCTCGTCGGCGAAGATCGTCGAGTAGAAATTGAGTACCTGCACGATCGGCAGGCTATCGGTCTTGCTCGCCGATGGCCAGTGCGCGTGCCACCATCTCGCGCTCTCCCGGATAGCTGAGCGCCTTCTTGGCCTCGGCGAGTCCCATCCAGCGCGCCTCGAGGACCTCCTCGTCGTGATCGGATGGGTCACCGCTCACGTAGCGAAACAGGAAGAAGTGGACGCTCTTGGCCACCCTGATACGGTCGCGCACATACCAGTAGCGCACCTCGCCAAGCTCTTGCACGAGCTCGGCGGTGACGCCCGTCTCCTCGCGCACCTCGCGGGTAGCCGCCTGCACGATCGTCTCGCCCGCGTCGAGATGACCCTTGGGCAAGCCGAGCACGTGCGACCCATCCGCGGCGCGCCTGGTGGGCACTATTACAAGCACCTTGCCCTCGTGGACCACCACGCCGCCGGCGGAGACCTCGCGGGCGCCCGCGCCGGGGCCGGCCTTCTCAGAAGACATACCCGTCGAGTGCAGCCGGGTCGTGGACGACCAGGCGCCCGCGACCCTGGGAGATCACCCCAGCTCGCTCGAGCACCGCCAGGAAGCGCGAGGCCGACTCGCGAGAGGAGCCAGCCAGCTTGGCCAGGTCGGCCTGGGTGGCCGTCAGCAGCACCTCCTGCTCAGACGCCCCCGCTTCCACGGCCTGCGCGACGAGCTCCCCGAGCACGACCGCAACGCGACTCTGAACGGTTTGGAAGGACTGTTTGGCCAGCCGATCGTTGGTCTCACGCAAACGCCGCCCGAGCGCCACCACAAGACGAATCGCGATCTGCGGATGCTCGACCATCAGCCTACGCATGTCCGGGCCGAGCACGGCCACCACGTTCGTACGCTGCACCGCCTCGACCGTAGCCGAGCGCAGCTCGTCCTCGAACATCGCGAGCTCGCCGAAGATGTCGCCCGGCCCGAAGGTAGCAAGTGTGATCGTGCGCCCATCGGGATGCTCACGCACGGCACGGGCGCGCCCGGAGCGCACGATGTAGCAGGTGTCGCTGGCGTCGCCTTCGCGGAACACGATCTGCCCAGGCTCGAACGCGCGCGGCACCGCCAGCTCGGCGATGCGCTCCAGGTCGTCGTGCTCGAGCGTCGAGAACACGGGCACTCGACCGAGCAGCTCAACTATCTCCGCATCCCTGGTTACCGACATGCCCTGGAGATATCACAGCAGAGAGCCAACCCCGCAACTTGCAGGCACCCAACGCTATCTTCACTGTATGAGCCCTTTGCACTCGATCGCACCACTGGTGCTCGCGGCCGCGTTCGCCCCCGCGCCGGCCCATCCGCTACTTCACTCGCGCGACCTGTGGGCGACGGTGAATGTGTGTGGCCCCTCCAATCAGCCCAATACGATCGGTATTCGCGGCTCGATGCCCGGCGATGGCCATGCCAAGGACGTCATGTATATGCGCTTCAGGATCCAATACCAAGACACCGCGACCAAACAGTGGCTCAACCTGGGCCAGGGAGCCGACTCCGGCTTCCTGAAGGTCGGCTCCGCCGGACTAGCACGCCAGGCAGGCCGTAGTTTTCAGCTCGCCCGGGCCGCCGGCAAGCCCGTCTATACCCTGCGCGGGGATGTCGTCTTCCAGTGGCGGCGCGGCGCGACCGTGCTGCAAACAGCGACGATACCTACCACCGCGGGGCACAAGAGCCTGGCCGGCGCCGATCCGCGCGGGTACAGCGCGGCGACCTGCACGCTCACATAGACCCGGTCGCAGGCGGGACCAGACGGGCGGGATCGGTGCAGAGCTGTGGAGCCCTAGCGAGCGGGCGACACGGCGTCTGCGAACAGGCGCGGATCGTTGGTGATGATGCCGCTCACGCCCATCTCCGTGAGCTTGGCGATGCGCTGGGCATCGTCCACCGTCCACACGTACAGCTCGCCTCCCTCGCCGGCCACCGCGCGCACAAGCGCGGGTGTGACGACACGCCAGTGAGCCATGATCGCGTCGACCGCCCCCGTGCGCAAAGCCTCGCGTGCGCGGCGCGGCAACAGCGCACGGTAGCCGGTAAGGGCCGCGAGCGCCGGAACAACGGTGAGCATGTGACTGGTGTAGTCGCGCCTCACGCGCGGCACCGACCAGCCCAGGCGCAGCGAGGGCTCGATAGCGCGAACACGAGCAAGCGAGTCGGCGTACATGCCGCTCAACAGCGTCCTCTCGGCGAGGCCCACGTTGCGTAGGGCCTCTACCACTTGCAGCTCATACCCGGGCAGCTTCACGTCGAGGTCGAATTCGATCCCCGCGAAGGCGTCTCCGGCGAGGTAGTCGAGCGCCTGTGCCAATGTGAGCGGAGTGCGCGAACCCATGTCCTCGTAGTCGTGGGCCACAAGCAGGGGGCCACTACCGTCGGCCCTCTCACTGAGCACGTCAAACTCGATCATGTCCACACCGTGGGCCAACGCAGCATCGAAGCTCGCGGGCGTATTTCCCTGCACGAGGTGTGCCGCGCCCTTGTGCCCAACCCGCCGGGGGGACGTCTCCGCACGGCTGGCTTCATCAGTGGCCACTGGCCACCAGGATAGAGCCCGGCTCGTGCGAGGACTGCGCTCGACAGACGGGCTCACGCTTGCGATAGAGCGAGATCGAGATCTCATGCGAGGACCAGGGCTGCTCGACGGAGCGAGATCGGGATCTCATCCGAGGACGGGGCCTGCTCGACAACGGGCGCTCGCGCCTGAAGCAGGGCGAGACCAGACCGCTCAGGAGACCTTCAGCCGCTTACGCCGCGAGGACGCTTCGATCGATTCGACCGCGGTACGCGGGCCAATGTAGGGCGCGAGTATCAGGAAGGTGAGGTGATCTACCAAGCACGGTAGATAGCGCAAGCGATCGTGTGGCGCATAGCTGGAGAGGATCGCCCAGATCGCCCCCATGATCGCCTCGGCCGCCACGCTTGGAGCCCGTTGAGGTTCGGGGATTCGCTCGGTCATCACCTTGATGAAGCCGTCAAGTACGCCACTGACCCGCCCCACCATGCCGTTGCCGGCGTCGAACAGATCGATGAACGACAGCTTTACGAGCCCGGGATGGGCCGCGCAGTAGGCGATCAAGGCCTCGACTCCTTTGTGCACGGCTCCGGGCCACTCGGCGTCGTTGCGGGTAGCGCGCCTGACCGCGTCGTGGGCTTCGGCCGCAAACTCGTCGACGACGGCGAGCAGGCACTCTTCCTTGCTCGAGAACTCTCGGTGGAAAGCTTCGGTGGAGACCGCGGCGGCGCGCGCGATCTCGGCATCGGTGATGTTTGCGTAGCCCTCCTCCAAGGACAGCTGGACCATTGCGTCCATCACGCTCGAGCGACGGTCCTCGCGTGTCAGGAAGCGAGCCCGTTTGGCCACCAAGCTCGGCTGCCGGCCGGAGCCCAAGGTGCGCAGACGCGTGACCGCCGTGGAGCGGTAGGAGCTAACCCAGTCGAGCAGTTCGTCGGTCAGCCCCGCGAGCTCCTGGGCGCGACCTTCGCGCACACGCCGGAGCACGACAAAGCGAACCCCGCCGACGATCGCGCGCGGCGCCAGTGGCGGCAGGGCGATCCCGTCGGGCGTCAAGCTGAAGCCTGTCGCGACGACGCGCTCGAAGGCGGTGGCGGTGAGCTGCAGGCGTTCGTGACCGCGCGGGCCGATCCCGATCGACTCTACGAGCACCAGGTTGGCGCCACGCGGGTCGGCGGCGATCCCTTCGAGGAACACTTTGCAGGCCGTATACAAGCGGTTGGCCCAGCCGCGCTCGGACAGCCACGCCTGAAGGACCCGTTTGCGCGAGGCGCCCACGAGCGCGTCGTAAGTGGATAGGAAACAGTCTTCCTTGTTTGAGAACTGCTCGTAGAAGGCGCGTCGCGAGACCCCGGCGAGCGCGATCACATGGGCGACACTCGTACCCGCGTAGCCACGCTGGTACACCGACTCCGCCATGCCGCCATAAAGGCGGGCGCGCTGGTGGCGGGCGACCTCCTCTCGGCCAAGCCCATGCGGGCCGTGGGGGAGGCGCTTGTAGAGGGGCGTCAACCCGTCATAGGCATCCGATCCGGCGCCGAGCAGCAACTCCTCCTCGGAAACCGGCGTATATGGGATCTCAGGGCGCTCGCGGGTGGGCGGGGCAGCCGGTGAACCACCTCTCAGGGTCTCTCCACTTGTTCCACTCATCCCCATTATTCGGCAAGATAATTCAGGGCTGAACCGTTGGCAAGCCGTAGTCGAGCCGATCCAGACGAATGTTTCTGACTCCTGCCACTTTGCCGCAACCCGCTTCCCTCCACGTACAACGGTAGCTCCAATGACATCCGCCGCCTACCCAGGCATCCGCAAGTCCACCATGTCTCCAATTCGATGTTATTCGAGAAGCTCAAGCGATTCAAGGAGACACTCGAACGATTCAAGCACGCAGGGTGAGCCTGCGCGGACCCTGGCGAAAGCCGAGCTCCACAAGCGTTGGCTCCAGCGGGGATCCGATAGCCGGCTCGCCGTCCACCCGCTCGAGCGCCACCGCGCCGAGGCGCCCCACGCGCACCGCATCGGCCAGCGCCCTCAGCCCAACCAGCAAGGGAGCCTCCGGAGCCCGGGCCCGTTCGACGGCGGCGCCCCACTCCTGCCTCTCGCCCTGCATTTCGGCCTGGGCATCCTCTGAGCGGAGCGTCACGATTCCGCGGCCACCCCGCTCCAGGTAGAGCACAGGCTCGGCGTCCACCAACACCACATATGCACCAGCCACGCGAGCCGGCCGGCGTGCCTTGTCCCCGCGTCGCGGCCAAGGCAGCGCGGCTCCGAACGGCTGGGCGGGGTCAACCGCCGCCAGCACGAGCGCCCGTCCGGCAGGCTCGGAGCCTCCAGCACGCAGACGCTCGACCGCTCCGGGCAGGGCAAACTGAGCGCCGCCGAGCCCCTCCACGAAATAGCCGCGCCGACATACCCCAAGCGTCTCGAGCTCGCTCAAGGCGCCATACAAGCTCGCGAAGCCGCCCGAAATCCCCTCCGCAAGGACCTGCTCGCGCGTGAGCACCCCATAGCGCTCCAAAAGCAGCTCCGCGAGCGCGCGCCTGCGTTCGCGCTCATCACCCGCCCGACGCTTGCGCTCATCATCAGTCAGGCGCCTGCCCTGCGGTTTCCGTGCACCGATGCCGGTCTCGGCACCGGGGAGCCCCAGGTCGGGAGACGCCTGGCCGAAGATCGATCGTGTGAGCGACCAGCGGCCCTGCACCTGGGCAGTAGCCCCGAAGCGTCCCCCACGCAGCGCGTGCGCGCCGAAGCGGCGCCTGCCACGGCCGGGGCCCACCGGTGGACGAGCGTTCGCCGCGACCTGCGTGGCGAGCGTGAGGCGCGGGGCGCGCAGGGGTGCCCACGCGTCGTTAGTCACCTCGCCGGCCCACACCAGATCCCACAAAGCCTGCGTCAGCGCGGGAACCGAAAGCTCCAGCTCGGCGAGCAGGTCGGCAAAGAAACAGGGCGCCATGCCCAGCCGCTCGCGCAACAGCTCATGCTCGGGCTCCGTGGGCTCAGCGCGCGCGGAGCCGGCCCCCACAATGCGGGCAGGTAGCGTAGCGGGCCCTTTGGGTGGGCCCAATATTGGGGCGTCCTCGCGGAAGTAGAGCGCCACGCGCCCCGAATCGCGGGCCAGCGAACCGGCGCCCACCCAAACGACCTCCCCGCTCGCGCACAGGCCGTCAAGCCAGGCGGGCGAATACGAGCCGCAGCGGGCGGGCAGCACATCACGCTCCCACACCGCCACCGGCAGGGCAAGCCCCTGCAAGGGCACCAGCACCTCACGCAGGCGCTCCACACCCGCGCCGCTCGCCTGTCCCCGAACGGGGGATCCCGCGCGCCAGCGGTCCACTCCCTGCCAAGAGGGCATGAACGCCGCCAGAGCACGCTCGCCGACAGGCTCTATCTCCTTGCGCAAGGCTGCGAGCGAGGCGCGGCGCAGACGGCGCAGAACACCCGCGTTGCACCACTCGCGCCAATCGCCCTCGCGCGATTGCGAGGGCGATGCCTGCGGAGTATGCATCGTGGAAGTGGTCGGTGCAGATGGTTGCGAGCGCGATGCGCCTGCAGGCGACATGCAGGGGGGGTTGGGGCGCAGCTCCCCGCGCACGAGCTCGCCCGAGCGCTCCAGCTCGCGCAATGCCGCGGACGCGTCCACCCCGTAGCGCTCGTGCAGCTCGACGGTAGTGAATGGGCCGTGCGTGCCGGCATAGCGCGCCACAAGCTTGACGAGCGCGTCGGGTACGTCGGCGATGAAAGCTGCGGGCAGCCCGCCCGGAGGCGGGACCCCTAGTGCATCGCGGTAGAGGCCAGCATCGTCGGCGGCGATCAAGCGCTCCTCACCACCGATCCGCACCCGTAGGACCCGGCGCTCGCCCTCGAGCTGGGCGAGCAGGCTCTTGGGGTCCAGCCCAGCGAGGACGCGCTCAGAGAGCTCCTCGACGCGCAGATCGCCGACCCGGCGCAAAACGTCGCACAACGAATCGCGACTACTCGCCTGCGTGTTGGGCGAGCGGTGCTGAAGGTCATCCTCGACCTGGGCGAGCGCGCCCGGGTCGATCAAATCGCGTAGCTCTTCCTGGCCGAGCAGCTCGCGCAAGAGGTCGCGGTCGAGCGACAGCGCCGCCGCGCGGCGCTCGGCGCTCGGCGTGTCCCCCTCATACATGTAGGTGGCCACGTAGTCGAACAACAAAGACCCCGCAAACGGGGAGGCATTCTGGGTCTCGACTTCCACCAAAGACACTTCGCGGGTGGTGAGCTTGCGCAGCAGGTCCTGCAGCCCCGGCAGGTCGAGCACGTCGCGCAGACACTCGCGGTAGGTCTCCAAGACGATCGGGAAGTCCGGATAGCGGCGCGCGACCTCTAGCAGGTTCTGGGACTTCAGCCGCTGCTGCCACAGAGGCGTGCGCTTGCCCGGATAGGCACGCGGGATCAAAAGCGCGCGACCCGCGTTCTCGCGAAAGCGAGCCCCGAACAGGGCAGAGCCACCCAGCTCGGCGACCACCGCCTCCTCCACCTCCTCTGGGTCGAGCGCCACCAGATCTGCATACGACACCGCTTCGGGCGCCGACGGCCCGGCGGCGCCAAGGTTGGCCGCGGAAAAGCTATCGGCCGCAGACGGCCACTCAGCGTCTGGCGCGCCTCCCACACGCCCGTCCAGATCGACGTCGGGCAGGCGCACGACGATCCCGTCGTCAGACCACAATGCCTCGCCGTCGATTCCAAAGCGCTCGCGGATACGCGCCGAGATCGCAAGACCCCAAGCGGCATGCACGCGCCCGCCGTAGGGCGAGAGCACACACATACGCCAATCGCCGATCTCATCGCGAAAGCGCTCGACCACGATCGTGCGATCGCTGGGGATCACGCGTGTGGCCGCCTGCTGCTCGCGCAGATAAGCAAGCAGGTTGGCCGCCGAGCGCTCGTCCAGGTCGTAGTCGCGCGCCAGCAAGTCCGCGTCCTGATCGACCGCCCAGCGCGCAAACGCCCCGATCGCCTCGCCCAGCTCCTTCGGGCGGCCGATCCCGTCGCCCTTCCAGAACGGCACCGCTCCCGGCACGCCCGGCGCAGGCGTCACGATCACGCGGTCGCGGCCGATCTCCTCGATCCGCCAGGAGGACGCACCCAGCAGGAACACCTGGCCTGGGCGCGCCTCGTAGACCATCTCCTCGTCAAACTCTCCCACGCGGCGTCCGTCGGGCAGCGTCACCGCGTACAGGCCGCGATCGGGGATCGTGCCGGCATTCGCGATCGCAAGCTGGCGGGCACCCTTGCGCGCGCGAATGCGTCCCGCGACCCGGTCCCACACGATGCGCGGACGCAACTCGCCGAACTCGCTGGAGGGGTAGCGGCCATCCAGCATGTCGAGCACGTTCTCCAGCAAGGCCCGTGGCAAATCGGAGTAGGAGTGGGTGCGGCAGATGAGAGCATGCAGGTCATCCACAGAGACGGTCCCGTCCGCCCAGACGTGTTGGGAGCCGCCGCCCGGGCCGCCGCTCGCGGCACTCGAACCGCCGGGCAGCCCGACCTTTCCCGCATCCTCCGCCGAGGCGGCGATCGCCACGATCTGCTGGGCGAGCACGTCCAGTGCGTTACGTGGCACCACGGTCGGCTCAATCGCCCCTTCGCGCATGCGCCGGCACACAACCGCGCACTCGAGCAAATCGCCCCTGAACTTGGGGAAGATGCGCCCCTTGCTCACATCGCCCACGCCATGGCCCGCCCGCCCGATGCGCTGCAGGCCGCGCGCCACCGACTTGGGCGACTCGATCTGCAACACCAGGTCCACAGCCCCCATATCGATCCCCAGCTCCAGCGAGGAGGTGGCCACCAGGCAAGGTAGCTCTCCGGCCTTGAGCTGCTCCTCAATCGTCGTGCGCTCCTCGCGCGAGAGCGATCCGTGGTGAGCGCGAGCGATCTCGCGCAGCGCCGCCGGCCCCGGGCTCGCCGAGGGCACATACAACGATCCATCCCCGCCTCCGCTTGCCTGCTCGCCATCGCCATCTGACCCGGCCGCGGCCAGCTCGTTGAGGCGCAAAGCCACACGCTCGGCCGAGCGGCGGTTGTTGACGAACACGATCGTGGAACGGTGCTCGCGGACCAGGGACAGCAGCTCGGGATAGATGGCCGGCCAGATGGAGTTGCGTGTGGACTCGCTGCCCGGGACCGGCTCCAGGGGATCGCCGCTAGTTGAGCCGGCCGGGCCTGCCAAATCGCTCATCGAGTCCACCGGCACGTGGATGCGCAAGTCAAGCGGCTTGCGTACACCAGCGTCCACGATCCGCACCTCGCGGGTGGGCCCCACCAGGAAGCGCCCCACCTCCTCCAGCGGATTCTGCGTCGCCGAGAGGCCGACCCGCTGCACACCGCCTCGCCTCCGGCCCAGCGGATCCGCCCGCGAGTGCGCACGCGCCTGCTCGTCCAAGCGCTCGAGCGTGAGCGCGAGATGAGCACCGCGCTTAACCGAGGCCACGGCGTGGATCTCGTCCACGATGACCGTCTCCACCCCCTCCAGCATCGCGCGAGCGCGCGATCCGAGGATCAGGTAGAGCGACTCGGGTGTCGTGATCAAGATGTCCGGCGGTTTGCGCGCCATCGCCGCCCGCTCGGCCTGAGAGGTGTCGCCGGTGCGAATCCCCACGCTCACGTTTGCCCGGAGCCCGCGCAAGGGGGCCCTGAGGTTGCGCTCGATGTCATGAGACAGAGCCTTCAGCGGGGAGACGTATACGACACGCACGCCGTCTCGCGCGCGTGTCAGAGACCCGCCGCTGGGCGCCTCGCTATGGTCTTCCCCCGCGCGCACACGGGGTACGCCGCTCGAGCCATCCGCCGGCGCATCCTCGTCCGTCCGGTGCCGCATGCCCAGCCGGTCGATCGCCCACAGGAAGGCCGCCAGCGTCTTGCCCGAGCCTGTCGGCGCCGACAGCAGCACATGCTCGCCACTGGCGATCGCAGGCCAAGCCTGCGCTTGAGCGGCAGTCGGCTTTGCAAACGACGACTCAAACCAAGCACGCGCCGCTGGACTGAACGCAGCCATCGGATCCGGATGGGATGCAAAGGAGTCTCGGCGGGAGCGAGCCACGTCGCCGAGGCTAGCGCGCCCAAGCCGCTCTATGGGTGGCCGTCAGCCTGCTCGAACACCTCTGAAAAGCGCACAAGATCGTTTCTCGGGATTGTTCGACTAGACTGCCGCCTCGTGTCGATAGAAGACGAAACGCAACAGTCCACACCAGACCCTGCCTCGACCCCGGGCAAGCACCTCCGTGCCTGGATGAGATGGATCGGAGGAGCCTCCCGCCAAGCTCAGCCCGAGCCCACGCAAACGCCAACGGGGCTCGATCGGATCGACATCACAACCCTGCAAGCACTACCCGCGCTGCTCGATCGCTCGAGTCTTCCCAACGGTGTCCTCGAGCTGGTGATCGAGGACTTCGAAGAGCCCACCCGCCAACTGCTCGACATTCACGACGGCCACATCACGCTCGTAGACCCCGGTCAGTGCGTGCCATGGGCGAGCATCTCAGGCCCTCCGGCGGCGTGGGCATCGGCGCTGGGCCCCGAGCGCGACACGGCAGCCCTGCGGCTCACCGGCGACGCCCAGCTTGCGCTGAGGGTACTCGCCGCGCTCCCATCACCCGCCTAGCGTCAAGCGGCCGCGCGGCCAAAAAGCTCGAGCACGCGCTCGACGGTCGCCTCGTCCATCGCCGTTGACACACACACAAGTCCGTCGGCCGCAACCAGCAAGCCCCCGTCATACAGCCGGCGCCACAGCGCCGGCAGATCGGCGGCGTGGAGCTTGCAGAGCGAGCCCGCGCCCGTGACCTCATATCCCAGGTTCTCCAACCCCTCGCGCAGCCGCCCACCGAGGCCGCCGATTCGCTCGATCGCCTCCCCATCCAGTGCATCCAGCGCCGCCAAGCCAGCCCTCATCGAGACAGGATTGGCTGCAAACGTGCCGGCGATCTCCACGCCGTCTGGAGCGGTGGGATCGAACACGTCCATCCACTCTGCCCTTCCCCCAAGCGCCCCCACAGGCAAGCCGCCACCGATCAGCTTGCCCAGCGTCACGATGTCGCCCTCGATCCCATAAGAGGCATGCATGCCACCGACGGCCATGCGCAGGGTGATGATCTCGTCGACGATCAAAGCGATACCGCGTCGCTGCGTCTCGGCGCGCACCAGCCTCGCCCACTCCCGGTCCACGGGTCGCAGCCCGGCCCGGTTGGGCATCAGGTCGAGCAGGACGCAAGCGACCCGATCCTCGCAGGCGTCAAGCGCCGCTACCAGTGCGGCCCCATCGCAGAGCGGGAGCGTGAGGACAGTACGCCTCACCTCCTCCGGCACCCCGCGGGCGCGCGGCTGAGCCAGGGTATCCCAGCCGCCGTGATAGCAACCTTCAAAGCGCACCACCTTCTCGCGACCGCTGGCCGCGCGCGCCGCGCGTACGGCGGCCATCACCGCTTCACTACCGGAGCCGGTGAAGCGCCAGCGCTCTGCCCACTCGATCCTGCCCGCCAAGCAGTCGGCCAAGTCCACTTCGGCCGCGGTCGGCAAGCCAAACGCCGAGCCCTGCTCGAGTGCGGCGCATGCAGCCACCACAACCGGCGCATAGGCGTTGCCGTGCACGAGCGCCGAGTAGTCGCCATGCAAGTCGATCAACTCGCGGCCGTCTACATCCACCACGAACGGTCCTTCGCCACGCACCGCATAGGGAGGGGGCGAGACGGCCGAGAGGGTCGTGCGCGAGCTCCCGCCCGGGAAGCGCCGGCGAGCGCGCTCGTAGAGCTCATCCCCGGCACCCACACGAGCTGGCTGTCGTGGCCTACCCACCCTCCACCTCGCGCGTGAGCAAACCCGCGACGTGCAAGCGAGGCCCATAGGACAGTGCAGTCGTCGGGGTCATCCTCATAGCGATAGGTAAGCGTGGCGGATCTTGGGGTCGCCAAGCAGCGTGCCCGGCTCTCCCTCAGCACACACCACGCCCCGGTCGATCACGTAGGCCCGGCTCGCAAGCGCCCCCACAATCCCAAGGTGCTGCTCGGCGAGCACCATCGTCAGGCCCGCCTGCTTGATGCGCAAAAGTTGCTCTGTAAGTGTCTCGACCACACGCGGGGCCAATCCCTCGGTGGGCTCATCCAACAGCAGGATCCCAGGATTCGAGATGAGCGCACGCGCGATCGCCAGGACCTGCTGCTCGCCTCCACTCAGCCACGCGCCCTTTGACCTGCGCACCCGCTCGAGCATCGGGAACACGTCAAGGAGCTCCTCGAGAGTCCACTCGTGGGGACGGTCCGGCAACGCCTCCCCGGAGGGCATCCTGGCCCGGGATGCCCCGAGCCCGCCGGCACGAGAACCTGGGCGCTTGCGCATTCCCGCGCGCAGGTTCTCCTCGACGGTCAGCTCGCCAAACACCCGCCGTCCCTGTGCCACCAAACCCACGCCCAGGCGAGCTATCCGGTGGGGAGAGAGCCCAACGGTCTCGCGGCCGTCCACCGCGATCGAGCCGCTGCGGGCGCCCATCATCCCCATCACGCTGTGCAACGTCGTGGTCTTGCCGGCCCCATTACGGCCGATCAAGGCGACTGTCTCACCGTCCCGCACGTCCATGTCCACGCCAAACAGGACTTCGCTAGCACCGTACTTGGCCCGCAGCCCTTCGACCGACAACCTCACCTCACGCCTCCCCCGGTACTAGAGCCGGCCGTGCCCTCATGAGGCATCCACTCCCATGTGAGACCCCAAATAGATTTGCTGCACGTGCGGGTCGCGCCTGATTTCCTCAGGTGCGCCGTCGGCGA
>Ga0210408_10003744_pt1 | contig 13859 bp, 9 predicted proteins | sample IncBWH4MmetaG_FD_155471 | JGI IMG/M metagenome (GOLD analysis project Ga0210408, IMG submission 155471) | Forest soil microbial communities from Barre Woods Harvard Forest LTER site, Petersham, Massachusetts, United States - Inc-BW-H-4-M | ecosystem: Environmental > Terrestrial > Soil >...
GACCTTCCAGGGGCTTTCGGCGATGGCAGTAAACACAAAGCGGTTCGGCACATTGAAGATGGAATTGCCGTATTCCAGCCCGAGGTTGCTGGGTACCAGTAAATCATTGGTGTCAGAAAAAGTCGAGGCGTTCTGGCCATAATCGAGCGAATGCGACCAGGTATAGCTGCCGGAGAGTTGCAAGTGATTGGTCATTCGGCGATTGAGCTGGATAGCCAGAGCATTGTAGTTGGAGTTGACGGAGCTGAAGATATTCGACATCGCGCTAAAATTCGGGTTCGGTCTGGTGGTTGACGATGAAGAAACGGTTGCGCCACCGGGAGTCTTGGTCACGGTGGAAACGGTGGCAAAAAGTTGGGTGGTGTAAGAGCCCGCTGGCAGCGGGCCACCGGCGGCGACGGTGTAGGTGATGTTGGTAGGGGCGGCGCCGGTGTTGATGTCGACGAAGTCGGGCAAGTGTCGGCCGAAACTACCCAAGTAGCTGACAGACAGCACGGTGTTGCGGGCAATCTCGCGTTCCACGGTCAAGTCCGTTTCGTGAACTTGCGGAAGCTTAAAGTTGTTGTCAAAGAACACGATTCCAAGTCCAGATGAAGGAGGAGGTTGGGTGGTAAGGATTTGCGGGAAGGATGGGGCACTACCTGGCGCGGGGAAAAAGTTGAAAGAGAATTGACTGCCGGGGACTCCAGTACTGGTAAGGGCATTGTAGATGGTCGAATTGATGACGCGGCCGTAGTAGATGCCATAGCCACCGCGGACGGCGGTCTTGCCGTTGCCGAAGACATCCCAGGCGAAACCGATTCTCGGACCGAGGTTCTTCTTGTCAGCGGGGAAACTCTGCGTTTGCGGGACGGCCGAATTGGGCAGGATCGGGCTGGGCAACATTTCGTACTCATAGCGCAGTCCCAGGTTTAAAGTGAGGCGCGGGAGGACGCGCCAAGTATCTTCCGCGAAGAAAGCGAGATCATTGGTATTGAAAGAGAAGCCAAGCGGCCCGAAAGCCTGTGCGTAGCTGGAGTAGCAGGGAGTTGTATGAGCGGTGCCGCAACTGTTGGGTCGGAAGAAGTCGGAAAGATAGTTTCCAATCGTGCTGTAGCTGAACGAACCGTACTGGGTGCGGAGATTTTCGCTCAAGTCGTTGGTGTGGGCAATATCAAAGCCAAACTTGAGGTTGTGTTTGCCATGGAACCAAGAAACGGTGTCTGCGTACTGAGTGCGGTACTCGTCAGGGAAAGCGGGTCGAGTGAGGAACGTAGGCACGCCCATGTCGAAGCCGTTGGTAATGAACACGTCTGGAGGCAACCCTAGAGGATTGGTGTAGCCAGGGACATTTGGAGAAGTAACGAAATTGGCCTGCTCGTAGGCAGTGGGAGACTGGGGGAACTCAAATTCAAAATCGCGGCCATACTGGAAGCGAGCTTCGTTGGTGAGAGTTGCGGTAAGGGAGGTATAGAGCTTGGCAACGCCCCAAGTGTCTTTGACATAGTCGCTGCCGAAACTATTGGTGGCAAAAGTGTTGCTGGCTTGAGTTTGGATGCCGGCGGGAGAAGACCAGCGGGTGCGATTGACTTCAAACGTGGCGTGGTTCTTAGCGCTGATTTGCCAGTCGATCTTGGGGAAGAAGATAGTGGCTTGGCCTTTACGCGGGACGGGACCAATTTCATTGGTGAGGCCGCTCAGTCCAGTGGTGTAATCGGCGAGGCCGGCAGCGTAGTTGGAGTTGCCGAGAGCGAGGTTGCCGACGAGTGTGCATGCACCGATGGTGGCGGTGGCGACGTTCGCCCCATTCGGCACGGCAGTTCCACCAGTCGTGAATGGGTTGGGAGTGCCGGTGTTAATGTTGCTCTTTCCGTTGGATTGAAAGCAGTTCGTGGTTCCATCAATAGTGTAAGCGGTTGTAAGGGTCTGAAGGGGAAGAGCGAAAAAGGCAGCGGGGCTACCGGCTTTGGCCGTACCGGGGAAGTTGCGATCATAGCGGTCAAAGGCAAAAAAGAAAAAGATTTTGTCTTTTTTGATGGGACCGCCGGCGCCGAAGCCGTACATTTTCCGAACATCGACGGGCTTGTAGGGTGAGGTGACCAGTGTGGTTCTGTCCGTGAGAGTGGTGAAAGGATTGATGGCGCCCCAGGTATTGTCCCGATCATAGAAATAGACTTCGCCGTGATACTGGTTGGTGCCGCTCTTGGTGACGGTGTTGATGACGGCGCCGGCGGCACGGCCGTACTCGGCGGAGTAGTTTGAAGTATTGACCTGGAATTCCTGAACGGCGGCCTTGGCCGTGGAGTAGCCAATGCGAGTGCGGCCGCGCTCTTCGGAAAAGAAGGCTTGATTGTTGTCGCCGCCGTCGACCGTGTTGTTATTGAGCAGCGTGCTCATGCCGCGGAAACTGATCAGGCCGAAACCGCTGGCGTCATTGACTGCGCCAGGTGTGAGAAGAGCGAAACTGGACCAGCGCCCTCCATTGATGGGCAGGTTGCTGATGGCCTCCTGATCGAGGGTGGGAGCAAATTCAGGAGTGTCGGTGTTGACCTGGGGGACCTCGGCGCTAACGACGATCGTTGCGCCGGCGGAAGCCACGTTGAGGCGGGCGGAGATGTCCGTGACGGTGCCAACTTGCACGATTACTTGTTGCACAGTGAAGGGCGCAAAACCTTGGGCTGTGACACTGACTGTATAGCCTCCTGGTTGCAGCTTTCCGGCGTGGAAATAGCCGGTGTTGTCGGTCATTACAGATTCTTCCGCGTTGGTGCCGTTGTTCTTGACGGTGACCTTGGCGTTGGGCACGGCAGCGCCGCTGGAGTCCGTTGCGGTGCCGCCGATGGCACCGTCTGTGGTGGACTGCGCGAACGTGCCGAACGCAAATAACACGATGACCATCAGTGCGAGGCAATACCGCACGATGTATCTTCCATTGCAATACATTTTCATGAAAGTTTCTCTCTTTCTCAATTTGGCAACGCTTCGCGCATACGCACGAGGACCTGAAACCTCTCCGGGGTGGAGTGGAGGTTTCCCCTCAGTTTGGTGACGGATCGTTATGGCCACACGCGCCGTCTCAACACAGCAACCAACATCCGGGTTATGGCCTATCTTCTATCACAGGAAGCAGATGCAATGAAGCCAGACCCTGTGGAAAACTTTGGCGGACACGAAACTATAATTTGCATGCACGCCAGCACCAGCAACACAATCTAAAGCCAATACAATCGCTTGCGGGAGACTAGCCAAAGCGGATTGATGCTTTGTAAACTTTTTATTAATGATGGGTTACAAGTCCGCCTTGCTCCGTTACGCGCGTGTGCGCTAGAGTCTCGAAGCCACTTTTGAGGAAGAGAATGCCGAAGCGAGAAAAAGCCGGGCAACAAAGTACCAGGACTCCGCAGGAACGCGTGCGGGTGTTGATTACAGGGGGACGAATTCAGAGGCGAATTCAAGCGCTGGCGCAGGAGATCCGGAAAGACTTTCCCGGGGAGCCGCTGCACCTGGTGAGCGTGTTGAAGGGCGGGGTGTTTTTTCTGACGGACCTGGCGAGAAACATTCCCGGGGAAGTGTCTTTTGATTTCATCGCGGTGTCGAGCTACGGGGAGAAGACCCACTCGTCGGGGCAGGTGCGGTTGACGAGGGACCTGGACTCGAGTATCGAGGGGAAAACGGTCATCGTCGTTGAAGACATCCTGGATACGGGGATGACGCTGCAATATCTGTTGCGTTTGTTCCAGCAACGCAAGCCGAAACATTTGCGCGTGGCGGTGCTGTTGGACAAACCGGAGCGGCGGATCGCGGCGGTGCACGCGGATTACATTGGATTTTCGATTCCGAATGAATTTGTGGTTGGCTATGGACTGGATTATGCCGAACGTTACCGAAACCTGCCCTACGTGGGAGTGCTGTTGCTCGGCCCGCGTTTGAAGAAAAAGCCTGCGGAAGATTAAGGGCAGAGCGACCAGTGACTGGTGACTAGTGACAGTTCGGGCGCGGGGCGCAGCATTTGGAATGCCGTTTCGAATTTTCAGAACCTCCCTATAGCACCTACGAGTCAACTGGACCGTAAGAACTAACTTAAGACGGGGAAATTGTAAGAACTCGCCGGGAAGCGCACCAGCGCCGGGCCGTCGGTTCGCCGCCTGCTATAATAAAGAGACGACATGAACGATAAAAATGAACTGGCGACGGCAACGGCGGTGAGCAGCGGAGCGGAGATCCCTGCGGAAGTGCTTTCCACGCTGGCGGAAATCGGCGAGGAAGTGAACGCCTCACTGGATCTGGACGAGGTGCTGGCACGCACGGCGGCGCTGATCAAGCGCCACATTGACTACGAAATTTTTGGCGTGCTGCTGGTCGAAGGGGATGGAAGTTTTCTCCGGCACCGTTTCTCCATCGGATATCCGCGAGAACTGGCGGACAATTTGCGGATCCCGCTGGGGCAGGGGATTACCGGGACGGCAGCGGCGACGGGACACTCCGTGCGGGTCGGCGATACTTCCAAGGACCCGCGGTATATCAATGCCATCGACACCGTGCGGTCGGAGTTGGCGGTGCCGCTGATGCTGCGGGGGAAATGCGTCGGGGTGCTGGACGTTCAGAGCGGGCAACTGGATTACTTTACTCGCGACCAGCAAAACATCCTGACACTGCTGGCCAGCCGGCTGGTGGTGGCCATTGAGAACGCGCGGCTATTTCAACAGGTGAAGGCGCAGGCGGATACGCTCCTATTGTTGAGCGAAGTCAGCAGAGAAACCGGTTCCATATTAGAAGTGGAAGAGCTTCTACGCCGCGCCGCGGAACAGACCAAACGAGTGATTGACTACCAGATTTTGAGCATCATGCTGTATGACGAAGAGCAAAAAGTGTTCCGGCATCGGGTGGACGTAAAGCATGGCCAAAGAGTGCAGGGAAAACTGCGTGCGACTTCGGGCGAAGGAATCGTGGGCGCGGCGGCGACTTTGAAGGAGCCGGTTCTTGTGCCGGATGTGACCGTCGATCCACGGTATTTGATGGTGAATCCGGAGACGCGTTCGGAACTGGCGATTCCCATGATGCATAAAGGGAAAGTGATTGGCGTGCTGGATCTGGAGAGCCCGCAACTTAATAATTTTACGGAGGACCACGTACAGACGCTTTCGATTTTGGCCGCGAACCTGGCGGTTTCACTGGAAAATGCGCGGCTGTACGAGCAGTTGGCGCGCGATGAGGCGCGGCTGGAACGGGATTTGCAAGCGGCGAAACGAATTCAGGGAGCGTTGCTGCGTCCGGTGCCGACGGAAGATTTCGGATTGGAGATGGCGGCGCGGTATCTTTCGGCGCGGGAAGTGTGCGGGGATCTTTACGAGTTTCTGCGCTACGGGCCGCAGCAACTGGGAATTGCGCTGGGGGATGTGAGCGGGAAAGGAACGGCTGCGGCGCTCTATGGAGCGGTGGTCATCGGAATCATGCGGAGCCTGGCGCCGCAAAAGCTGCAACCTGCGGAAATGTTGAAGCAGATGAACCAGTTAGTGGGCGAAAGGAGGATCGAGGGACGGTTCATGACGGCATGCTTCGCCACGTGGCAAAGAGGCCGGCAGAAGCTGCGGGTGGCGAACGCGGGACAATCGCAGCCGCTACTCTACAAAGATGGGCGCTGCGGGAAGATTGAATTGACGGGATTTCCGCTGGGGATCTTCGAAGAAGTGACTTATGACGAATGGTCGGTCACGCTGGAAACGGGAAACATACTGGTGTTCCATTCGGACGGAATCGCCGAGACCATGAATAGCGAGGGGCAGTTTTTCGGAACGACGCGGCTGATGAGGCTGATTGAAAAGCATTATGAAGCGACAGCGACGGAAATTGCGGACGTGATTCTGCGCGAGGTGGATTGGTTCACGCAGAGCGCGCCGCTTGCGGACGACCGGACACTGGTGGTCGCCAAAGTCCGATGAGCCATTCGAACGAATCTGCTGCACGCAAGCTGAAGTATGTAGATCCGGTATCCTTCACGCCACAATTCGAATGGAAGAAGATCGCCGCTGGGGCTGCGCGGGGCGATGAAGTAGTGTGCGAGAGGGTGCCGCTGGAATCGGTGGCGCAGAAATTTGGGACGCCAACGTACGTGTATAGCCGCGCGGCCATTGATACTGCTTATCAGGAACTGCACAGGGGGCTTGGGGCAGTGCCGCACACTTTGTGTTTTGCGGTGAAGTCGAATGGGAATCTGTCGATTCTGAAACATCTTGCGGAGATGGGGAGCGGCTTTGACATCGTGTCTGGCGGGGAGCTGGACCACTTGCAGCGCATCGGGGTGCGCGGGGATCGGATTGTTTTTTCAGGGGTGGGCAAGGACCGGGACGAAATTCACGAAGCGCTCAGTTATGGGACGAGTGGACGAGACGGACGCGCGGGAATTCTGCTATTCAATGTTGAATCCGAAGCGGAGCTGGAGATTTTGGTGGAAGAGGCGGGGCGGCTGGTTGCGAGGGGGAGCGAGCCGCCGGCGGTGGCGATTCGAGTGAATCCGGATGTGCAGGCGGGCGGGCATCCGCACATTGCCACCGGGCGGCACGAGCACAAATTTGGATTGGATTGGGCTGAGGCGAAACGGCTTTACATGGCGCATCGCGATTCGAAATGGATCCGGTGGCAGGGAATCAGCGCTCACATCGGTTCGCAGATAACGACGCTGGTTCCGTTCCGGCGGGCGCTTGGGCGGCTGGCGGGGTTTGTGGGAGAGTTGCGGCGCGCGGGAATCGACCTGCGCTACCTGGATGTCGGTGGAGGGCTGGGGGTGCGCTATTCGGATCAGAAGCCGCCGACGCGGAAGGAGTATGCGCGGCTGGTCGAGGGAATGGTACGCAAGCTGGGCGTGCATCTTTTGTTGGAGCCCGGGCGTTCGATTATTGCGCCCGCGGGTGTGCTATTGACGCGCGTGGTCTATACGAAAACGAATCGGGGCAAGACGTTTGTGGTGGTGGACTCGGCGATGAATGATTTGATGCGGCCGGCGCTTTATGGGGCGATTCATCCGATTACGAAAGTCGCGCGACAGGGGAAAGAAAATGACGCCAGGCGCGCGCGAGTTGATATTGTCGGGCCGGTGTGCGAGACGGGCGATTGTTTCTTACGGGACTGGCCGCTGGGGGAAGTAAAGGCGGGCGACCTGCTGGCGATTTGGGCGGCGGGGGCGTACGGAATGTCGCAAGCGTCCAATTACAATGCGCGATGCCGTCCCGCGGAAGTTATGGTTGAGGGTCAGCGCCTACGATTGATTCGGCGGCGCGAGACGCAGAAGGATTTGCTGCGCACGGATGTTCTGGGCTAATTCTGTCCTGAGGCGTAGACGATTTTTCCACCAACGATAGTCCAGCGTACATTCGCGCCCTTAATTTTCTCGGGTGTGATTGAAAACAAATCCGCATCCAGAATTACGATGTCGCCGAGTTTGCCTGGCGTAAGCGAACCTTTTTCTTTTTCGCGAAATTCAGCATAGGCGGAGCCCATGGTGTAGGCCTCGATGGCTTCTTTCAAGGTTAATTTCTGTTCGGGGAACCAACCGTTAGGATTCTTGCCGTCCAGCGTGGAGCGCGTCACTGCGGCGTAAAGGCCGAGCAGGGGATTCAAGGGCGCAACGGTCCAATCGCTTCCGAAGGCGAGATGCACGCCGTGGTCGAGGAGCGTTCGAAAGGCGTAGGTGGTTTTGCAGCGTTCGTGGCCGATGCGCTTTTCGGCCCAGCGGCCGTCGTCGATGGCGTGATAGGGCTGAACGGAAGCGATGACTCCGAGAGAGGAAAATCGAGCGAAGTCCTCGGGGCGAAGATGCTGTGCGTGTTCGATGCGCCAGCGGCGGTCTTCTCGCGGGCCATTTTGCTGGGCCACTTCGGTGTAGATGTCGAGCATCGTACGGTTGGCTTTGTCACCGATGGCGTGAACGACGAGTTGTAAACCGGCTTTATCGGCGCCGAGGGCCATCTTCAGCATGTTGCCTTCGGGGAGCATCATTTCATTGGGCAGGCCGGAAGTTTCGGGAGCGTCGCTGTAGGGCTGCTCGAAGAGGGCAGTGGTGGAGCCCAACGAGCCGTCGGCGAAGCCTTTGAGTGCGCCTAGGTGAATCCAGTCGTTGCCGAAGGCGGCGCGGATGCCGGCGGTGGCGGGCGCTTGCCATTGCGGGAGTGGAGTGATGCAGTATATGCGCAGTGTGAGTTCGCCGCGGGCAGCGAGCATTTGGTAGGCGCGCATATCTTCGGTGCTGCTGATATCGTGGACGCTGGTGACGCCGAAGCGGCGCGCTTCGTTCATGCCGGCGCGGATCATGCGAAGGAGGCGTTCTTCCGAGGGCGGAGGCATTACGGTATAGACAAGATCCATGGCCGCGTCTTTCAGTAGACCAGTGGGATTGCCATCCTTGTCGCGAACGATGGTGCCGCCGGGGGGATCTTTTGTTTCACGCGTTATGCCTGCGAGGCGGAGGACCAAGCCGTTGGCTAGTGCCATGTGGCCGTCGTAACGGGTGACGAAAACGGGAGTATCGGGCGTCAGGGCATCAATCCAATCGTGCGAGGGCAGGGGAGTTCCGCCCCAGAGTTCGTGGTCCCAAGTTCCTCCGAGAATCCACTCACCCTTAGGGAGTTTTTTGGCGTGCGCACCGATGCGGCGTGAGAATTCCTGCGGAGTTGCGGCGTCGCGCAACTGAACGCTGCTGATCTCTCCGCCGCCGCTGCTGAAATGGACGTGGGCGTCAATAAAACCGGGGAGGACGCTTTTGCCTTGGGCGTCGATCTTCTTCGTTTGAGGGCCAATCCACTTGGCGATTTCCGTGTCGGTGCCAACAGCGATGATGCGATTTCCGTGGATTGCAAGCGCTTCGGCCTGCGGGTGGGCTTGATCTACAGTCCGCACGCGGCCGTGAAGGATCACCAGGTCGGCGGAGGCGGGTTGTTGTGATTTCGCACTGGTGACGACCAGCAGAAGAATACAAATCGATAGAAAAACGCGTTTCATCAAATTCTCCGTTTTCAGGATAAAGAGCTAATTTACATGAGCGGCTCGGTGGTGGCAGACGAAAAGGCGGGAGCTTTTCTGCCACACTCCAAAATGCTAGGCTTCGCCCCATTTCAGTTTGTTGCGCAGAATTTCGAAATAGGATTTTTGGGGTGGTTGGATTAGCTTTAGCATTTCCTTTGCGCGCGCGGCGCGGATGACATCGTTTGGCTGCAAAGGGATACCGCGCTGGCCGTCGAGGGTCAGGAAGACGGACTCGGTGTTGCCAGAGAGTTTCATCTCGACGGTCGATGAGTCGCGGATCACCAGTGGGCGATCGCTCAGCATGTGCGGGCAGATGGGCGTGATTATGAAAGATTCCACGGTGGGGTGCACGATGGGTCCGCCAGCGGAAAGAGAATAGGCAGTGGAACCAGTAGGGGTGGCCACAATCAGGCCGTCCGCGCGGTAACGGCAGACAAAGTCGCCGTCAATGATGAGCTCAAGCTCGATCATGCGGGCGAGCGCGCCTTTGTTGATTACGACTTCGTTGAGCACGCGTTGTGTGTCGATCACTTTGCCGGCGCGCTCGAGGTCCACGCTAATCAGGACGCGTTCACTCAGCGAGAAACGGCCCTCCAGAGTGTCCTCGAGTGCCGGATGGAGCTCTTTCAACGTGAAATTGGTAAGGAAGCCCAAGCTGCCCATGTTTATGGGCAAGACCGGAATGCCGCGTGGAGCAGCCAAGCGGGCAGCGGCCAGCAGAGTGCCGTCGCCGCCGAGCACCAGCAAGAGTTGCGAGGCGTCCGCTACCTTCTGGCGAGTAAGACCTTTCGTGCCGTCCGACAAGCAGTTTGCTGTCTCCTCGTCGAGAAGAGTTTGGATGCCGCGCGCTTCCAGCCACTTTAGCAATGGCGGAACGACGACGCAGAGATCGGAACGTCGAGGACGAGAAATGATGCCTATGGATTGAAAAGATTGTCCGGGGTGCATGTGCGTCTGCGATTCTACCCCAGGGTCTTTTTGCGTGCGTGGAGAAAATACTCCTGATTGCCTTCGGTGCCCAGGAGCCGGCTCGGGCGGACCGCGAGGGAATCCAGCCCGATGGATTTGACACCTTCACGAACGGATTCGATTGCTTGATTGTGGAGGGCTTGGTCTTTCACGATTCCGCCAGGGCCAATGGCTTCGCGAGGCAGTTCGAATTGGGGCTTGATGAGGATGAGAAAAATGGCGCCGAGTTTTGCCACCTCGGCCGCGGGAGCGATCACTTTGCGAACGGAGATGAAGGAAACATCAATCACGACGAGGCCGACTTGTTCTGGAAGGTTCTCGGGGCGAAGTTCGCGCGCGTTACGCTTGATAGAAATAACGCGAGGATCCTTTGTGAGCTTCCAGTCGAGTTGTTCGATGTTTACGTCCAAGGCGTAGACGCGGGATGCGCCCCGCTGGAGCAGGCAATCGGTGAAGCCGCCGTTGGAAGCGCCAATATCGAGGCAAATGCAACCGGCGGGATCAATTGCAAAGTCCTCCAGGGCGCCTTCGAGCTTTGTTCCGCCTCGGCTTGAGAACTTCTGCACCCTGCTGGTGATTTCGATGCGCGCGTCTGACGCGACGGGCATGCCCGCCTTTTTGGCTGGTTGGCCGTCCACTTGAACTTCACCGGCGAGAATCATGGCCGATGCTTTCTGCGGGGAGTTGGCGCAACCGCGCTCGACAAGAAGAACGTCGAGGCGTTTGCGGGCTGACTTTGGTTTCATAAGGCGTTCGAACGATTAGGCGCGGCGAAGCACGAGGAATTCGGCGATTTCACGGAGGCGCGCGGCACGATCGGCGTATGGCGCTAGCTCGGCAATGGCTTTGGTCGCCAGATCGTTGGCAATCTGGTGAGAACGCTCCAGACCAAAAACAGCGGGGTAGGTTGCCTTTTGCTGGGCCAGATCTTTGCCCGCGGTCTTGCCGAGCGCGGCGGAGGATTCCTCGACGTCAAGAATGTCGTCGGTGACCTGGAAAGCCCAGCCGATGGTGTCGCCGAACCGGCGCAGGCGGGCGACATCGTCGGCGCTGGCGCCGGCGCATAGGGCGCCGGCTGTGATGGAGGCGTGGATCAGCGCGGCGGTTTTCGAGCGGTGGATGTATTCGAGCATTTGTGGGTCGACGGGCTTGCCTTCGGCTTCGATGTCGGCGACCTGGCCACCGACCATGCCATTGATGGTGCCGGCGGCGGAGGCAACTTCTGTGAGGATGGCAGCGCGGCGGTCTGCTGCGGTGGGTGTTGAGCCGATGGTTTCGAATGCGAGTGTCAGGAGCGCATCGCCGGCGAGGATGGCGATGGCTTCGCCGAATTTCTTGTGGCACGTCGGCTTGCCGCGGCGGAGGTCGTCGTTGTCCAGGGCGGGCAAATCATCGTGGATCAACGAGTAAGTGTGGATGAATTCCATGGCGCAGGCAGGATGAAGCGCGGGTGTGACATCGGCCGAGAATATCCGCGAAGTCTCGAGGCAAAGGATGGGCCGAATGCGTTTTCCACCAGCGAAGACGCTGTAGCGCATCGCGGTGTGAATGGAGGAAGGCTGGGCGATTGCAGCGGGCATCAGCCGCTCGAGAGCGGCGTCGACGGCCAAGCGGTCTTCTTCGAAGAAGGGAGGAAGTTTCATCGCGGCAGGGAGTGGACGTGCAATGAGTTGGCGGGGCGCGTCACGATTCGGGCTCCCTTTCGGGGTCGAACGGCTCGGCGGCGAGCTTGCCATCGGCTTTCTTCAGGAGAATTTCCACGCGCCCTTCGGCCTCTTCCAATTGCTTCTGGCACTCGCGCGAGAGCGCGACGCCCTCTTCGAAGAGTTTCATAGCGTCGTCCAGAGAGAGTTGCGGGCTTTCCAGGCGGCGGACGACTTCTTCGAGACGGGCGAGCGAGCGCTCAAAATCGGGCTTCTTGGGCGGTTCGGGCTTTTTGGTGGCAGGTGAATTCACGCGGTCGTCCTGTGTCCTTTAGTGAGTGGCGCTTACTTTTGGCAGCGCCGGCAGAAGTACGTTGAACGGCTTCCCTGGGCGATCCGCTGGATTGAATCTCCGCAGCGCCGGCAGGACTTTCCTTCACGGCCGTAGACGCGAAGGATTTTTTCCAACCCTTGGAACCACCACTTCGGATCGCGAAAGTCGGGTGCCGGATGCAGACAGCATTCTAAGGCACGGGAGAGAACGGACACAATTGCTTTGTGCAGGCAGCGCGATTCTTGAGGTTTCAAGATATTGGCGCGGCGGCGGGGGTTGAGGCGGGCGTGCCACAGCGATTCACAGGAGTAGATATTGCCGATGCCGGCGACCTGGGATTGATCCAGCAAGAAGTCTTTCAAGGGGCGCTTAGAGGCGGCCAGTAATTGAGTCAGGCGGCTGGCGGTGAAGTCGTGTGAGAGGGCGTCGATGCCAAGGACGGCGAGTCCGCGGCAAGCATCTGGAGATTCCCAGAAGTGAGCGCGGCCGAAATGGCGGCGATCGGCGAAGCCGAGGACACCTTTGTCGAGTTCGAGGGCGACATCGACATGCACACCGTTTTCCGTTTGGTTGGCGCGCTGCAGAAGTTCTTTGGCGTTAGCAAACCAGAGGAGTTGGCCGTCGAGCTTGAAATGAATTGTGAGCAGGCCGCGGTCCAGAACGAGAAGCACATATTTGCCTTGGCGTTCGACGGCGCGGATGCGGCGGCCCTGCACATTGCGGGCGACGTGCGAGGGGGCTTGAGGCTTCGTGGCGATGGGGTGAAAGACGTGAACGCAACGGATTCGCCGACCCTTGACCAGGGGACGGAGCGTGCGAACGACAGCTTCGACTTCCGGAAGTTCAGGCATAGGCGTTGGGCGAGATCAAGAGCCCGGTTTGAGGGTGAGCGTGTGCTTGCGCGTCTTTTCCTCAGCGGCATCGCTGAACGGCGCGAAAATGGGTTTGCCTTCGTACCAGTAGGAAAACTGATCGGAATAGTGGCTGCTACCGGGCTGGCCTGATTGTCCCGCGGGAATGAGGAGAATGGATTGATCCCAATTTCCAGGGTTGCCGATGAAGCGCATGGCTGGGCCGTGAGTTTTGGTGGCCGCTCGCACGCTGTATTGCGTTCCTGATTGTGGTTTGTCCGTGATGCTGAGGAATCGCTTCAGCAGGCCTTCGCGGCCGATGGAGTGGAACATGTCCAGGGAGTTGAAGCGCTTCCATGCCCAGTCATCGACGCGTTCGCTCTGGCTTTGCTTGGCCAAATTGCTGACGGCGGTATCGGCGGCGGCGGCCAGCAATTCGTCGTAGTTCTTGTATGCCGGGGGTAGCCATTTGGCGGGCCGGTCTGTCAGGATTTTTTGCAGAAATGTAATGCTGCGCCACTGATAAAGATTCGTTTCTTTCCCCAGGAAGGGCTCGAGGAGGATATCGAGGGCGGCCCGGCGAACGGCATGAACGAAAGAAATTTCTGGAGAATCAGCGTCGGCGATCCCGTTCCAGTCTTTCAGGCCATCGATCAGTTTTTGAGCGCGGAGATCTTTGGGTTTCGCTATTTTCGCAGCTGCCGACAATTGATCGGCGAGGAAGGCGTGGGGATAGCTGTACGTGTCGGTTTCCACTTTCAACATATCCTCGGGGCGCAAATCGTGGCGATCATGCAACAGGTCGTAGATGCGCGCGGTGCGGTAGGGCTCCTCCCAGCGGTCGGTGAGATATGGTTTATAAAGTGGGCCCACGACGCGTGCATTGGCGGTGACGATCAATCCACTTTCGGGGTTGAGCGCTTGTGGGAGTTGTTCGAAGGGGATGTAGCCGGTCCATTCATAGTCGTCAGTGTCGCCAGGAACGGGCACTTCGCCGTGGCCCTTCTTTCGAATGGGCACCCGGGCGGCCATCACGTAGCCGATATTGCCCTCGACGTCCGCGTAGAC
>Ga0210408_10003747_pt1 | contig 13853 bp, 16 predicted proteins | sample IncBWH4MmetaG_FD_155471 | JGI IMG/M metagenome (GOLD analysis project Ga0210408, IMG submission 155471) | Forest soil microbial communities from Barre Woods Harvard Forest LTER site, Petersham, Massachusetts, United States - Inc-BW-H-4-M | ecosystem: Environmental > Terrestrial > Soil >...
TCCGGCAATCTTGCCCGCGTGGAATCGGTCGCTACCGATTGCGATCGTGACACTCTCTTGCTTCGCGTGCGGGTACAAGGAGACGGGTGTATCTGCCATCAGGGGAGCGTGTCTTGCTTTACTCAATTTGTCAGCTGTCCTGCAGCGGAGAGAGAAGGAGTCTCCCAATGAAGATACGCCTTGGAGTTCCCAAGGGCAGTTTGCAGGAATCGACGCTCCAGCTGCTTTCCGCGGCCGGCTTGGGTGTTTATACGAACGGCCGGTCCTACTTCGCCGGTACCAGCGATCCACAAGTGGAATGCATGTTGATCCGCGCTCAGGAGATGGCCCGTTATGTCGCCCACGGCTCGCTAGATGCCGGAATCACCGGGCTGGACTGGGTCCTGGAGAGCGCTCTCGAGGTCGCTACCGTATGCGATCTGGTCTACGCGAAGCAAAGCCGGGCAAAGGTCCGCTGGGTTCTGGCAGCTCCAGAAAGCTCAGCCTACCGCAGACCCGAGGACCTTGAAGGCGGCACGATTGCCACGGAACTTGTTGGGGTTACGCGGAGGTACTTCGACCAAAAGGGAATCAATGTCAATGTCGAGTTTTCCTGGGGCGCGACGGAAGTCAAACCACCCGAGCTTGCCGATGCGATCGTGGAAATCACCGAGACCGGGAGCTCGCTTCGGGCTAATCGTCTCTCCATCCTCGACACCGTACTCGAGTCCAACACCCAGCTGATTGTCAACTGCAGATCCTGGGAGGATTCGTCGAAGCGCTGCAAAGTCGAGAACCTTGCGCTCATGCTTCGGGGAGCTCTCGAAGCGAAGGGGAGGGTCGGCCTGATGCTGAACGTCCGTCGCGAGCATCTGGACGGCGTTCTCGCCGTGCTTCCAGCCTTGAAAAACCCCACCATCGCGCCGCTCAGTGACGACGTTTGGGTCGCGGTAAACACGGTCATTGAAGAAACCACAGCTTGGGAAGTAATCCCCAAGCTTAAGGCGGCCAAAGCCGAAGGAATCGTCGAATACCCACTGAATAAGGTGGTGGTGTGATGCGAATTCTTCGGGGACAAGCTGCGGAAGAGACGGTCGCCAGGCTGGCGGGACGGGCACACACAGTCAGTCGTGAGGAACGCAGCGCCCGTAGAATCATTGCCCACGTACGCCGTGAAGGCGACCATGCACTGCGCAACTACGCTCGGAAATGGGAAGAGTTGGGTACAAAGCCTTTGCGTGTCACTACGGCCGAAATGCGCGCGGCATCGAAGTCTGTTTCCTCCGAGCTGATGTCATCCATCCGTCTCGCGGCGAACAACATCCGTCGTTTTGCCGAGCGGCAAAAGCCGATCCAATGGAAGCGAACAACGAACGGACTCACCGTTGGACAGCTGGTTCGTCCGTTGGAGTCCGTGGGCTGCTATGTACCCGGTGGACGTCACCCGCTCATCTCCACACTCTTGATGACGACAATTCCCGCAATCGTGGCCGGAGTTCCTCGTATTTGTGTCGTCTCGCCGAATCCACCGCCCGAGCTACTGGCCGTCGCGCACGAGTTAGGTATCGGGGAGCTCTATCGCGTGGGCGGCGCGCAGGCAATAGCCGCTTTGGCCTACGGCACCGAGTCCATTTCTCGTGTCGACAAGATCGTCGGTCCGGGGAATAGCTACGTCACCGCCGCCAAGAGAACCGTGGCCTTTGATTGCTCCATCGACATGCTCGCCGGTCCGACCGAGGTCGTGATTGTCCAGCATGATGGCGAAGCTTGCTGGATCGCCTCGGATTTGGTTGCGCAGGCCGAGCACGATCCAGATGCTCTCGCGATTCTGATTACTTGTTCCGCAAAACTGGCAAAAGCTGTAAGCGAAAGTGCCAGCAAGCTTTCCCAAGGAAATGCCATCGCTCGTGAGTCCCTGAGGAAAAATGGTTACATCCTGATCGCGCCGGACCGCTCGCAGGCGATGGCTTGGGCAAATCGGCTCGCGCCCGAGCACATTACCGTTTCCGAGCAGGATGTGGACGAAGTTCGAAATGCGGGCTCGATCTTTGTCGGGGAATATTCTCCTCAAGCTGCTGGCGATTACGTCAGCGGACCCAACCACGTTCTTCCAACTGGCGGGGCCGCTCGTTTCCGCGGAGGACTCACAGTCCACGATCTCGTCAAGCTGATCACGGTGCAGCAGTTATCGCCTAGCGCGCTGCGCCGAGTCGCACCGGCGATCACTGCTCTAGCCGAGGCCGAAGGACTCGGAGCCCATGCTAACTCCGTCCGCGTGAGGTGTTCGCATGCTTGAAGCACGCCACGCAGTGCGAAATCTGAAGGAGTACCATCCGCCCTTGAGCGGCCGCACCGGGCTGCGCCTGGATTTTAACGAGAACACGCAGGGGCCTTCTCCGCGCGTTCTCCGGGCATTACACGAGCTTGACGCGGAACAAGTGGCGCGTTATCCCGCGCGAGAGCCAGTTGAGCGGCTCACCGCCCAGTTTCTGGGAATGGACCCCCAACAAGTTCTTCTTACCAATGGCGTGGACGAAGCGATTCATTTGTTGTGCCAGACATATCTGCAAGCGGGTAACGAAGCGCTCGTAGTCGTTCCCACATTCGCCATGTACGAACTCTTGGCCGCTAGCACCGGTGCTCGGGTAATTTCGGTTCCGGCGCTCTCGGATTTCGCGTTTCCTACTGAGAAATTGCTTGACCGAATCAGTCCGGCCACTCGCCTCATTGCCATCGCAAATCCCAATAATCCCACCGGTGCCGTTGCAAGTCCCTCAGACATACTGCAAGTCGCGCGTGCCGCTGCTCACACGGCTGTCCTCGTGGACGAGGCATATTTCGAATTTTACGGTGAGACGTTTCTCCCTCAGATTTCCGATGTACCCAATCTGTTTGTGACCCGCACGTTCTCCAAGGCTTACGGCATGGCCGGTCTCCGCGTTGGTGTACTGGTTGGCTCCGCTCAGCAGATAAAAATAGTTCGGAAGGCGGCCTCGCCTTATAACGTCAACGCCGTCGCCCTGGCCTGTCTTCCCGCAGCATTGGAAGACCAGGACTTCGTCCAACGATACGGGGGCGAGATTCGTCACGGGCGCGAACGCCTGGAAGCGAAATTTCGCTCACTCGGGATTCGCTACTGGCCCAGTCATGGGAACTTCGTTCTCGCCCACTTCGGCTCATGCGCCCAGACCGTTGTCGCCGCAATGCACAGCCATGGCATCCACGTTCGCGATCGTTCCAGCGATCCAGGATGCGAAGGCTGTGTCCGCATCACCATTGGTACGGCGGAACAGATGGACCGCACGCTGGCAGCTCTGGAGGCAACCGTTCGCGCGATGTCGATTGGGGAAAGGTCGCTCGCATGAGGAAGGCGCAGATTAAGAGGGAGACATCGGAGACGAGAATCTTGCTCAAGCTCGTTCTCGACGGCCATGGACGCTACCGAGTGTCGACCGGCATCCGTTTCTTAGATCACATGCTGGAGTCGTTTGCCCGGCACGGTGGTTTCGATCTCGAACTCCAGGCGAGCGGTGATCTCGACGTAGATCAACACCACACAGTTGAAGATGTAGGCATTGCACTTGGCGAAGCTTTTGACCAAGCTTTGGGCAGCAAACGCGGAATCTTGCGAGCCGGCTATTTCGTGATGCCGATGGACGAGACTCTCGGTCTGGCTGCCGTAGATTTTGGCGGCCGCGTTGCAGCCGTCGTCCAGACCAGAGTACACGCGGTACGGGTCGGTGATCTTCAGTCCGAACTGGTACCTGATTTCTTCGAAGGCTTCGCCCGTGGCTCACGCTCCAACGTGCACGCGCGAGTTCTGTACGGACGCTCCAGTCACCACAAAATCGAATCTTTATTCAAAGCTTTCGCCCGCGCTCTACGTGCGGCCTGCTGGCAGGATCGCCGTTTGCGGCGCATGTTGCCCAGTACGAAAGGACTCCTGTGATCGCTATCGTGGACTACGGAGCTGGCAATATCACTTCCGTGAAACGAGCCATCGAGCATCTTGGTCACGCCTGTACTGTCACGTCTGATCCAGCCTTCATCGAGGTTGCCGATCGAATCATTGTGCCCGGCGTGGGAAATTTTCGAGCGACGACAGCACTCTGCGCGAACGGCCTCGCGCCTGCTCTCGCGAATCATATCTCGCTGGACAAACCCTTGCTTGGCATATGCCTTGGGATGCAGTGGTTGTTCCTGTCTTCCGACGAGGCTTCAGGAATTCAAGGCCTGGGGGTCTTTGATGGACGATGTCAGTCCTTTCCCCCAGCGGTAAGGTCTCCTCACGTGGGATGGGACCAGTTGGAAATCGCCGGAGAGAGCCGCTTGCTACGCGGCGTTCAATCCGGCCAGTTTGTCTATTTCACACACGGGTATCGCGCGCCTCTGGTGGAAGCTACAGTCGCAGCTTGTGACTACGGCAACCCTTTCTCCGCCGCTGTGGAACAGGGCAATCTCTTTGGTGTGCAGTTCCACCCGGAGAAGTCTGGAGAAGCAGGATTGCTGATCCTGGAGAACTTCTGCGCATGCTGACGAAGCGCATCATTGCCTGCCTCGACGTCGACGCAGGGCGGGTCGTCAAGGGCGTCTGCTTTTCCGACCTGCGTGATGCGGGAGACCCTGCGGAACTGGCACGCCGCCACGCTGATGCCGGTGCAGATGAAATTGTGCTGCTGGATATCTCCGCCACTCGCGAGAGTCGAGCTACCCTGCTCGAGATTGTTCGGCGGACCAGTTGTGAGTTGTTCGTCCCTTTCACCGTCGGCGGGGGCATCCGTTCCTTGGACGAAGCCGCCGCGGTGATCGAGGCCGGCGCTGACAAAGTGGCGGTCAATTCAGCCGCCATCGCCTGCCCCGAACTGATCACCGAGATTGCTTCACAATTCGGCTCGCAGGCGGTCATCGTTGCCGTCGATGCAAAGCGCAAGCTTCGAAACAACAGCTGGGAAGTTTGGATATCCGGAGGCACGAAGCCAACCGGTATAGACGTCCTCGCCTGGATCAAGGAGGCTGAGAATCGCGGCGCTGGCGAAATCTTGCTCACTTCCATGGACCGCGATGGTACGAAAGCAGGTTTCGACTGCGAGCTTACCGCTCAAGTATTCAATTCAGTTCACATTCCCGTGATTGCATCCGGTGGTGCCGGCGATGCCAACCACTTTGTGGAGGTATTCCGAAACGGTTGTGCGGACGCTGCTCTCGCCGCTTCCATCTTTCACTTCGGATTGAACTCGATTCGCGACCTGAAACAAAGTCTTGCGGCGGAAGGAATCCCCGTGAGGTTGCCATGCTGATTCCCTCCATTGATCTGATGGGCGGCAAGATTGTTCAGCTTGTCCAGGGCGAGAGGACGGCATTGGAGTTCGACAACTTCGATTCCTGGGTTCAACGTTTCATCAAATATCCTCTCGTTCAGCTCATCGACCTTGATGCGGCTAAGGGGAAAGGCGACAATCGCTTGCTGGTCTCGTATTTCGCTGCCCGATTGCCCTGCCAAGTGGGCGGCGGAATCCGCACCGTTCAAAAGGCTCAGTCCATGTTGGAACTCGGAGCACGAAAGGTGATCATAGGTTCTTCCCTCGTGCGGAATGGAGAGATCAATGCCAGTTTTGCGGCCAGCCTAGCATCCGCTATTGGGCATGAGAGGCTAGTATTTGCGATCGACTCCAGACGCGGCAAGGTCGCCATGAACGGCTGGCGGAATCGCACTGACATTTCTCCGGTTCAAATGGTTCAGGCGCTCGACTCCTGGTGCGATGCTTTCCTCTACACCCATATCGACACTGAAGGCCTTATGCGAGGCTTCCCCGTCGAGGTGATTTGTGAACTTCGCGCAATCACGGAGCGCAATCTGATCGCCGCCGGCGGCATTACCACTCAAGAGGAAATCGATCGCCTGGATTCGATGGGTATCGACGCCGTCGTCGGAATGGCGATCTATACTTCAGTCTTGAAGGTCTGAGATGCCTAGACTAGTTAGCCTTGGCCTTGAGAGTAGCAGCAAACATAGAGAAGAAGGCGAACCAACCCAGAGCGGCGCTGAGGCCGCGTAGTTCCTCCGAGAAGAATTGCGCATCCGCAGATTTTAATATATAATCTAACTAACTGGTTACTTAAGTCGTAATCCATATGAGAGCCGTGGCTTCCAAGTCGCGCATGGGCTCCCGGGGACGTCCCGAACAGAGTCGGGCCGCGATCCTGCGCGCTGCCGTGCGTGAGTTTGCCCGTGAAGGCGTCGCTGGCGCCCGGACCGATGCCATTGCCCGCGCCGCAGGGGTGAATAAGGCGCTTCTCTATTACTACTTCAAAGACAAAGAAGCGCTCTACGAAGCGGTCATCGATCAGGTTTTCGGCGGTTTGACGGCAAACGTCCATGAAGTGCTCGCCCGGCGGCTTCCACCTCGCGCAAAGATTCTGGCCTACGTGGGCGCGCACTTCGATTACGTGGCGAGCAATCCCTTGTATCCGCCAATTGTCCATGGAGAACTGATGCGTGCGCGGCGCGGCAGCACTCCGCAGTTCGAACGAATCGTGAAGCAATATTTCCGCCCGCTTTTCACAAAGATTGCCGAAGTCCTACGCGATGGACAGGCCACCGGAGATTTCCGGCAAGTCGATCCCATGCACTTCATACCTTCCATGATCGCAGTTATCGTTTTTTACTTCAGCAGTGTCGCCCCCGTGATGCGCCTAATGACCGGTATTAATCCAATGGTCCCAGAGCGCCTGGCTCAGCGCCGAGCCTCGGTGCTCGACTTCATTTCAGCCGCTTTGTTCACGCATCCCGCTCAACAGCCCGAAGGAGAACCAAAGTGAGTGCCCGCAACAAATTCCTGATTCTTCTTTCGGTGGTCTGTGCCGTCTCGTTGACATATTACCTGGTCTCAACGCCGCACTCGCAGGATTTGGTGCTGATCGGCACCGTTGATTCCAATCAGGTGATCGTCAGTCCGCAGGTCCAGGGCCGTCTTGCGAAGCTTCTGATCGACGAGGGGACGCAAGTGAAGCAAGGCGACTTGATCGCTGTCATCGATCCCTCGGAACTGGAGGCGCAAGCCCGGGCGGCCGCAGCTATGATCGACAGTCTGCGTTCGCAAGTAGCCGCGACCCAGGCGACCCAGCAAGCCACGGCCGGATCGACGACCAGCACCGTAGCCAACGCCCAGGCGAAATTGCAATCCGTGCGCGCGCAGTTGATCCAGGCCGAAGCCATGCTGGTGCGCACAGAGAGCGATAGCCGGCGCACCATCGAACTTGCCAAGCAGGGCGTCGCCTCTGATCAGGACCGCGTGCAGGCGGAGAGCAATCTGAAAGCGCAGCAAGCCACCGTGCAAGCTCTAAAAGATCAAGTCAGCGCGGCGCAGGCGGATCTGAATACCGCGATCGCTAACACTCATCAGGCGCATGCCGCCCAAAGCACAGTCGAATCCACTCGCGGCCAGTTGGCCAACGCTGTAGCCCAACTGAAGGAAGCTGAAGTTCGCCTGGGATACACCAAGATTTATTCGCCCATCACAGGCACCGTTTCAGTGCGCGCAGCGCGCGAAGGAGAAGTTCTCAATGCCGGACAGCCCATCGCGACTATCATCGACTTATCGGACACCTGGGTCCGAGCGGCGATTCCTGAAACCCAAGCCGATCATATCGGTCTGGGAGATACCCTGCGCGTTCGCTTACCCGGAGGCACTGTCACGTGGGGCAAAGTGTTTTTCAAATCGGCGGAAGCTGACTTCGCCACCCAGCGCGATGTAAGTCGGCGAAAACGCGACATTAAGACTATCGTGCTCAAGGTCCGGCTGGAGAATCCCAAAGGCGCTTACGTGCCCGGGATGACGGCAGAAGTGCTGGTTTCACCCGCCCAGCTGAAGACAACAGCGGCAGGCGAGAGTGCAACCGCGGAGCAGAAGCCATGATGGCAGATCTCAATCCGGGTAAGGGGTCGGTCGAGACTAGCTCAGACTCCGATGATGGACATGCCGCGAACGTTCCCAATGCCATTGACGTGGAACACATCGTCAAGAAATATGGCGACTTCACCGCGGTCGACGACGTGACCTTTCACGTCAAAGAAGGAGAAATTTTTGGCCTGCTGGGACCGAATGGCGCCGGCAAATCGACCCTCATCCGCATGATGACAACGCTCATTCCAATCACTTCAGGACTGGCCCGGATTGCTGGCCACGATGTGCAGAAGGAGCCTGATGCGGCACGACGTGCCATTGGCGTGATTCCACAAGCACTCACCAGTGACCTCGATCTCACGATAGAGGAAAATCTGAGTATCTATGCCAAGCTGTACGACGTTCCTGCCCCGAAGCGCAAGGCAGCCATCGACGAGTTGCTGGAACTCGTAGACCTGACGAAGTGGCGTTCAGCGCAAACCAAAACTCTTTCCGGCGGCATGCGTCGACGCCTGGAGATCGCACGCGGGCTGGTGCATAGTCCGCGCATCTTCTTCCTCGATGAACCCACTACCGGCTTGGATCCGGTTTCCCGCGTAGCAGTGTGGGAAATGCTGACAAATATTAAAGCTCACCGGCAACTTACGATTCTGATTACTACGCACTACATGGATGAAGCGGACCGCCTGTGCGACCGCATCGCCATCATCGATCACGGCAAGCTGGTGGCCCTTGACACTCCTCCCGCGCTCAAGGCCAGCGTGCCGGGATCGAATGTGATTGAGGCGCAGTTTGACAATGCACCCGCGGATTGGGAGCAGCGTCTGCACAAATTGAGCAACGTCACGTCGGTGCAGCATGAGGGAGCCGGGATGTACCGGATTCTGACCGGTGACGGCTCCCGTACCACGACGGAGCTGGTAGAAGCGGCGGTGCAGGCTGGGGTGAGCGTGAAATCATTGTCAGTTCAAAACACCACATTGGACGACGTGTTCGTCCACTACACGGGAAGGCAGTTACGCGACGAATTGGTGAAAGCCTACGGTTTCGTCATGCCGCCCCGTCCAGGATTGCAACCATGAATCACATAATGGCAATTATCGAACGCGAAATGCGCAAATTCTTCCGCTCTCCGGCGCTGATGATGGCGTCTATGATTTTTCCTCTGGTGCAACTGATTGTGCTTGGCAATGCTTTCGGCGGCAAGATTCGCGACGCAAAGCTTGGGTTGGTGGACCAGGATGGTGGGACCCAGGCCTTGAAGATTCGTGAGGCCTTCGATTCGGTCCGCGCTAACATGCGGACTTTTGAGCCGATTTATTACAACAATGACAAGCAAGCCATGGAAGACGTGCGTAACGGTAAGATTCAGGGCGCGGTGATTATCCCGCCGCAATATTCGCGACGAGTTTACGAGCAGGACCAGCCCCGCGTCGCTCTGATCGTGGACAACAGCGACAACTTCATGAGCTCGACTCTGGAAGACGAGCTTACTCAAATTACCAATGCACTGAACAATCCTACGGTTGAGCCACGGATCTTGCAGCAAACTGTACTGCAAATTGTGGAGTTGTATCCCTATATCGAGTATATGAAATATCTGCTTCCGGGTTCGATCAGCCTGGCCATGTTCGTGTCAGTGATGATCGGCGGAGGCATGCTTTACATTGACGACAAAGCGCGAGGAGTAGTCGAAGGTTACCTGGTGACGCCGATTACCAAGGCGGAATTGGTCTTCGGACTCAACGGCGCCGGCGCCATCAAAGCGACACTGACCGGGGTAATCATCACGGTCATAGGCTCGATGCTTGCGGGTGTAAATACGCTATTTAGTCCAGCCACAGCTGTTGGGTTGATCATCATGATCATACTCACTTCGCTGGCATTCAATACCATGATGTTCTTGCTGATGGTGAGAGTAGAGGATCCGCTGGTGCCGCGGGCCATCTTCGGTATCCTGAACACGCTGCTGTTCTTCCCTAGTGGCGCGATCTATCCCATCCAGGCATTCCCTTGGTGGCTGCGTGGCATTGCAAGAGTTGATCCATTCACCTTTGCCGTCCACGGCTTCAAGGCGCTGTTGCTGAAGGAGGCAGGCTTCTCGGCGATTATTCCTGACATGCTCTATCTCTCTATCTTCGCGCTCATCTCCTTGAGCGTGGCGACGCCGCTGTTCAAACGAACGCTGTAATCTTCATTTGTCATTGCTGAGCTGTGGCGGGAACTTTCTGTAATTCGCAGGAATCAATTATGCTTGTGCAGCTATGAGCCTGCTGGATGCCCCTCCATACGACCCGGCACGCGAACGACGGCGTCGGATCAAACTCGTCAGCGCGGTTGTACTTATTGTGGTGTTGGCCTTGGTGGTATGGATGAATCGCTACTGGCCGGAAAAGCACGTGGCAGACAAATTCTTTGCCGCCCTTCAGAAGAAAGATTATGAAACTGCTTACGGCACTTATTTTGCCGACCCGCAATGGAAGCAGCACCCTGAGAAGCACTCGCAGTATCCCTACAATGAGTTTTACCGCGACTGGGGGCCGGGAGGAGAGTGGGGAATCGTGAACCGCTATGAAATCTACGGCGCCAGCAGTTGCTCCGGTGGCGGCAGCGGGATTGTGGTGGACGCCATTGTGAATGGCCGCGCGGAACATGCCCAACTTTATGTAGATAAATCCGACAAGAGCCTCAGCCCTCCACCTTGTGAACTCCAGTTCCGTTGATATCAGTAGCAGTCATGCGCGAACGTTGGTGAAGTGTTCTAAAGTCTTCTGCAGGGATGCTTCATCGCCAACGTTCAGGCATGTCATCGCTCGGTCAATCTGGCGCGTCAGCCCACACAGCACTTTGCCCGGGCCAACTTCAATGAAAGTCTGCACACCTCGTGCCATGAGCAGGCGTATGGACGGATCCCATTTCACCGAACCAGTCACCTGCCGGATCAGCGCGTCTCGGCTGCCGTCTGCGTCTTCGATGATCGTCGCGTCTACGTTGCACGCGATCGGAGCCGCCGGCCGGCGAAAACTCAGCGACTCCAGATCTTTCGCGAGCCGGTCTTGCGCCGGTTTCATGAGGGCACAATGGAATGGGGCACTGACCGATAGAATCTTGGCTCGCTTGGCACCGCGCTCGTCGGCCAGGCGGGTAGCGCGTTCGACCGCGGCGGCATGCCCCGAGATCACGATCTGCTCTGGAGAATTAATGTTAGCGGGCTCGCAGACCTCGCCCTGTGCGGCGTCCTGGCAAACCGCCGAGACCTTCTCCAGATTCATGCCGAGGATGGCCGCCATTGCGCCTACACCGACTGGGACAGCTTCCTGCATGTACTTACCGCGGTTGCGGACGGTACGCACGGCATCGGCAAAGCTGATCGTCGCGGCGGAAACGTGCGCCGAATACTCACCCAGGCTGTGTCCGGCGACAAAGCTCGGCTTCAAGCCTTTCTCGTTCAGAACACGCCAAGCTGCGACTGAAGTGGTCAGGATCGCCGGTTGCGTGATCTCGGTCAGGCGAAGCTGCTCCTCCGGTCCCTCGAAGCACAATCGGGAGAGCTTGATCCCGAGCACTTCATCGGCTTCGTCGAATGTCTGCCGGGCGACGGGATATTTCTCCGAAAGCTCTTTGCCCATGCCGACGGCTTGAGACCCTTGGCCAGGGAAGAGAAAGGCGATGGGAGATGCGGAAATTGTCATGGAAGCATTGTCTGCATAAGATGGGCCGTGAGCCGCTCGCCCAGACGAGGACGTCTGGGCCTACGTACTCATCGTCGCGACTCGTAGCCCGGCCAGCTCCTTCTCGATCTTGCTATTGATCTTCCGCTCGGCGAATTCCGCGGCTACGCGAATCGCATTCTTGATCGCGTTCGCATTCGACGATCCGTGGGTGATAAAGCACACGCCCTTTACCCCCAGCAGAGGCGCTCCCCCATATTCGGTGTGGTCAAGCCGTTTTTTGAAATCCGCAAACGCGCTGCGCGAAAGCAGATATCCCACTTGACGCGTAATTGTCTCTTTCAGACTTTCCTTCAGAATTGCACGTACCAGGTTAGCTACACCTTCAGAAGTTTTCAGCGCGACGTTACCCACGAAGCCATCGGCAACGATCACATCCACCTGGCCGCCGTACAGGTCGCGCCCTTCCACGTTGCCCACGAAATTCAGCGGAAGCTTTTTCAGAAGCTGAAACGCTTCGCGGGTCAATTCGTTTCCTTTGGTATCTTCTTCACCGATGGAAAGCAGACCAACCTTAGGACGGCGCGTGCCGAACATGCTGCGAAAGTAGATTTCGCCCATGACCGCGAACTGCTCCAGATTCTCCGGCGTGCAGTCAACGTTGGCCCCAACATCGAGCAGAATAGCGACTGTCCGTATCGCGGTAGGGAAAACCGCAGCCAGTGCGGGACGATCGACTCCCGGTATCCCTCCGAGAACCATTTTCGCCGTCGCCATCGCGGCCCCGGTGTTGCCAGCGGTCACGAAGCCTGCGGCACGGCCTTCCCTTACCAAGCGAAGTCCCACTCGCATGGAAGAGTCGCGCTTGGCGCGGACTGCTTGCACCGCCTTGTCCTCCATGGTGATGACTTCGCTGGCGTGGACTATTTCCAAAGGCAGGCCGGACGCGGCAGGATAGCGGATGAGTTCTGCCCGAATCGCAGCGTCGTTGCCCACTAAACTGACGTGAACGCCGTAGTGCCGAGCCGCCTGAATTGCACCTTCAACCTCAGGCTTTGGCGCCCGGTCCGAACCCATCGCGTCCAAGGCAATGACGCTTGGCATGAAGTGGGGCTAGCTGGATTCCTCGACGTCCAGAACTTCGCGACCCTTATAGTAACCGCACTTAGGGCAGGCACGATGCGGCATTTTGCGTTCGTGGCAGTTCGGGCACTCGGAGAGGGCGTGGCTCTTCAGTGCGTCATGAGCGCGCCGCGAGCTGGTCCGCGCTTTGGAGTGTCGCCGTTTTGGATTTGGCATTTAAGATTCCTTTTCTAAGATCTGCATCCAGTTGGTGGCATCTACCTCGAACCCTCCACGCGAAAAGCTAGGAGCCAGGAGCAAGTAGCCATTTCTAGTTTTCCAACTTGCCGCGAATGTCTTTCAGCGCCGACCACCGAGGATCTTCCAACGGCTCAGCGCAGGAACATTGCTCGGCATTCAGGTTCCTCCCACAATGCGGACACAGGCCCTTGCAGTTCTCGCGGCAGATCGCCTTTATGGGGAGCGCCAGCAGCACTTGCTCGCGCAGCGCATCCTCCAACAGCAATCCCTCGCCCTGATAGTAACTGACTTCTGCCTCCGCGCTGGTAACGGAGAGCTCGGCCCGACCTGCGTCTGTGCCCTGGGGTCGGTAAAGTAGATCAAAAGTTCGGGCGACCTTCTCAACTACCGGCTCCAGACAACGGGCGCAGGCCATCTCAACTCTCGTAACCAGTTCGCCGGTGAGCCGTATGTCCTTTACTATCTGATGCTTACCGTGGCGTTCCTCGACCAGTTGAGCGCGTCCCGAGGTCTGCAGGTCGTCCACCTGCCGCAGATCCAGGCCTAAATCGATCGCGCCCGGACCGTACTCCTCCTCGAAATCAATGGGATGGACTTCCAACTCATGAATTTCGATCAACATCGGAAACCTCCGCACCCCCTACCTGATGCCGCGACGGCCGCGGAAGCACGCTCAGAGGTGCAAGTTCTCCAGGGAGCAAGCAATGAGTATAAAGGGCGCTGCGGAAAGGGGTCAAGGAACGCGCGGCGGTAGTGCTTCAGTTCGTCAAACTGACCAAGCACTGAGCCTTGTGATGCTGAGCCGCTTTGACCTCTCTTGCGAGGGGGAAGCTGCAGCATCCATACTCCGAAGTTTGCTGGCAGGCTTTAGAGGTCCTTCGACTCCGTGGGCACTTCGCCTTGCGAAGCAGCCACTCCGGTCATGACACGGCTACGCCTAGCTGGTTAACCCGATGCATTTCGGTTATCCTCCGGC
>Ga0210408_10003748_pt1 | contig 13851 bp, 16 predicted proteins | sample IncBWH4MmetaG_FD_155471 | JGI IMG/M metagenome (GOLD analysis project Ga0210408, IMG submission 155471) | Forest soil microbial communities from Barre Woods Harvard Forest LTER site, Petersham, Massachusetts, United States - Inc-BW-H-4-M | ecosystem: Environmental > Terrestrial > Soil >...
TCACGCGTGCAACGAGCGAGGTGCGCCGTGCGCTCGAATTGCTACCGGAAGAGGCGCGAGCGCACAGTCTAATGTTGTCACTCGCCGCGGAACAGCGTCTCGGTCAGGAAACGCTCGCCATCGGGCGGGATGCTCTAGTGGTTTCTCCATTCGATTCCGAATTGCACTACCGTGTCGGTCTTGCTGCCAGCGAGCTTGGCGATCTCAAAATTGCCGCCCAGCAATTTGCGTATGCGTCCCTCCTTGCGCCGAAAATCTCGGAACCTGCCGACAAACTTCGCCTAACCATTCAGTTCGCGACGCAACGGTCCGATGCTTCATTTCAGTTACGTGAAATCGCTTCGACAGCCCCGGACTCGCCCGCATTGTTGAACGACCTGGCCTGGATTTTCGCAACGGATCCAAACCCAAATCTGCGCAACGGCGCGGAAGCGATTCGATTGAGCGAACGCGCTTGTGCTTTAACAAGACGTGGACAGGCGGAGTCTGTTCTTACCCTCGCCGCCGCTTACGCCGAAGCCGGGAGATTTTCGGACGCCGCCAAGACCGGCGAGGAAGCTCTGGCGCTTGCGCGATCCGCCGATGAGACATCGACATCTGCGCTTGCGGAAAAGTTGCTGAGCTCAGTAAAAAGCCAGCAGCCATATCGAGAGGAGCCAATACATTGAAAGCTTCAAAAGGCAGATCAGAACTCGACGGCATGATCGTCGAGATCGAGCTCACCCTGGTCAGCATCATTCAAGGCGTCGCGCTCACGGTATTGATCGAGAGTTCGCGTGATGCGATCACGGAATTGAAATTCAGTCAGTGGCCCTACGTTCTCGCGGGCCTGCTGGTGATTTTTATTTTCTGGTCGCGCGCGGTGTTGCACATCATCACTCTGATTCGCTGGCCGCTCGAGTTCGGACACAATTTTCTCTACATCGGTTGTGCGCTGATCGAAGCCGTCACGTTTGCCCAATTGTCCAGGCCGGCGAACTGGTTTGGCTTCGGCGTCGCGTTCATCGCCGCCGGTTGGGTGCTTTTCTTCTACGATCTTCGCCTCATTCAAACTCGTCAGCGCGACAGCGCCGGCGAAGCAGGCAACCGACTTTACGCGCGCGTGCAACGAGACCAGTGGATGAATCTCGCTTTGCTCCTGCCTGGAGTCTTCGTTCTAAACCTTGCCTGCGCCGTTTGCATTCGCATCTGGCCGGCGACCTTTCTCGGACACGACACGCATCTTTGGCTGATTGGAATTCAGCTCGTCGGATTCGCCGGCTATTTAATCTACGTCGTGCGATTCTATGTCGATCTTGCGCCGTTGATCGCCGATGCACATCGTGAGTGGCACGGCACGACTGGCGACCGCGATCAATCCTGACTCGCTATTCCTAAATGGAACTCAGCGCTTGACGCGCTTTTTCCACGTTCGACGGCCGCAACACGATGATCCCTTTGGGGGAAGTCCCGCCGGTGGCGAAATAAGCGTACTCGATATTCACTTCCGCACGCGACAGCGCGTCGGCAATTCTTCCGAGCACTCCCATTTCATTGCTGGCATCGATGAGAAGCACATCGTTCTCGAATGCGAGGACTCCGCGCTCGCCTAAAAGCATCAGAGCCTTGGTCGCGTCGCTCACAACCATTCGAACAACCGAATGATCGACCGTATCCGAAACGGTCAGCGCGTGGATGTTGATGCCCGCTTTGGCCAAAGCTTCACAGACACGTGCCAGCGCGCCCGGACGATTTTCGAGAAAGATCGCCAACTGCGGAGCCGTCTCCAGGGAGAGAATCTTTTTCATCTGGTTCAGGATCAACCGACGCAAGCGTTCTGACAACCGAGATTCGTTAGCTATTCTGTCGACCAGGTGTAATTGTCGTGCGCAAGATGACAAAATCCGCCGAACCGGCGGCGTCGGAATTGCCACCTCCGCCGCGAACGGTTGGCTTCTTCACCGCTTGCGGAATCGTAATCGCGAACATCATTGGCACCGGTGTTTTCACCAGCCTGGGATTCCAGGTTGCCGACATTCAATCCGGCTTCCCGCTCCTAATGCTGTGGATCGTCGGCGGAATCGCCGCCCTTTGTGGCGCGCTTTGCTACGGCGAACTCAGCGCTGCGCTTCCGCGTTCCGGCGGCGAATATCATTTCCTTTCTGAGATTTATCATCCGGCCCTTGGCTTCATGGCCGGTTTTGTTTCGGCAACGGTCGGTTTCGCCGCGCCCGTAGCTCTCGCCGCCATGGCCTTCGGAAAATATTTCCAGGGCGTTTTTAATTTTGGTTCGCCGATGGTTTTCTCTTTCGTTCTCGTCTGGGTCGTTGCCCTTTTTCATTTTGGCAACCTTCGGCGTGGTAGTGCGTTCCAAAATGTCTGGACCGTTGTGAAGCTGCTCCTGATCGCGGCGCTTATCGGCGCCGGATTTCTCGTTCAACAAAAGCAGCCGATCACTTTTCTTCCGGGCAATGGAGACGCGATGTCGATCTTCAGCGGCGCGTTCGCGGTTTCGCTTGTTTACGTGATGTATTCTTACTCCGGCTGGAACGCGTCCAGTTACATTATCGCCGAAATCAAACAGCCGGAACGAAACGTTCCGCGCTCGCTCATCGCAGGAACAATGGTGGTGATCGCGGCTTACGTTTTTCTTAACGCGGCTTTTCTGGCAACGACGCCCGAAACTGAAATGCGCGGTCAACTTGAAGTTGGTCTCATCGCCGGCAAACACATTTTCGGCGAAAATGGCGGTCGCGTCGTCGGCGCGATTATTTGTCTGGGTCTGATTTCCGCCGTCAGCTCCATGACCTGGATTGGGCCACGCGTCACGATGTCGATGGGGGAAGACCATTGGCTGCTTCGATTTCTTGGGCGGAAGAATGTTTACGGCGTTCCAGCTAACGCGGTCATCGTTCAATTGCTGATCGTGAATGTGTTGTTGCTAACGCGCAGTTTCGAGCTGGTCGTTGTTTACATTCAATTCGCATTGCTGCTTTGTTCGCTGCTCACCGTGCTCGGAGTGATTGTTCTTCGCGTAACTCGACCGAATATTTCGCGGCCGTACCGCGTCTGGCTTTATCCTGTGCCTCCAATCATTTTCGCCATCATCACGATTTGGATGATGCTTTATCTCCTCCGCTCCAAAACCACTGAATCAATCGCTGGACTGGTGACTGCGATGGTCGGCTTCCTGCTTTACTATTGCACCGGCAAACGCGTCAGTGCCGCGAAATGAAAATTTGTCGAGCCGCAAAAATCGTTTTCGCGACAGTCTCGTTCTTCGCTCTGCTTTTGACTGCTTCGGCAATACAATGGCCCTGGGAACGGGATACGCCGACGCCAGCGCGAACCCCAGCGACGCCACCAATTGCCGCACCCGCGCCACCTCAAGCGCAGACTCCGGTCCAACCGGGACTGCCTCCGGCTGACGATACCGCTCATTTTCTCGCGGGAATGCCGTTGCCGAAAAATTCGGCGCTTGCGCCCCTGACGAATGATCCAGCGTGGCAGGAACACTCCGCGAATTTCGAAAAGGCTTTCGCGAAACTGAACACCAAACAGCTCGCCAAACTGCACGTGTGGGAAGCGCAATACTTTGCCGAGTCGCAGGAACACCTTCCCGTCGCGTTCTACATGTTTAGCGGTCCCGATTTTCTTTACGTCGACCAATTCTTCCCGAAAGCCGACGTTTATGTTTTGTGCGGAAAAGAGGAGCTCGGACCGCCGCCGGATCCGCTCCGTGTCGGAAATCTTTCTGCCGCCCTCCACAATCTCGAGGAAGCGATGCATTCGTCGCTCCGCTTTAGCTTTTTCATCACCAAAGACATGAAGGTGGATCTCCAGTCCCAGGAGTTGAAGGGAACGATGCCGATCCTCTACGTTTTTCTGGCGCGGGCCGACAAATCGATTAGCGACGTCACTTACGGGTCGTTGACTGGCGGCGGATCGTTTCAACCTGGCCGCGGCGGCGGCTCGCCCGGTGTGCGCATCCAGTACATCGACAATCGCTCCGGTCAGCAGCAAACGCTTTACTATTTCACTACTGATATCTCCGACGGCGGCCTCGCCTCATCTGGTTTTCTGAAATTTTGCAGCCAATTCGGTGTCGGTGGCAGTTTCCTCAAGGCGTCTTCCTATTTAATGTTCGAAAGCGGCTTTAATCGCATTCGTGAGTTCATCCTCGATCACAGCAAAACGATTGCGCAAGACGATGCCGGGATTCCGATTTCCTATTTCAACCGCGACAAATGGAACGTTCGCGTCTTCGGCAATTACATCGGGCCGATCGACATTTTCAAACAACATTACCAACCGAAGCTGGTGGAGATTTATCAACAAAGCGGTCCACCGCCGCTTGACTTCAATTTCGGCTACCGTTGGAATTACAAAGAGAGCAATCTGATCATCGCCACGCGACTCTAGCCGTTACTGGAACCGGCGGAACCAGGAATACGGAAAGATGTCGCCGGGACAATCGGTCGGCCAGCGCGGCGGATTCATTTCCCGGTGCGGTTTCACAATCGGATAATGGTCGCCTACTTTACCGCAGCGTTGCCTAAGGTAACGGGTCAGCTCTTCGCAACAATCGAGCTGGGCACGCGTCGGTTGATCGCGATTGAAATCGCCGACTAGACAAATCCCAAGCGCGATATTGTTGAGATAGTCGCTGTGAACGTGTCCGCCATTGATTTGGCGTCGCCAACGGTCGCCCACTTCGATCTGGCCGTTACCAGTCGACGTTCCGTTGCCGATCACGAAATGATAAGCCAGCCCGTTTTGCATCCGGCGAAAATGTCGATGGTAATAATCGAACGCGGCCGCGTTTCCTTGACGCGTGCCGCTGTTGTGAACAACGATGAATTGCCAGCGACCACGCGCGACCGGAGCGCGATCAATTTGCGCGCGAACGGAGCTCGTCAGATAACGATAACCCGCACCGCTACTGCTTCGTCCGCCGCCGCCACCAAACAGTCGCTCCCAAAATCCGCGCGGCTTTTCGTATCCGTATTTTTCGACTGTTAACTGTTCCGGTTCCTCGACCGGCGCAGCCAATGCAGACTTAGCCCTGGGTGCGGGCGGAGGTGGCGCGCTCGGACTGGGAACCGCGATTGCACGCGGCGGCGGCGTGCTCGCTCGAACCGTTGGAGTCTCCGATGGCTTTGGAGACGTTTTCGTTTTCTTTTTCGAGGTCGGCGAGTCCGAGCCGGACTGGCCCTTTCCAGCGGCCGCCTTCTTCTTTTTCCTTCCTTTCGGCGAGGTTTCTTTCGCCGGCGACTTCTTTAGTTTCGCTTTCGCGGTCGCTTCTGGCGTTTCGCTGGGAGTTGCCGAAGCCTTAGATTCCTCTGTCGTCTTCTTTTTGGCTTTCGATTTTGGCTTTGACGACGGCGACGGTGATTTTGATTTCTTGCGAGGTGATGTCTTGGACTTTGGCGTTGGCGATTTGTCGGCGGCGTTGACGGCATGTGCCCTCCGGACCGGTTTTTCTTCATCCGTGGGCTGCGCTTGAGAGACGAAGACGGCGGTGAGCGCGCTGAGCGCGAAAAAAGTTATCAGCCAGACCCGGAAACGAACCACTGAGCGCAGCGTAACAGAGTGTTCCGCTCGATCAACCCGCCAACAAAGACGAATTCAGGCTGGAGCCGCTGCTGGCTCCGCTGGCTCGGCTTTTGTTTTCGCTTCGCGTTCGCGGCGAAGAATCGCGTTCAACTTTCCGCCCAAGAGCAGAAACAAACAGGTCAGATACATCCAGGTCAGCAAAATAATGATCGACGCCAGCGCGAGATAAGTTGCGTCGTAGCGACTGTAGCGGGCGACATAAAGCTGAAACAATTTTGTGACGGTGATCCAGCCAATCGAAAAAAAGATCGCGCCCGGAAGCGCTTGTCGAATGGTGAGATAATTTTCCGGCGTCAGTAGATAGAGAACGAGCGCGAGCCCGATCAACGCGATCCCGGTGAACGGCAGATTCAACGCCACGACCCATTCCTGCAGCGGAACCTTGAGTTGAAAGTTTACTTCCGCGACGCCGGCCAAAGTTTCACCGAAAACAATCGCGTTGAAGCAAACCAGGATCACGATTCCGAACCAGAACAGAAGCAAAAACGAAATGATGTATTTCGACCACCAATTGCGCGGTTCAGTCACGCCATAGGTGTGGCTCAACGCCCGGGAAATCGTCGCAATGAAAATCGTACCGAAATAAATACCCACGACGATGCCGACGTTCGCCAGCATTCCACTCGGGCCCATCACAACAACGCTTGCGACGGCGGTGTCGAGAATCTCCTGCACTTTTGGGTCCGGCGGCATAAAGCCTTTCAGAATGCTGAACATCCCATGCAATTTTGCCGGATCGGTCCCGAAAAGTCCGAGCAAGTGCCAGAGAAACAGCAACACCGGCGCGGCCGCGAACAACAGCGTGTAGGCCATCTGCGCGGCCAGACCGGTCGTGTTATCGGTCGCTGTTTCCCAGACCAGGCGCCGAAAAACTCGCCAGGTTGCTTGCAAAAATTTCACCAGGACAAGTTTACTTTGCCGACTGGAAATATCCATTAAAGTTGCGCCCGCGGCCGGCTACTAAGATCGGCATCGTACGGAATGAAAAGAATTCTGATCCTCACCGCGGGCTTTGGTGAGGGTCATAACAGCGCCGCTCGCGGTGTCCGCGCAGGGTTGGCGCGAATCGCGCCAAGAGTTGAAGTTGAGCTGCGCGATCTCTTTCCAGAAACATTCGGCGTCCTAAACGAAATTGTCCGGCGTGCTTATCTCGGGCTGATCAACCGGTCTCCAAAATCTTGGGGCTACGTTTACAACTGGCTGGATCGAATTCAAAACTTCGACGAACGCTTTCAGAGGTTTCGTCACCTAAAAAAGAATCTCGGTCGCGTCCTCGACCGCTTTCAGCCCGATGTCATCGTCTCAACGTTCCCGCCATATCCCTATTTGACTCAACAAATCCTAGGCGCGGATCGTCGCTGCAAAAACGTGGCCGTGGTCACCGATTCGATCACGGTCAACGCGATCTGGTACCGTTCACCCGCAGATTATTTTCTCGTCGCCAACGAACAAAGCGCCGCTGTGGTGCGCGATGGCGGCGTGTCCCCCGAGAAAATCAAAGTCTTCGGCTTTCCAGTGAGTCCGCGATTTGTCGACTTCGCAAAGGATCGGGAGGTGCTCCGGCAAACAACACCGCGAGTGCTCTACATCATCAACGCCGGAACTCGTCGTGCGCCAAACCTGGTTCGCAAACTCGTCGAGCTTGATATTCAACTAACCGTCACAGTCGGCCATAACGAGAAGCTTGGGCGCGCCGTTGAATTAGCCGCCGGCGATCGCAAGATCGACATTTACGGTTGGACCGACGAAATGCCGCGATTGCTTTGCGAAAGCGACCTGCTAATCGGCAAAGCCGGCGGCGCAACGGTGCAGGAGACGATCGCGGCGCGCTGTCCAATGATCATTAATCACGTGGTCTCCGGGCAGGAAGAAGGCAACGCTCAGTTGATCGTCGAAACGAAATCGGGCACGATCGCGGTCTCGAATGACGAAGTCGTCGCCCAAGTTCGCGGCGCCTTAGCTGACGACGCCAAACAGTGGCACGAATGGTCGTCAAATATTTGGAAGCTCAGCCGCCCCCGCGCGTCGCTCGACATCGCTGAGTTTCTGTTGTCGATCTAAGCGCGAAAGATTTCCTTGCCGGCGAGAAACGTGCGGACCACTTCGAGTTCCGGCGAGATCACAACCAGATCGGCGTTGCCGCCGATTTTGAATTGGCCTGTGCCAGTCAGGCCGACGACGAACGCGGGCGTGTCGGTCGCCATCGCGATTGCCTCGTGCAAAGGCACGCCAACTTTGGTGACCATTGTGCGGACGAGATCGATCATGCGGCTGGCGCTGCCGGCAAGCGCGGAACGATCGGCCAACAGACAGACGCCGTTTTCGACAATGCATCTAGTTCCGTAGAGGGAGAATCTCGAGCCGTCCTTCAAGCCGGCGCCAGCGGTCGCATCAGTCACGAGACAAATCCCGGTAAAACCTTTCGCGCGATACAACATTCTCATCAGCGTGGGCGAGACGTGATGACCGTCGGCGATCAGCTCACAGATGATTTCCGGTTCACTCATTGCGAATTCGAGCAGACCGGCCACGCGACCTATTCCGCGGCGGCGCGTGCTCGACATGCAGTTGAACGTGTGCGTGACGCTGCGCATGCCGTTCTCGAATGCGACGCGTGCTTCGTCTTCCCATGCGTCGCTATGCCCGCCGCTCACTGAAACATTTCGTTCCCGCAGTTGATCGATCAGCGCGAGGGCGCCGGGCAACTCCGGAGCGAGCGTCATTCGTTTGATGACATCGCTGTGCTCGAGTAACGAGCAGAACATTTTCTTCGTCGGCTGACGCATCAAAGTTACGCGCTGCGCGCCGGCTTTCTTCTTGGAAATGAACGGCCCCTCGACGTGAACGCCCGCGATTTGCCTGAGCGAAGATCGACACTCACGCGCCGCGCACATAACTTTGACGATCGCTCTGATCGGCGCAGTCGCGGTCGTCAGCAACAGTGAAGTCGTTCCACCGCTGGCGTGATAATCACAAATTGCGCGAAAAGCCTTGAACGACGCTTCCATTGTGTCGCGTCCATTCCCGCCGTGAACGTGAAGGTCGACAAACCCGGGCGCGAGATAATTTCCTTGCAGATCGACAATTTCCTCGCCCATCGCCGGCGATTCCGGCCGAATCGCGGTGATCAATCTGTCTTCGACCAAAAGGTCCAGGCCGTCGCGGACACCATTTGGGAAGATCAAGCGGCCGTTCTTAAAGATCATTGACTGGAAGAATTGCGTTTAAAATGGTCGAAGTCCATTGTCGATCCCGCGATGGAGCGAGATTTTGCAAAGCGGCCGGGGAAATTCGCGGTCGAGAGCATTTTCTGGCGACAAGCGATCGATTGGTCGGTGGATCACATTCCGGCGGTCTTTCATCGGCCACTGATTTGGATCGCAGCCTTCTGCTTTTTCTTTGTGGCGACGCCGGCCCGCAAAGCGTTGCTACGAAATCTGCGCCTGATTCACCCGTGCTCATGGCGAATCGCAAATTATCTTCGCGTGGTGCGGGTGTTTGCGAATTTCGGTTGGTCACTCGCCGACGCCGCAAGCTATCGACTGTCCAAAGCCCGCTTCCGCTATGAAGTGGAAGGCGCGCGATTCATGGAGCAATTAACGGCTTCGAAAGGAGGCGGCATCGTTCTGACCGCGCACATGGGCAACTACGATTTGGGAGCGGCGTTGTTCGCCGAGCGGTTTCATCGCCGGGTTCGAATGGTGCGCGCGCCGGAGCCAGACGCTCTCGCCGCGCAACATGTCGATCTTGCGTTGCAGGAATCGACTGCTGGTGCCGTGTCGATTGGCTACAGCGATGATGGACCTTCCCTCGCCTTCGATTTACTGAACGCGCTGCGAACCGGCGAGATTATCTCCATCCAGGGTGATCGTGTTGTTGGCGAAATGGCGCGTGCGCCGGTGGAATTCTTCGGGCAGGAAGTTGTTCTTCCGAGCGGTCCATTCGTTCTTTCCCTGGTTTCGGAAACGCCGATCCATCCGCTGTTCATTGTCCGAACGGGCTATCGGAAATATAGAATCATTGCGCGCGAACCGATCGCGTGCGCGCGGACTGGTGCAACTCGCGATCAAGTAATTGGGGACGCAATGCAACGTTGGACAGCAGTATTGGAGGATACCGTCCGGACTTACTGTCCGCAGTGGTTCGCGTTCACGGCGCTGATCTAGATCGGATTGACCAACTGGAAATACCACTGCAAAAATTTTTCGCCGAAGAACATCCAGATTAGGGCGCCGAGCGCGAGATACGGACCAAACGGCAACTTCGCAGACCAAACGCGTTTGCCGACTACGAACGTGATCAAGCCGACAACCGAGCCAACTATCGAACCGGCGAAAATGCTGAACAGCACGCCGCGCCCTCCAAGAAACGCGCCGATCGCCGCCAGAAATTTCAAATCACCGCGGCCCATCGCTTCGCGTGGAATTTCCAGTTCACGCGCAAGGCCCGCGATTTGATCGACGGTATCGAGCACGAACTCCTCGGCACCAACGCGGACGCGATTGTAGCGAAATTCCAGGACCTCCAGTCCAAAAACGCGATTGTCGATCTTGGCTTCGTCGCAACGAAGAAGGAGCCGATCCTTTTCGCGCGCGAAGTAATCGCTCCAAAGACTGCGTTCTTCGCCCACAACAAAATCAGCATCATCGCCATGTCGTGTCCAGGCGAACGGCGTTGGCGCGTCGAGCTTTACTCGTTTTTTGCCGAAGGCGATTTTGCCGCCTTCGAGAACGATCCAAAGAATGACGTAGCCGACTGCGGCGGCGAGCGTAGAACGCACCAATGCCGCAGCGCGCGAATCGGCGTTCATCAATTCCGGCACGAGAAAGCTGGCAATGATTCCGGCGATTGTTCCGCCAATCGTGATCTGGTCGGGGATGATGAAATGTTCCAGGTCGACGAACGTCGCCACTACCAAAATGGAAATGAAAATCCAGTAAGCGATGGCGACTTGCCAGGGGAAAAAATTCCAGACCGCGAGAAAGAGAAGCGCGGTCAGCAGTTCGACGCCGAAATAGCGAAAGGCGATTGGGGCCCCGCAATTCGCGCAACGACCGCGCAAGAACAACCAGCTCACAATCGGGACATTTTGATGCCATGGAATCGGCGCGTTGCAGGCGGGACAAAATGATCGCCGCGGCTTGTTTACCGAGATGTCACGAGGCAATCGGTAAATGCCGACGTTGAGAAACGAACCGATCGCCGCCCCCAAAACGAATGCGAACAACGTGAAGAGCGTGTGATAAGAAGAGATGTCCACGCGGTCAGGTCGGTCGGGAGCGCGACGCCCGGCGCTCCATTATCCACGCGATCCAGATGCAACTTTCGTAAAGCAAGGACATCGGCAACCCCATCGCAACCAAGGTTAACAGATCGGGAGTTGGCGCAATGATGGCAGCCAGAATAAAAATGAGCACGATGGCATAAGGCCGGGTGCGAGCCATGAACTTGTAAGTGATAAGCCCGAAATAAACGAGCGCGAGCACGACCACCGGCAGCTCGAACGCCATTCCGAAGCCAAGAACGAATTTAGTTACGAACGAATAATATTGCTGCACCGTCCATGTCGGGGCCCAGCCGAGCGATTGGGTATCGCGGAAAAAGAAGAGGATCGTTTTTGGCAGCAACCAGAAATAACAAACCAGGACGCCGAGCAGAAAGAGACCGAAGCTTGCGACAATCGCCGGAAACAAGAAACGTTTCTCCACGGCGGTAAGCGCCGGCAGGACAAATTCGGCCAGGAAATAAAGCAGTATAGGAAACGAGATCACAATCCCCGCGTAAAACGCGAGATGAAACGAGATGACGATGGAGTCGGTGATGCCAAGAGCTTTCAGCGCGCCGACTTGAGGATCGACATCGTGCAGGGGCGCCTGCATGACCCGCACCAGCGATTGTCGAAAGAGAAGACAGGCCACCATCGCCACAAATAGCGCGATTGCCATTTTGACCACCGTCCAGCGCAGATCCTCGAGATGTTCGAGAAAAGGCTTTGAGGCTTCGCTCTCTGGGAGTTCGCGAAACTTGAAAATGTCGCGCAGCGCCATGTTGATCAATCCGACCCGAACGAAATAAGACCGCGAGCGGCGATACGGGCGCAAATTGCCAGCGTATTGGAATCACGAATTTCGTTCTCCGCGATCATCTTTCTAATTTCCGATGCGCTGAAGGCGCGGCACTCCAGAATGGTTTCGCCTTCTTCACGGTTGTGCGTTTCGGCGCGTTGAACCGGGCGTACCAGAAAAAAATGGCAAAGCTCATTAGTCAGACCGGCCGAGGTGAAAAAATAACCGAGCGGGATGATCTGGCCGCCGCCCGCGAGATCGTAACCGGTCTCCTCGTGCAACTCGCGCAAGGCGACTGCTTCAATTTCCCTTTCGTCAGTCCCAATGTCGTCATCGATCTGACCTGCCGGCATCGCCCAGATGGCTGCGCGAATAGGGATTCGCTCTTCCTTAATCAGTAAAAATTTTCCGTCACTGGTCATGGGCGCAACCACCACTGCCGACTTCCGATGAACCGTCGTCCACGTCCGCGGCTCGGCATGGGTCGGGGTTTGCACCTGTTCGGTGACAACCTCGACATGCGGATTCGCGAAGTGAGTTTCGCTGGAAATTGTCTTCCAGCCATCGCGGTCGCGAACGAGCGGGTTCCGTTTCACGCCGAGATTGTAGCCGGCACGCCCTCAGCAGCAAACTAACCAAGCCGTTCACGCCAGCTCTTGATTTGCGCTTTGACGTTTTTCGGCGAAGGCGCGCCGACCGCCGTCCGCGCGGAAAGGGATCTGCGAACGTCGAACACTTTGGCAACATCGACATCGAACCGCGCAGAAAACTTTCTTAATTGCGTGAGAGGGATTTCATTCAGTCTTTTGTCCTTCTCAATCATATCGCTGACCACGCGGCCAACAATTCCGTGCGCTTCTCGAAACGGCACTCCTTTTTTCACCAAATACTCGGCCAAATCGGTCGCCAGAAGACTTGGATCACCGACCGCGGCCTTCATTCTGTCGCGATTAACTTTCATTTTGGGCAGCATCGCGGAAAAAACGTCAAGCGCCGCGCCCACGGTATCCGTCGAATCAAACAGCGCTTCCTTATCCTCCTGAAGATCGCGATTATAGGAGGATGGCAGCGCCTTCAGAGTGGTCAGGATCGACATCAGGTTGCCGTAGAGTCGCCCGGTCTTTCCGCGAGCGAGCTCGGCCATGTCCGGATTTTTCTTTTGCGGCATCAAACTCGAGCCGGTCGAAAATTCGTCGCTGAACTCGACAAAGCCGAACTCGCTGGTGCTCCAAAGAATCAAATCCTCGCTCAATCGCGAGAGATGCATGCCGACCATCGCCAGACAAAAAAGAAATTCGCAGACAAAGTCGCGATCGCTGACCGCGTCGAGGCTGTTTTGACTGACCCGGGCGAACCCGAGCTCGCGGGCAATCGCGTCACGATCGAGAACAATAGTCGAACCAGCGAGCGCGCCGGAACCAAGCGGCAAAACATCGGTGCGCTGCAAGCAATCGTTCAGCCGTTCGACGGCGCGTGCGAAGCCTTCCATCTGGCCCAACAGGTAATGCGCGAACAATATCGGCTGCGCGCGCTGAAGATGAGTGTATCCCGGCATCACAACATCGACATGTTTCGCGGCGAGATTGAGGAGAGCCCTTTGTAACGCTTTGAGTTTCGAACTTATCTGTCGAACTTGATCTTTCACATAAAGCCGAAGGTCGAGCGCGACCTGATCATTCCGGCTGCGTGCGGTGTGCAGTTTCGCCCCGGCCTCGCCGATTTTTTTGGTCAACGCGCTTTCGATATTCATGTGCACGTCTTCGAGCGATTCATCCCAGCGGAATTTTCCGGATTGGATTTCTCGCTCGATCTCGCGCAGCCCGGTATCGATCCTCTTCTTTTCCTCCGCGGAAATGACGCCGACCCTGGCCAGCGCAGCAGCATGAGCAATCGAGCCGGCAATGTCATACCGATAGAGCCGGCGATCGAACGAGACCGATGTGGAGAAAGCCTGTGCGGCTTTGGCAAGAGATTTGCGGAGCCTTCCTTTACGCATCGAGTTAATCCAGCGACGCCTGGCAAGTGACAGTGACGGACGCGTAAGCGGCATCCTTCAAAACAAATTTGCGAATTTCGAGGCAAATTTTCCCGATCCGGAATTTTCTCAAGAGATGAGCGGTCAGATCGCTGGCCATGGTCTCGAGAAGTTTGGGCGATTGCCGGCTCAAATACTTCTTCGCTTCCTGACAAA
>Ga0210408_10003749_pt1 | contig 13851 bp, 7 predicted proteins | sample IncBWH4MmetaG_FD_155471 | JGI IMG/M metagenome (GOLD analysis project Ga0210408, IMG submission 155471) | Forest soil microbial communities from Barre Woods Harvard Forest LTER site, Petersham, Massachusetts, United States - Inc-BW-H-4-M | ecosystem: Environmental > Terrestrial > Soil >...
GGCCGTTGCGTGATGTTCCGCGGATCGGGCGCCTTGGAAATTTGGCGAGTAGAAGGCCCCTATGCATGCGACGTGATCTGTGTCACAGCGGTGGCGAACCGGACCGCTAAAGATTGCGGCCAATTCAAGCCTCTGCCTTCACGCTGGCTGGGCGCAATTGAACTTGGCGCCGGCGGGCCTTATCTGGTCAGGATTGCGCAATCGCGCGACAGCCACTACCCCATCCGCCGGCGATATGCTCATGACCCCCAGACTGCGATTGATCCTTAGCGCGGCCACAGCTTTTGCCGTGGCGGCACCGCTATTGGCGCCGGTTGGCTTTGCCGTGACGCCGGCGCGGGCCCAGGGCTTGGCGAGCGCGGGGGGTGGCGTTTCTCGGCCTCACCTAGTCACGCCAATCCGGGCGAAGCGGGGAGGCGCGGCAAAAACCCAAACTCCCGAGGCGCCGCCGCCCAAATCCTCGGAATTGCCGCCACGAATCACCTACACGGCCGCGGAGGCAATCCAAGCGGTCATTCCGGGAATGCCGGACGCACGCTTCTGGGGCGATTCGGAACCCGATTTCAAAGCCGCCCTGCCGTCGCAGCCCGGGCCTTGGCTGATCCTCTCCAGCGGTGGCGCCGACGGCGCCTTTGGCGCCGGTTTGCTCAACGGGCTGACGGCAGGCGGCAGGCGCCCGGACTACGCCGTGGTCACTGGCGTCAGCTCCGGCGCCCTGATGGCGCCGTTTGCATTCGCCGGAAAGCAATACGACGAAGCGTTGCGCAGGTGTTACACAGAAATCACAGCCGCTGACGTGTTTGAAGCTGGAAGCAGCACCGCCGAGAGCTTCGTCAATTCCTGGCCGCTGCGCGAATTCATCGACAAGCAGATCACGCCGGAACTGATGGCGGATATTGGGGCCGCCCACCGGAACGGACGACGGCTCTTCATCGTCACGAGCGATCTCGACTCCCAGCGCTCCGTGGTCTGGAATATGGGCGCGATCGCCGCGCACGGCGGCGACGACGCCGCCAAGCTGTTCCGCAAAATCCTGCTCGCCTCGGCGTCCATTCCCGGCGGCTTCCCGCCGGTGCTGATCGATGTCGAAGCCGGCGGCAAGCGCTTTCAGGAAATGCATGTGGACGGCGGCCTCGGCGGACAATTCTTTGTCGCGCCGCCGTCATTGATGGCCAGTACGAGCGACTATCGCCTGCCGGCCACGCAGCTTTACATCGTGGTGAATACCAGCCTGCAGCGGGAGTTCAAAGTCGTCGACCGTTTTGCCCCGACGATCCTGACCCAGTCGATCGGCATGGCCGTACCCGTCGACACCAGTCTGATGATCGACCGCGCCTATGTCGTGGCGAAGCGCAGCGACGTCGACTTCAACGTCGCGACCATCCCGGCGAGCTTCGACTTTCCGAGCAAGGGGCCTTTTGACCCGAGCTATATGAAAGCGCTCTTCCAGGTCGGTTTCGACCAGGGCAACGGCTCCACGGCCTTCGCCGCGAAACCACCACCCCCGCCCAGCGGACCTACGCCTCAACCCAGTCACATTCAGAAAACCGGAGCAAACTGATGCGAAATTTCTTGCGTTCGATTTTTGCGACTGCCGTTGTCGCCCTGCTTGCCGCCAGCGGCGCGGTTCCCAACGACGCATTCGCCGCACCGAAGGCGCACGCCGGCAATTTCGACGGCAGCTGGAGCGTAGTCATCAACACGGTGCGCGGCGATTGCGGCAGCGGTCTGCGCTATGGCGTGCGCATCGTCGGCGGCCGGGTGGTCGGTGAGAATGGCGGCTATTCGGTCGCCGGCGCCGTGGCGCCGAACGGGGCGATCCGGGTGATGGTCGCCGAAGCCGGACGCTCGGCGAGCGGCACGGGGCGGCTTGCGGGCAACTCCGGCGGCGGCGTGTGGCGCACCTCGAGCGGCGAATGTTCCGGAAACTGGGCGGCTGCGCGTCACGCCGGCTGGTGAGCTGAAGCCGCAGCGCTTCAGCTGACTGTCATCCAGACTTGCGCGCGGCGGTGCTCGCGTTCCACCATGGGCACACGTCGCGCGCCCGCAGGTAGTTGCCATCCATCACATTGAGCGGCACGCGTCCGCCGGCTTCGGCGACCGCGATGCGCATGGCGCGTGCCTCCTCGCGTTTTTCCGGCGAGAGCCACATCCGATCGTGGCCCCACAGGCTTGGGCCGTCCAGGCGCTCCTGCGGCGTCCAAGTGGCAGGATCAATGCTGCGGCCACCCCAGCCATATTCGACCATGAATTTCGACGGCGAGATCGAATAGAACGATGTCATCTCATCATTGGCGTGGCGGCCGAAGGTAGCGCCGATGCGTTCCGGGTCGCGCAGCGCCAGATCGTAAGCCTGTCCCACATCGTCCAGGTAACAAAGCTCCACCATCAGATGGTGAACGCCGTCGGTTCCGGTATCGACAAAGGCGAGGCTATGGTGGCGCGGGTTGAGATGGAAGAAATAGGCTTTGAAAGGCCGCAGAATATAGTCGCTCAGGCGGAAGCCCAGGATGTCGGTGTAAAACGGCATGACCTGGTCAAGTCGCGCGGTGGTCAGCACCGCATGTCCCATGCCGAGCGGGCCGGTGCGGAAACCGGAGATCGAGCGCCCCGGCTTGAATGGCTCGGTTGCAAGCTCGGCGCCATGGAAGGCTTCGAGCCGGTTGCCGATCGGATCAGTGAAGACGATCAAATCTTGAACGCGACGCTCCTCGGCGAGCGCGCGTGAGCCGCGCGCGACCGCAATCCCGGATTTTTCCAGATGCGCCGCCAGCGCGTCGAGCGCGGTGGCGTCGGCGACTTCCCAGCCATAGAAGCTGACGCCCTCGCCGGCATCGGCATTGACGATCAAGCGCTGCTTGCGGTCATCCATACGAAACGCGCGCACGCCGCGGCTTTGGTCGACGAGTTGCATGCCGAGAAAGCGCGTGGCGTAGGCCGCCCATTGATCGACATCACCGGTGCGGATCCCGACATAGCCGAGCGACTGAAGCTGCATCGCGTTTCCTCCAGCTTCATATGTTATCAGATCGGCGCGAACCGGTAAATTTTGCGCCTCACGGCGGCTAATTTCAGTGGAGCATGATCTTTGCGAAAAGCCGGTGGCCACCCCGGATCAAGTCCGGGCAGGCCTTTTCCGGATCACGTTCTAAGCCGTGTAGCTTGCGCTGTCGCCGCCGGTGACGTCGTAGGTCGCGCCGCTGACCATGGAGGCTTCGTCGGAGGCGAGGAACACCACCGCCGGCGCGATCGCTTCCGGCTCGATCCAAGGCACGCCAAGCGGCGTTTTGGCGATCAGCCTTTTGCGGGCTTCTTCTTCCAGAACGGCGGTTGGCTGTTCGGATTGCAGATCGTCGACAGCTTGCTCATAGCGCTGCCGATGCCGGGTGAGAGGGGTATCAATCAGACCGGGGATAAGCGCGTTGACGGTGATCTTGTGCTCGCCGAATTCCAGCGCCGCCGACTTCATCAGGCCGATGATGCCCCATTTGGACGCCGAATAAGCGGCGCCATATTTGGTGCCGTGCCGGCCCTGCGTCGACGACGTGACAATGATGCGGCCGCCGCCGTTCGCGACCAGATGCGGCGCCACGGCGCGGATGGCATTGCAGGTACCGGTGAGATTGACGTCGATCTGATCGTGCCAGTCGGCATCTTCCCATTCCAGGATCGGTTTGAACGACTGAATGCCGGCATTGGCAAAGAGAATGTCGAGCCGGCCAAAGCTGGCGCGTGCCTTCGCGGCAGCCGCGCGCAGTGCCGAAAGGTCGCGCTGGTCGAGCGTGGCTTCGCACCAGCGTCCGCCCGCCGCCTCGACCAAGCGGCCGGTTTCGGAAAGTTCGTCGCGCGTCGCCGGCGCAACCTCAAGCGTCGCGCTGACCGGCCCGGCGATATCGATGCCCATGACATCGGCGCCCTCGCGGGCGAAAGCGACGGCGACCGCGCGACCGATCCCACGCGCGGCGCCGGTGACGATGGCGGCTTTGCCGGCAAGCCGGCCTCCGGCAGTCTGTTGCACCTTTGGTTTTGCCTCGGTCATGATGCATTTCTCCGTTGGTGAGTCCCGGCCCGCGGCGCGAAACGTACCACCGGCATCGCGTGATCTATCGGACGAAGCGCGCTCGCCGACGCGGCTACTTTCGTCAGGCTTGCAGCGCGCGCGTGGTGTCGTCGAACAATTCCTCGACCGAATAGCGGCGCGGCGTGAGCTTCATCTCGAAGGCGTAAGCGCTCATGAGTTCGAGCGACGGTCTCACCGCATCGAAGCCGAACGGTATGAGATCGATCGCACCGGGCTTCGGCAAACCGGCGGCTTGTTTGCTCGCCAGCAGCAGGCGATAGACTTCGCGCACGATCCCGGGACTAGACTTGGCCAAACTTTCCTTGAGGACCACCATGTGATTGACCGGCACGGCGCCGTTCTTTTTGTACCATTCCTTGGCTGCCGCCTCCGGATCGGGAATGACGCTCTTGAACTGCGGCTCGCTCGGCATGGCGCCGCCGAAGATCGCGGCGTCAAGCTCGCCGTCGAGCAGCATTTTGGCGATGTCCTTGCCGGCGGCGGCGCGCTCGACGCCGGGCGGGTCGCGATATTCGGCGACGTGCGCGTCCTCGAACGTGACCCATTTCACCTTGCCGAGATCGAGACCGTAGTCCTTCCATAAAATGCCGCGGATCCACACGCCGGTAGTCTGCGAGAAGGCGCGCACCCCGACCCGCTTCCCCGGCAGATCTTCCGGCCGCAGCGTTCCGCGTTCGGAATTGTACAGCATGGTGCCGTGCTGAAAACGCCCCATCATGGTCGCCGGCATGAGGACAAGCGGCTTGTTGTAGGCCTTGGCTTGCAGATAGGTGACGATCGCCATCTCGCTGATGTCGAATTTTTGCTCGCGCGCCATCGGCATGAAAGCGCGATTGACCGGATTGATTTCGGTGAACTCGAACGCCACCCGGTCGGATTTGATCTGTCCCTCTTTCAGCGCCTTGGTGTGCGGGTAGGTCCCAAAACACACATTCAAGGTTTCGACTTTTTCGGCAGTCGTCACGCTTATTCCCTCGCCTCGCCCGTTCGCGCTTCGAGTCTAGAGCATGATCCGGCGGCGTGGGAAGTGAGTCTTTTCGCCGTACAGCGTCACGGCGAGATTGGGCGGAGCATGGGCGACGCTTCAGGCGCGCTTGGCGCGCGACCTGCCGCCGCTGAGCCTCGCCTTGGGCTGGCGCAAGGCTTCGCCGCGGGTGACTGCGACGACGTTCGACGGCGAGAGAAACAGCCCTTGCAGCATTTGCCGCTCGATCGGCTTCTGCAGAATCGGGACGTGGCTGAAGCGCTCGTCGATGGTGTCGGCCTCATATCCGGTGACGAAGACGAACGGAACGCCGCGCGCCGCAACGATATCGGCGACCGGATAGGCCATGCCATCACCGAGATTGATATCGAGGATGGCGGCGTCGTAGTCGATCTCCTTGGCCGCCTGCAGCGCGTCGGCGGCGCGCGAGATCGGCCCGATGACCGAATGTCCGGACTCGGTCAGGCATTCCTGGATCATCATCGCAACCAGCGCTTCGTCCTCGACCAGTAGCACTCGCCGTCCCGACGGCGAATGCGACGGTCTGGCGCCGTCGGTCGCGCCATTGCTTGCGCGCTCCGACTCGCGCGTGCCGGCATTATTGCCGAGCGGGATCGCCAACGTGCATTGCATGCCCGGCGGCGCCCATTCGAAGATCGCTTTGCCGTTGAGCTGGTTTTCGACGCTGGTGCGGATCACCTTCAGGCCGAAGCTACGCGCTGAAGGCGGCGCCACGCGTGGCCCGCCGGTTTCGATCCATTCCAGGACGAGATAGTCCCGCCGCAATTGCCAGTTCAGGCTGAGCTTTCCGAGCAGAGACGACAATGCGCCATGCTTGGCGGCATTGGTGGCGAGTTCGTGCAGCGCCAACGCCAGACCCTGCGCCATGTGCGGCGGCAGCGAGACATTCGGCCCGGTGACTTGGACCTTGTCGACTTCGCCCGCCCGATACGGCGCCAATTCTTCCGCCACAAGAGCGCCCAGGTCGGCGCTGTGCCAGCGCGCATCGGACAACAGTGCATGCGCGCGCGCCAGCGCTTTGATTCGACCCTCGACCGCGGCGACATAGCCCTCGACGTTATTGGCCCGTGTCAGCCGCACGATCGACTGCACCACCGCAAGCGCATTGCGGGCGCGGTGATCGACTTCGCGCGCCAACAGGTCCTGGCGTTCTTCGGCTTCTTTGCGCTCGGTGACATCGATGGTGACGCCGCTCACACGCACCAGCCGGTTGGCGGCATCAAAGCTCGCGGCCGCAGTCCCGGTGCACAAGCGCACGCTGCCGCTCGGCTGCACGACGCGGAAATCGGTCTGCACCGTGCGTTCACCGCGCGCCATGCGCCGACCACTCTCGAGGAGCCGAGCCCAATCTTCGGGGTGGATCATGGCGCGGATATTGTCGACGGTGACCTGGAAGCGTCCGCGCTCGACGCCGAAAATATGGTGCTGGCCTTCGTCCCACTTGCATTCGCCGTTGACGGGATCGAAGTCCCACGAGCCCATTTGACCGGCGGCGAGCGCCAGGCTGCGGCCCTGCTCGCTTTGCACGAGCCGCACATTCGACGCTTCGACCTCGGCCGTACGCTCGCTGACGCGCCGCTCCAACTCGGCATTGAGCCGCTCGAGCTGCCGGGTCTTGCGATAAAGCTCGGCGAATATCCTGACCTTGGCGCGCAGCACCGCCGGCACGACCGGGACCGGCACGTAATCGACGGCACCCATCTCGTAGCCGCGCACGCGATCGACATCGTCCACCTGCACGGCGGAGATGAAGATGATCGCGGTGCGCTGAAAGCGCGGATGCTCGCGGATCATGGCTGCGAGCTGAAAGCCGTCGAGCTCCGGCATGCACACGTCGATCAGCACGACCGCGGCTTCGTTCTTGAGCAGGAATTCCAGCGCCTCGCGCGCCGAGCTCGCCTTGATGAGATTCTCGCCGAGACTGCGCAGAATCTCCTCGTTGGCGAGCAGCTTGGCGGGCTGATCGTCGACCAAGAGAACGTTGACTTTGTCGTTTATTCCCCGCATGTCTTGCATGGCAAAGCCTAGCGATGCAGCCACATCCGCAACGCGGAGAGGAGCTGTTCGGTGTTCACCGGTTTGGCGAGATAGTCGGAGGCGCCGGCCTCAAGACACTTCTCGCGGTCTCCCTTCATGGCTTTTGCCGTCAGGGCAATGATCGGCAGCCGGCGATAAGCCGGGTTGCCGCGGATGGTTTCGATGGTCTGATAACCGTCCATTTCCGGCATCATGATGTCCATCAGCACGATCGCGAGTTCCGGCGTCTGGTCGATCAGCTCGATCGCCTCGCGCCCGGTGGTGGCGGTCAAGACCTGCATGCCGCGGCGCTCCAGCGCGCTCGACAGCGCGAAGATGTTGCGCGCATCGTCGTCGACCAGAAGCGCGGTGCGGCCGACCAGATCCTCGTCCGAGCTGTTGAGCCGCTCGAGCATGCGCTGCTTCTCGGCCGGCAGATCGCTGAACACGCGGTGCAGGAACAGCGCCGTCTCGTCGAGCAGGCGCTCCGGCGATTCGACGCCCTTGACCACGATGCTGCGCGCCATGGTGTGCAACTGCGCGTCCTCGTTGGCGGACAATTCGCGGCCGGTGAACACAACGACCGGGACATCCGCAAGCGCCGCTTCATTGCGCATGCTTTCGAGCACTTCGAAGCCCGACATGTCCGGAAGGCGCAGATCGAGCACCACGCAATCGCAGGCCTCGTGGCGTAGGATATCGAGCGCTTCTCTGCCGGTCCCGGCGTTGACGATCTCGATGTCGTCGTGGCCGAGCAGCTCGCGGATGCTCATCTGCTCGGCCTTGTTGTCCTCGACCACCAACAGCCGGCGACGCCGCGGCTGCGAGAAATCCTTGATCTTAGAGAGCGCCTCGGAAATGCCGTCACGCGTCGTCGGCTTGGTGACGAAGGAGAAGGCGCCGCGCGCAAGCCCGTGCTGGCGATCTTCGTCGAGCGTGACGATCTGCACCGGGATATGGCGGGTCAGCGGATTCTGCTTGAGCTGGCTCAGCACGTTCCAGCCCAGCATGTCGGGCAGGAAAACATCCAGCGAAACCGCCGTCGGCTGATATTGCTTGGCAAGATCGAGCGCATCGTCGCCGCGCATCGCGAGCAGAACCTTGAAGCCCTTGTCGCGGGCGAGGTCGATCAGAATGCGGGCATAATGCGGATCGTCTTCGACAATGAGCAGAATGGCATCGCCGGGCTGGATATCGAGTCGATCATCCGGGATCTGCTCAACACTGCGCTCGATCGAAACCTGCGGCGCTGGCATGACGCTCGGCGCTGCCGCTCGCGGCACTGTCGTCGTGCCCATGTATTTGATCGGCAGATAGAGCGTAAAGCTCGAGCCGTTGTCCGGCGCGCTGCGCAAATGAATTTCGCCGCCCAGCAACGTTGCCAGCTCACGGCTGATGGCAAGGCCGAGGCCGGTGCCGCCGTATTTGCGGCTGGTCGACGCATCGGCCTGCTGAAACGCCTCGAAGATGATCTTCTGCTTTTCCAGCGGGATGCCGATGCCGGTGTCGGAAACCTCGAAAGCCACGACTTGCGAAGCCTGGCTCAGGATCGGGTGGGTTGCCGTCCAGCCACCAACGGCGGCGGACACGTTCAGGCGCACGCCGCCTTGGGCGGTGAATTTGAAGGCGTTCGAGAGCAGGTTCTTGAGAACCTGCTGCAGCCGTTTGGAATCCGTGGTGACGGTGCGCCCGAGATTGAGGTCGAGGTGGACATCGAATGACAGTTGCCGCGTCTCGGCCTCGTGGCGGAACGGGCGCGCCACCATCTCCAGAAGATTGGAGAAGAAGATCTCTTCGGCGTCGACCGTCACCGTGCCGGATTCGATCTTCGACAAGTCGAGAATGTCGCTGATGAGGTTGAGCAGGTCGGTGCCGGCGCCGTGGATGGTTCTGGCGAACTCGACCTGTTTCGCCGTCAAATTGCCTTCCGGGTTGTCGGTGAGCTGCTGGCCGAGGATAAGGATCGAGTTGAGCGGCGTGCGCAGCTCGTGCGACATGTTGGCCAGGAATTCCGACTTGTATTTGGACGTGAGCGCAAGCTCGGTGGCTTTTTCTTCCAGCGCGCGGCGGGCCTGCTCGATTTCCTGATTCTTGCGCTCGACTTCGACGTTGCGCTCGGCGAGCTGCTGCGCTTTTTGTTCTAGCTGCTCGTTGGTCTGTTGCAGCTCTTTCTGCTGCGCCTGCAACTCGCCGGCAAGTTGCTGCGACTGCTTGAGCAGGCCCTCGGTCTGCATCGTCGCCTCGATCGAATTGAGCACGATGCCAATCGAGGTGGTGAGCTGTTCGAGGAACATGGTCTGCAGCGCCGTGAATTCGTTGACCGAAGCAAGCTCGATCACGGCCTTGACCTGGTTCTCGAACAGAACCGGCAGCACGATGGTGTTGCGCGGCGGCAGCCGGAACAGCGCCGAGGAAACCGCGATGGCGTTCTCCGGCATGTCGGTGATCAGCATGCGGCGCTTGTCGACCGCGCATTGCCCGATCAAGCCTTCGCCGAGCCGCAGCGCCGACGCATGCCCGCCGGCGCCGTCATCGGCATAGGCCGCAGTCAATTTGAGCCCCGGCGTCTCCTCATTTTCCATCTGGTAGATGACGCCCTGGTGCGCGTTGACGAGCGGCGTCAGTTCAGAGAGCAAGAGGCGGCCGACCGTGGTGAGATCGCGCTGGCCCTGCAGCATGTTGGTGAATTTGGCCAGGTTGGTCTTGAGCCAATCCTGCTCGGTATTGCGGTCGGTGGTAAGCCGCAAGTTGTCGATCATCGTATTGATGTTGTCTTTCAGTTCGGCCACTTCGCCGCGCGCATCCACCTGAATCGAGCGGGTCAGGTCGCCCTTGGTCACCGCGGTCGCCACTTCGGCGATGGCGCGCACTTGCGTCGTGAGGTTGGCGGCAAGGAGGTTGACGTTGCCGGTGAGATGCTTCCAGGTGCCGGCCGCGCCCGGCACGTTGGCCTGACCGCCGAGGCGGCCGTCCACGCCGACCTCGCGCGCCACGGTCGTGACCTGATCGGCGAAGGTCGCGAGCGTATCGGTCATGTTGTTGATGGTCTCGGCCAGCGCCGCCACTTCGCCCTTCGATTTCACCGCGAGATTTTGCTTGAGGTCGCCGTTGGCGACCGCGGTCACGACCTTCACGATGCCGCGCACCTGCTCGGTGAGATTGGCGGCCATGACGTTGACGGTATCGGTGAGGTCTTTCCAGGTGCCGGCGACGCCGGGCACTTGCGCTTGGCCGCCGAGTAACCCCTCGGTGCCGACCTCGCGCGCGACGCGGGTGACTTCCGAGGCGAAGCCGTTGAGCTGGTCCACCATGGTGTTGATGGTATTTTTCAGTTCGAGGATTTCGCCCTTCACGTCGACTGTGATCTTGCGCGAGAGGTCGCCGCGCGCCACGGCGGTGGTCACCTCGGCGATGTTGCGCACCTGCGTGGTCAGATTGGCGGCCAAGAGATTGACGTTGTCGGTGAGGTCCTTCCAGGTGCCGGCCACGCCCGGCACCACCGCCTGACCGCCGAGCCGGCCGTCGGTGCCGACTTCACGCGCCACGCGGGTGACTTCGGCGGCGAACGAGCGCAACTGCTCGACCATGGTGTTGAGCGTGTCTTTCAGGAGCAGCATCTCGCCCCGCACGTCGACCGTGATCTTCTTCGACAGATCGCCGCCGGCGATGGCGGTCGCCACCTCGGCGATGTTGCGCACCTGGGCGGTGAGGTTCGAGGCCATGAAGTTGACGTTGTCGGTGAGGTCTTTCCAGGTGCCGGCGACGCCGGGCACCTGCGCCTGGCCGCCGAGCTTGCCTTCGGTGCCGACTTCGCGCGCCACGCGCGTCACTTCGCCGGCAAACCCGTTGAGCTGGTCCACCATGGTGTTGATGGTGCTTTTCAACTCGGCAATTTCGCCCTTCACGTCGACGGTGATCTTGCGGGAGAGGTCGCCGCGCGCGACCGCGGTGGTCACTTCGGCGATGTTGCGCACCTGGGCGGTCAAGTTGCCCGCCATCGAGTTCACCGAGTCGGTGAGGTCTTTCCAGGTGCCGGCGACGCCGGGCACGTTGGCCTGGCCGCCGAGCCGGCCTTCGGTGCCGACTTCGCGCGCGACGCGTGTCACCTCGCCGGCGAAGCGGTTGAGCTGGTCGACCATGGTGTTGAGCGTTTCCTTCAGCTGAAGGATTTCGCCGCGCACGTCGACGGTGATCTTGCGGGAGAGGTCGCCGCCGGCGATGGCGGTCGCCACCTCGGCGATGTTGCGCACCTGGCCGGTCAGGTTGCCGGCCATCGAGTTCACGCTGTCGGTCAGGTCCTTCCAGGTGCCGCCCACGCCCGGCACCTGCGCCTGGCCGCCGAGCTTGCCTTCGGTACCGACCTCGCGCGCCACGCGCGTCACCTCGGCGGCGAACGCGTTGAGCTGATCGACCATGGTGTTGAGCGTGTCTTTCAGCTCGAGAATTTCGCCGCGCACGTCGACGGTGATCTTGCGCGACAGGTCGCCGCGCGCCACGGCGGTCGCCACCTCGGCGATGTTGCGAACCTGGCCGGTGAGGTTCGAGGCCATGGAATTGACCGAGTCGGTCAGATCCTTCCAGGTGCCGGCGACGCCGCGCACCATCGCCTGACCGCCGAGCTTGCCTTCGGTGCCGACCTCGCGCGCCACGCGCGTCACTTCGCCGGCGAACGCATTAAGCTGGTCCACCATCGTATTGATGGTGTCTTTCAGCTCGGCGATTTCGCCGCGCACGTCCACGGTGATCTTCTTCGACAGGTCGCCGCTGGCGATGGCGGTGGACACCTCGGCGATGTTGCGGACCTGCGCGGTGAGGTTCGAGGCCATCGAATTCACGGAATCGGTGAGGTCTTTCCAGGTACCGGCAACGCCGAGCACGTTGGCTTGGCCGCCGAGCCGGCCGTCGGTGCCGACTTCGCGCGCCACGCGCGTCACTTCGCCGGCGAACGCATTGAGCTGGTCGACCATCGTGTTGATGGTTTCCTTCAGCTGCAGAATTTCGCCCGAGACATTGACCGTGATCTTCTTCGACAAGTCGCCGCCGGCGATGGCGGTGGCGACGTCGGCGATGTTGCGCACCTGCGCGGTGAGGTTGCCGGCCATGAAGTTGACGCTGTCGGTCAAATCCTTCCAGGTGCCGGCGACGCCCGGCACTTGCGCCTGGCCGCCGAGCTTGCCTTCGGTGCCGACCTCGCGCGCCACGCGGGTCACTTCGGACGCGAACGCGTTGAGCTGGTCCACCATCGTGTTGAAGGTGTCCTTGAGCTCGAGAATTTCGCCGCGCACATCGACCGTGATCTTGCGCGAGAGGTCGCCGCGGGCGACAGCGGTTGTCACGTGCGCGATGTTGCGCACCTGGTCGGTGAGGTTGCCGCACATGGCGTTCACCGAGTCGGTGAGATCCTTCCAGGTCCCGGCGACGCCGGGCACGATCGCCTGGCCGCCGAGCTTGCCGTCGGTGCCAACCTCGCGGGCGACGCGGGTAACCTCGGAAGCGAACGAGCGCAGCTGATCGACCATCGTGTTGATGGCCTCTTTGAGCTGCAAGATCTCGCCGCGCACGTCGACCGTGATCTTCTTCGACAGGTCGCCGTTGGCGACCGCGATCGTCACCTCGGCGATGTTGCGCACCTGAGCGGTGAGGTTCGAGGCCATCGAGTTGACGCTCTCGGTGAGCTCCTTCCACACACCGGTGACGCCGCCGACCTGCGCCTGGCCGCCAAGCTTGCCCTCGGTGCCGACCTCGCGCGCGACACGCGTCACCTCCGAGGTGAACACGTTGAGCTGCTTGATCATCGTGTTGACGATCTGCGCCGAGCGCAGGAATTCGCCCTTCAGCGGCCGGCCATCGACGTCGAGCTGAACGGTCTGCAGGAGATCGCCCTGCGCCACCGCGGCGATGGCGCGCGTCACTTCCGTGGTCGGCCAGAGCAAGTCGTCGATCAGCGAATTGACCGACGATTCCATCTCGCCCCAGGCGCCTTCGGACATGCCAAAGCGCACGCGCTGGCGGGTCTTGCCTTCGCGGCCCACCACCTGCCCAACGCGCTCGAGCTGTTTCGCCATGCGCTGGTTGGCGGCGACGATCTCGTTAAAGGTATCGGCCACCTTGCCCATCAGGCCGACCTGGTCGCCTGCCATGCGCACCGAGAAGTCACCGACGCGCACCGCCTGCAGCGCATGCAGGAGCTCGCGCAGCTCTTGGTTTTCGCCGCCGTTAACTTTTGACGCGGGAGCTTTAGGGAGGGTTGCGGCACGCGCCGCGGCGGCGCCATTCTTGTTCTTGGTGGCGACGTCAGAAGCGCGGGGCATCGAGATCTCCGAGAAACTCGCAAGGCAGTGCCGTTCGACGGCGGGGCGGCAAAAACAGTGATGAGGATGTGCGAGCGACGCGACGCAGGTCCCGGGAGTGCCAGCGCGGATCATTCCGCAATATTTGGTCAGCCGGACGTGACTCTACCCCTCACCGGACTCCTCCTAAGCCGTGACTCGCAACGTGCAAGGCCTGAGAAGGTTCCCGCGCGGTTCCGGCGGGAGGAAAAATCTTTGCTTGCGCGTTAAGCGTGTACTGTCCGGCACTGTAGCAGCCCGTCGCCGGACCGCAGGCCCTACCTTTGCGCATTGAAATACCCGTATTTCCTTTGCGCATTGAAATACCCGTATTTCCGGCCGCCGAGCCGGGAAATTTCACAAGCCCTATCGGGATTTAGATCGCGGGTTCGGCTTGGCCGCGGCGGCGGCAGGCGGCG
>Ga0210408_10003752_pt1 | contig 13848 bp, 15 predicted proteins | sample IncBWH4MmetaG_FD_155471 | JGI IMG/M metagenome (GOLD analysis project Ga0210408, IMG submission 155471) | Forest soil microbial communities from Barre Woods Harvard Forest LTER site, Petersham, Massachusetts, United States - Inc-BW-H-4-M | ecosystem: Environmental > Terrestrial > Soil >...
TGTACCTGAGGCAAGCGCAGGGTGGGTGTTGATTCCCTTCGTTGGTGCAGTGCTGCTTTTTTCGTGGCGCCAGTTTTCTCGCGCTAAGGCATAACCACACCTAGTCTAATCGCCGTTGCCGGAAACACGCGCGGTGGACGGCCTTTTTCTTCAAGTGGAAAGCCGGTCCGCCGAGTTCCAGGATTCTGGCTCGATGCCACCGTCCGGAGCATTGCCTGCCGGCGGCTGGTTAGGCAAGCGGGTATCGCCTAGCCCTTGGAACCATCAGCTCGTTTCCATCTTTCAGCGAGGTGGTAAAACAATTTATGGCTGCTACCGAGAGCGACCACCCGGTCACCATCACCAAGACCTCCACAATCCCACTGTAAGCTCTTTAAAAGCCAAAGCCACATAACAACTGCCGCCATCCTTGCGTTCGTAGGAACTAAGCTTGCCATGATCGACATTCTCGACACTCTCAGCGAAATTCGCGATTACCTCGATCGGCACGCTGATGCCGACCACTACGAAATCGGCAATGGTCCGATTCCCAATGAAGCGATGCGGCTGATGGTGGAGCTCGATGAGGTGATTGGCGTTCTGACAACTGATTTCGGCCTAGCAGAAAAACCCGATCCTGACTTTGGCTGGGACAAAAACCAGTTGCCTAAAGACTCTCGAGCCAGAGATTTTATGGTACCAGACTCCCCGCTCTCTCAAGATGATTAATGATCTGATAAACAACCTCCAGATAGATCTTTTTGAAGGCTCGAAGCGCCTCATCAACTTTGTCCATTCGGCAGAATTCGATGAGCACCTCCTGTTGGCGCGGCCTGGTCGCCGGATCTGGGAAGAGCTTGTGGAATAACGGGTAATAGCGAGCGAGTCGGTCTTCTAACCCTCTGAACACATCCCGAAGAATAGGGCGCTGCGTCTTCTCCAATACGATATCCCAAAACTGACGGTTGTATTCGAAGTGTTCCTTGGAGTTGTTGCTCCGGGTGATTTTTTTGGCGAGCCCGTAAGCAAGGTCAAAATCAGCCGGGGAAAGATGACGGTGCGCCGGTTTTGCCGCCAAAGTAATAAGGGACAACCTGAGTTCCCCGATTTCCAATGCTTCCTCTGGGGAGAGAGGTTTTAGAATAGCCCCCTTATAGGGCTCCATAACAACCGTGCCCTCCTTTTCCAGCGCAAGTAGCACTTCCCGGACAGGTGACCGGCTGACATTGAACATTTTCCCTAGTTGCTCCTCCGGCAGCCGTTCTCCAGGCTTGAAGGTTTCATCAAGAATCCCATCCCGGATCTTTTTAACGACCAGAAAGATTGCTTTCTCGGTTTCTTGTTCATCACTCCTTCTCTGTCGGACGAAAGGACCTCGCATAAGTTCAAACTTGCTTGCTGAGCAAGCCGCAAATGCCGCGTGAACCTGTTTTGCCATTGGTACCACTCAAATCCATGGGGTCAAACATTTTGTATACGTTTTGTGGCTATCGCATGCGTGTCGCCGCCCTCCGTCGACCAACCCGCCTGGCAGAACAGAGCCAGTCTCCCGGTAAAGTTTCCGCTCGCCCGTCGACAAAATGAGCCGCGCCGCCTTGACATAGCTTCACACCCAAGCGCGCAAACCGCTCACTCATCGGCCAAGCATATCGCATACGCTTTCCACTCTCGTATGCGCTTTTTCTTGAAAATCTTTTAAAGGTACGTTACGCAATACCGTATACTCTTACAGATTATCGCATACTGTTACAACTGGGCTCTATGTTTATCTTTTCAAAACTGCGCCTGTGGGCGATCGCGTTGCACCTCGTCCTCGGCTTTATCGCTTACCACCTCGTCGCGATTGCTCTCAAATGAACCAAGCCAACCGGCTTGCCGTCGGGATCATCGCCGTCTTGATCTGTTTGGCCGCGCTTTGCCTTTTCGCGTGAGAAAATTGCGCTGCTTTCCCCCAATCGCAATCGTTTCCAGTAAAGACCGGCAACCAAGCCTGACCGACTACATAACGGGATTTTTCATAGACGGCAGTCTTCAACCTGGTCGTCGAAAACGTCTTTGCCTCGTCGGCCGCCGGCAAGATCCAAAGCAAAGGCCCGGGATCCTCGCACAAACTCCAAAGCGGCAGAACCGGGTCGTTAGCATGTGCCCCGGTTCTAGGGTCAAAATACCCGGTTCCTGTTACTGGATTATGAATACTGTGGAGGGCGGCATCCAGGCTCTGGTTACGTGCCGCACGATTCATGACCGATTCAATAAAGGCTTGTTTTGCTGCATCGTTATCGTCGCCAACTTCCGCATCGGTTATAGCCATCAGTCTGCGCTTTAGATCAGGATTGTTTGACATCTCCTGGGCGAATCCACCTCGGGCGTCTGCCAGACTGGTGAATTGAGAATCATCTGGGGCTGGCGGCGGCGATATTGACGGCATTTTGTCGGCCTGGTATTCCCTCACGGTTTCCTTGAGAACTCATAATAAAGGGCCCGGCAAGATTGACTGCTTGGGCTAGCCCTTTGTCGGTGCGGAGTTTGACTAGCCAGTTGCGTTGCACCTCGGCTAAGGCTTCAGGAGCGTTCCCACTGTTGTGTGCAGCTTCGTAAAAGTCGCTCATTATTTGCACGGTAACCTCATCGCTGATCGGCCAGAGCGTCATAAGCAGGTTCTGCGCGCCAGCTTGAATAAAGCCTCTGGCAGCCCCATGACTCCTTCTCCGGCTCGGGCTTCTCCTGAGCCGGTGTCACAGGCCGAAAGTGTCACTAACCAGGTTCCTTGCAGATCCAGGGTACTCACATCTTCCGCCGTCAGAATCCCATCATTTGCAACCGGGGGCACCTCGTCTCGTTTCCAGGCCTCAATCGTGGTTTGAGCACCCGCCAAGGCTAAGCCGCTGCGGTGCATCGGGTTCTTGAAAAACTTCGATTTGGTGACGCTCTGCCGATCGTTCAACAACGCTCCGGGTTCGGTTTGGGTCGTAGTCGGATCCTCCTTAGCGAAAAATCCATGGGTGGCCAGATGCAGAATGTAAGGCGAATGGATCTTCAGCAGCGCTTCTTTTGTCGCCTTTTTGGCGGTGAAGTCGATAAGCGTCCAACCCCATCCGGCAAACTTCTTAATAAGTTCGTCTCTCTCTTTCTGTGTGCCCGTTAAACTCTCGAATCGCCAATCCTCGATTTCCCTTTTTTCGCTGCCACGAATCGACTTTGAGTCTGGATCGGAGGAACGGTTGTCTGCCTTGGCCAACATCGGTGTTGAGGCCAGACCAAAATCCGGATTAGCGAACAGAACGACGTCTTTAGCCGTTGAAGGCTTAAGCTCGCGCAGCAGGTCGCGTCCGTTCGCAACGTATTGGACATCGTATGTTTGAGCCAGGAACTGCTTGTCCTTGGTCAGAGCAAGGTTGGCAATGCTCAGCGCCGTATAGGGATGTTCTGGCCCAAGAACCTTCTGCCGGATCCGGACCGCTTCTTGGTAGAGCGGTCCGGCTTTGACGTACTCGCCCATAACCTGGTACAGCACAGCCAGGTTATTGAGGCTCTGCGCCGTGTCGGGATGTTCTAGCCCAAGAATCTTCTGCCGGATCCGGAGCGCTTCTTGGTCCATCGGTTCGGCTTTGTCATACTTGCCCATAACCTGGTAGAGGCCGCCCAGGTTACTTAGACTCTGCGCCGTGTAGGGATGTTCGGACCCTAGAACCTTTCGTTCAATCTGAAGCGCCTCCTGGTAGAGCGGTTCGGCTTTGTCATACTCGCCCATTGCCCGATACAGCGCGGCCAGGTTATCGAGGCTGATCGCCGTGAGGGGATGTTCTCCACCCAGCACCTTTTGCCGGATCCGGAGCGCTTCTTTCAAGAGCGGTTCGGCTTTGGCGTATTGCCCCATATCGTGGTACAGCTCGGCCAAGTTATTGAGGCTGTTTGCCGTGTCCGGATGTTCTGGCCCAAGAACCTTCTGCCGAATTCGGAGCGCTTCCTGAAGAAGCGGTTCGGCTTTGGGGTACTCGCCCATCGCCCCGTACAGTTCTCCGAGGCTATTGAAGCTGATTGCCGTGTCGAGATGTTCTGGCCCTAGAACTTTCTGCCGGATTCGGAGCGCTTCCTGAAAAAGCGATTCGGCTTTGTCATACTGGCCCATCACCCGGTACAGCCCGCCCAGGTTATTGAGGCTGAGTGCTGTGTCCGGGTGTTCTGGCCCAAGAACCTTCTGCCGGATTCGGAGCGCTTCCTGAAGGAGCGGTTCGGCTTTGGGATACTCGCCCATCGCCTGGCGCAGCTCTCCCAGGTTATTGAGGCTGGTGGCCGTGTAGGGATGTTCTGGGCCGTAAACCCGCTTTGCTAGTTCAACGGCCTTTTCCGCGAGAGGAACAGCCTCCGGGTACCTACCTTCTTCAATCAGTTGCTTTACTTGTTGATTCAGTGCGTTTGGATCATCGTCTTCGGCCGACGATGCCGAGCAGGCGAAAATCCATAGGCCAAGTGCTAACAGCACAAAGGGTGATTTTGTCGGCAGTCGAGCCATAAACCTACTTTCTACCCGCACGAACCGAGGCCCGGGGAAAAAAGTGACCGGGCATGGGTGACGGTCCGCTCAGGCTTTAGAGCGCTGAAAACCCTTTTATAGTCCGCGTTGCGGCTGCCTTCATTCCGGGAGCCACGCTCAGGATATCCTTGATCGGCACCGATGGCTCGGCCACAAGAGAGGGAATTTTCCCGTCATCGTTTGCAGTGGATTCTTCAAGATGAGGTGCGAGCGGACGCATAGTCAGTGACATTAATTTTTACTCTTATAGATGCCGCCCATCGTCGCGCGATACTGGGGTAAAGTGCAAAATTATTTCACTCCCACATTGCAAGTAGCCGCAAACAACACCGCGAGCCCAAATTCATAAGGGACGTATCTTAACATTAGATATTTTTTGGAAATAAAATTGAAAAAAGACGCTGCTCATCAACGAGCAAAATTTTCGCTTTCGAACAAGCAACTCGACTTAGGCGGTTCGGCCTTGGCGTAGCCGATCTCCTGGTACAGCGAGGCCAGGTTATTGAGGCTAGTGGTTGGCTAATAATGTTCGCCGCGGTAAACCGTCTGGCTCGAACGACTGGCTCAAGTCCTGTTCCCGAGGGAAAAATGCACAGAGGCTATAGATATGAACGGGAGAAGTTCGAAATCTCGGGGCTCACTCCGGTTCGGTCTGAGACGCTCGAAGCGCCGCGCGTTCGGGAATGTCCGGTCCAGCTCGAAGCGAAGGTCGAGGGTCTCCATCACTTGGCGGAGCATGATACGGCACAGTGCGGGCGAGTTCTCGTCATCGAGGTGTGCATTCAACGCGTGCATCTGGAAGAGTCGATTTTAATGCCCGGGGAGCACGACCGGATCGACCCGGACAAGTGGCGGCCGCTCATCATGAGTTTCCAACAATTCTACGGACTCGGTCCAAAGTTGCATGATTCTACGCTGGCGCAGATCCCGGAGTCTATGTATCGGGGACCGGACATAGAACGTGCTCGGAGCGGAACGTGAATCGCCGCGTCTGAGCTCGACTTGGAGAGCCAGTCATTCCAGGAAGCGGCGCACCTTTTCCTCATGAGGGTTTATTGCGACTGATAGTCGGGGTTTCCTCGAATTAAAAAGCAAGAACCGGAGTTCCAAAGTTCACCGTAAAGGGTACGCTTGTCACAAGGTTCGCATCGCGGCTCGCGCAGTAACCCGTGCCTATGACGACGCCCTGCGGCCGGTCGGACTGCGCAGCACGCAGTTCACCGTTCTCGTCGCAGCGAGCGTCGCGGCCGGAATTGCGTTAAAACAGCTAGCGACCATACTCGGCCTGGAGAGAACGACCCTGACGCGTAGTCTGGATACGATCGAGAAGGAGGGGCTCATCCGAGTGGAAAGTGTAGACGGTCGCACGCGGAATGTCGTACTGACGCAGCGCGGCAAGGATCGCCTTGACCTGGCTCTCCCGCTCTGGAATCAGGCTCAGCAAAACCTCCGGAGAAGACTAGGAGAGCAAGGATGGGCGATTGTAAATGACGGCCTGGCTATGCTCGCCGAAGCAGCCTAAGGAGGCTTGCCCAATCTTCCGCTTCGCAGGCCGCCAATGTAGTGGCGGGCGCGGAATAGGAGTTCCGATCCAGATTGAGGCCTCCTCGACGAACTCGAATCCGCGTAATTTGAAGATTTGAATTTGGTTCGATTGCTTATCTGACCTGTCCCCTTTCCTGCCGTGCCGTCCCCTTTCCTGCCGTGCCCATCATGAATGGTCCGGCAAGATTGACCGCTTGAGGATTGAGTGATGGCCTCGGGACGCTCATCAAACAGAGCGTGACGGCTTGCGCTCGCTGACTTCTTTAAAGACCCATAATAGATCTCAGGCTATTTTTCCCAGCGGCAAGAACTGAAGACCGGATGCCTCGGCTGGCGTTAACGCCTCTTCTCAGGGCAAAGGTTTTTAGGCTGTTCAACTTCTTGGCGAGTGTGAGCGAGATAAAAGCGTCCTCTTGTATCCCTGCCGTCCCGAAAATGAGAATGGGTGCGAATGGGATTTCCGCAATCAATCCAATTCCCGACGGTCCACCCGGTCCCCCAGATGCAAAGTTCTGGAATAGCTCGAACTTTGATGGCGGCGGCGGGAAGGTGCTGCCCGAGGTCTTTTCGAAGTCGCAGTCAGGCTCCACATCCTGTGTCGAGACCTGTCCCTTCGCGTGAGTCACACCGAAGGCGAATGGGTTATCCCAGTAGACGTAAACTGTGTCTCCAACACCGTCGATGCTGTACTTAACGTAGGCTTCCGTGCCGGTCGCAACTCCGGCCGACTCCGATCTCCACACGGCCTGCTGACCCGCGGGAATCGAATCCGGAGGACGTAGGGACGGGGTCCAGTCCCCGCCGCAGAGATGATCAAAGCTTTTCGTCAGCGAATTACCGGATTCGTTTTGCAGTGTGAATTTAAAAGCTCTGGCAGACATTTTCAAATCTTCCTTTCTTTCAGAAATTCAGCTCTATGGCCCATTGCAGAGATCGCGTTAACCTCATTTAGTCTTACGTTCAGGACCAGCAAAAGGTAGTGTAAAATCGTTGATCATTGCAATGCGACTAGCACAGGAACAAGGCCTTGACCTGCCTGCAATGGGCGCAACGCCTTGCCGATCACTGACCCGAAGGCCTTAAGCGGATCGGCCGCTTTCATCGCATGGCCTGGCGTAGGGGATGACGCCAACAAATCGCCGACTTCGATGGGCGAATATTGAGCGTCTACTTTGCAATAGACTTTACCTAGCAGGGCCACCGGCATCCGGTTGCCTCTGGATTGCTGGTTGTCTAAAACGATGCCTGGTTTCAAACCACCCGCACCAGAGATTACCCCGGCAACCCGCTTATCGTAGGATCGCTGGCTTGGTTCCAACGCGCCTTCCTGGTCGATCACCATCACGGTTCCGGGCTCGATCTCCTGGGTTCCTGACACATCGAAATCTTCTGCACAGTCGGCGGCGTTCACTAGGCGGATGTCACCGGTTACCTCGACATCGCCTTCAAATCGTCCGGCAAGACGGCCACCCTGCGCCTTTATCCCTATATTCTTGCTTTCAGCCAACACACCCACACCATGATCAGTGTCGCTGAATCCGCCAACGCCAGCCTCGGGGCCGTTGCCTTGCACGCCGCGGCCTTTGGTCGGGTGGTTGTTAGCGCCAAACACTCCGGCGGCCCCACCCGCTACCGTCAGGCCAAACACTCCGCTGCCGCCTGGCGCGTTGGCATCGCCGGTGGATACGTTATTACCAAAAACGCCAGATTTGGCAGCTGAGTTGGCAACGCCAAGGATCGCATCACCGTTATCACTAGTGCCAAACAGGCCGAATTGATTTGTGCTTTTGGCAAACACACCGTTGCCATTGTCGCTGATGCCTGCGACACCGTTGCCACCTGCAGCAGCATTGAAACCAAAAACACCACTTTTGCCAGGTACGTTGTTTGCGAGACCGACAACAGCATCGTCAGTTGAGCTGTCTCCTCTTACTTGTGACATATATTTCTTCCTTTTTTTGGATTTGCGCGAAAGCATGGATCGAGGTGCGCAGAAGCACTTAAGGCGTTAGACAGAGAACGAAGAACGAGTGACTCTCCAGACACTTTTCCTCGCCCGAATGCAGCGGTTTATGTAATGCATCTTTCGAAGAGTTTCGGTTGTTTTCTTTCTAAACTTTGCGTCTTCTGTGTTCAGGGTGCGCTTGCCTCGATTTTTTCGGACAGTAATTTCGGGCTGATTTCCTTATTAACCGGTTGCTTGTTTGGTTGCCAGAACGTTCTGCTTCGGTAAGAAGCAAGCGCCGCTCTAACAGAAGATTCAAGGGCGGCTTCTATCCAGGAATGCTTGAGCGATGTGTGTTCACCGGCAAAATGGAGCGGTCCCTCAATCGTCGGGATCGCGCGATGCAGCTGCGTTAATTGGCGAGGAGCAAAAACTGCAGCCTCACCCATGGCATATCGATTCCGCACCCAGCTCTGCGTCTGACCGCGGCCGGTGTAAAATGCTTCGACGCGATTTCCGTGCACCTGCTGCAGACCGCGCAACGCAAAGGCATAACGCTCTTTATCGTCCATTGAATCCCAGCGCGCCGCGTCATCCGCACAACTGTAGCTTGCGAGTACCACGCCCCCCGCGCTGCCGTCGACCGGATGCGACGGATAGTAAGTGAATCGATTCGGACCGTCAGTGACCGAACATCTGCAAAAGCGCAGTCACAAGGGAAGCAATTTCGACCTACTGGTAATCGCGATGAAAGTGACCGCCGAAAGCGAGGTTGGTACGCATCAGATCTGAGAGGCATAAGGCAACAGTTCCGACAAATAATCTGCAAACTCACATTTCGTTGTGTGATTTTGGAAAATTATTTCGCGCTTTTCCTTGTCCATTAAGTTGCGTGCTGGATTCCTGACATTTGACCTGTCCCTCCTTTTCATCCCGGGGCAAAAGAATCCGTATCAAGGTGTATACGCCGGGACAGAGGGACGTCAGAACTTCGCGGCGGGCGATCGTACTATTTATAAGTGTCCGACGCGACTGACCGTTATGCTCGACCGGCGTTCGATTTTCGTATCAGTACAGCTGCCTTACGCTGGCGTCTTAAACGAGGTCATCGAAGGACGCTTCAATGTAATTTATTTGTAGGCCAGTCTCGGGGACGGATCAATGGATTCGACTCCATGGATTCAACTATATCTTAGGCTATTACTATTGGATTCGGTTTGTCGGTAACCAAGCTCGAATGGCATGCAAGCCAATAAATCCGCAGTTCCCTGGAGGCGATGAAAATTCTGTCTTTTACCGAATCCGCTCTTGAAGTTGGGGCAACTTTACCTCCGCATTATTACCTAGTGCCACGCATATCCACTCAATGCTAGCACTTGGGATGAGCATCTGTAGTTGCTGCCGGTCTCATTTAGTTAGGACCGGATTCGATAAAAGATTCGCTCCTGCTCCTCCCTCGGATCGTGGATGTAACCGGCCGGAATAGTATTCGAAGAGTACATCACGCGCGCTTGATTTCCGATGAACCGGATTCTGGTTGTCCCTGAATACTGGTGGACAGATAGGTTGAAACGCTCTCGGCTGGAGCCCCTGAAGACATTTCCCTCGAAGCTCCTTCTGAGCACGCCCGTTGAAATATATTTCCGACCAAGCCGCCCATAGATCTCGCTCGTAACAATTATTGAATGTCCATCCGGGCGCACGGTAAGTCGCGAAGGAAAATAGGCCGGTGCTTGGCCATCCACCCGTATTAATTCTTTGCCTTCGTAAATGCCCTGGTACGGGCAGGTCTGAGCCGAAACCATCGCAGTAGTGGCCGCGAACAAGAGCCCTATAACGAGGAGGCTGAGTGATCGACACATGTTCGCCCAACTTAACCTAGACTTGGCACCAGTCAATACGCCCGTCACATCCCAGAACTAGGTTTGGTATGTCGCGGAACTGATCGAAGCCGGAATTTAGGGGCCACGATCTTCTTCCAGGCAAAGGGAGCTCGTCACTAAGAGACCGGACCGCGTTGAGGCGCTTAGCACAAAGCTCGAGTGCTGCTGAATCTTTAACCCAAATTCCGAAATTTGGAATCGTCCTCGTCCTCGTCGTCGTGCTCGTCCTCGGCGCATTGATTCCGTCACCGCAAAGAGACCGATGTCCTGCAAACTAATTTGTTCTGTTAGTCTGATTGCGAAACGATCGGGATTCTCGAGGACGAGGACGACGACGAGCACGAGGACGACTCCTCAAATTCGGAATTTGGCGCCCAACAAGGAATATCCGTAGTTGCTGCCGCTCTCATTTAGGATCGGATTCGATAATAGATTCGCTCCTGACCCTCCCTCGGATCGTGGATGTAACCGGCCGGAATAGTATTCGAAGAGAGGCAAGACGAAAAACCTGTTGCATTAACGAACCCCCATCGAGTCCTGATGAATAGTGGAACGGAGCAGCCTCTTGGCTCCTGCGTCGTCAAGAGCAGGGAGGCTTATACCGGGAACGCCGATCTGCACCGGTTCGCCCAATTCGGCCGACTCGATGATCCCGAGCATTACCGCCAGTGCGTGCAACGCGAACCGACCCGAGCACCGGTGAGGCCGTTCCTCGACTATGGCATTTGCCATTTCCGCGAGGCCAAGCGAACGGTAGTTCGCTATGACAGGATTCCCGAGGGGATAATTGATCCCTCCGAATGTCTTTTCGCCTGTTTTGTGGGTGAGCCACTCTACCTGTGTGCCTACCAAGGTAACGTCCTTTGCATCGTGTATATTCAGCAGCCTGTTGTTCGCGGAGAGCTCCACATCCCCGCCAAAGGTGTCTGGATCCGGGACACGAATCGATGCCAATGTTCCGTGCAGCTCAATCGGCCGAACACCATGCCTCCAGACGTCCCAACTCGCCAGGAAGCTGACATTGGCCCCGCTGACGAACGTAAGTATGGCATTCAGCGTAGTAAAGGTACCGACCGAAAAGGTCTTGCCTTTGTTGGGACCTTCGGCACCGTACCGGCGTTCCAGCGGGCTGATCTGCCCCATGGCTCGGACTTCGCTGACTGGACCAAGAAGAGCCGTCAGCGCGGATACATAGTAGGGACCGAGATCCAGCACCGGACCGGCACCCTTCTGATAAAAGACAGCAGGATTTGGGTGCCAATGCTCCATTCCTTTGGTCATCACTGCTGCCAGACCTGTGATGATCTGTCCGACACGCCCCTCGTCGATCAGAGCTTTGGCGCTCTGCAGGCCGGCTCCGAGGATTGTGTCCGGCGCAGAACCTACACGCTGGCCTTTCGCCTCGGCCTCGTCAATCAGCGCAATGGCATCCTGCAGGGAGGTCGCCAGCGGCTTCTCACTATAGACGTGCTTTCCCGCAGCGATCGCAGCTCGGGAAATTTCCGCATGGGCTGCAGGAAGTGTGAGATTGAGTATGATCTCGATGTCGTCGGCGGCCAGAAGAGCCCTGACATCCATCTCGCGCAAGGAATATTTGTGAGCTAACCGTTCAGCCGCCGGAGGGAGAATGTCGGAGCAGGCAACAATTTCGATATCGTTAAAGAGTTTCGCGTTCCTGACATAGACGTCGGAAATATTCCCGCAGCCAATGATACCAACGCGCATCGAAAAATCCCTTCGTTTTAGCCAAAATTCCTCAAACATAGCCTGCCGGTGCGGCGCTGCGGACAAATGCAAGTCTGTCCTTGGCTTCGTCCGGCTTCAGCGCGTGAAGGATAATCGACCCTTCGAAACCGGATATCCTCATAAGTTTCAGGTAATAGCGATAATCGAGCCGCCCCCGTCCAGCCGCCACCTGACCGGCTTCTCCATCCTTATCAAGATCTTTCGCGTGTGCCAGGGCGATCTCCGAACCCAAGAGCTCGAATGCTTCGTCGAGTACTTTCCGCATATTGGGCAACTGCCCGCGTTGAAAAATATTGGCTCCATCCATGACGATCTTCAGCTGCGGAGACCTGATCTCGTCGAGTAGCCGCCGAGCTTTGTGAACGGAGTTAATCGTGTTACCGATTTCAGGCTCGACACCGAGCGTTACTCCGTATTTTTCAGCGACGCGCACAGCCTTCTCCATTTGGACGAGCAGGTCTCCCCACGCCTCAGGTGTGTCATTGTCTGGATGCCTTCGCCACATGCTGCTGGTGTCGCGCGACCCGGTGCACAGCGTGACAATATTCGTGCGGAGCCTGGGAGCCAAAGCAATCACCCGGTTCAATCCTTCTGCGCCCGCCGCACGCGCCTGCGGATCAGGGTCGATCATATTGTAGGTGCCGGAAAGCGCAGCCAGTGTGAGTTGTCGCGCAGAGAAGCCCGCATTAATGGCCTCGACGGCATCTTGAGAAAGCTCGCTCGGAAAAGTTTGGCCCACGGCAGAAGCTAAATCGAACTGGACACTGACCGCACCGGTCGCCGCAATCGCGTCGAGGTTTGCGCTGAGAGAGACAGATGGAAACTCCGGAGAGAGCAATCCTAGTGTGGCCATGGTTTGACCCGCATTTGAACGTTGATCGAAAGGTAACGATGATTTGCATCGCCTTCGCAGCGGCCTGACAAAGAGGCCCTCGCCTGGCGATTACATCCAGACTCCTCCGGATTTTCTCTTCTAGCGAATCGGCACTCTATTTCGCCGCGCTTCCCTGCATGACCTTTAGGAAGATTGGAGCCTTCTCCTTTTCGTAGAGAGTGCCAACGGTGATATCGAAGCCGGGAGGAATCCCAGCTGCCGCCATTGACGCCATCGATAACGCCATATAACTCGTGGCCTGCGGATCCTGCCACATGGCCGCATTCACGTACCCATCGATCACTTCCTGAGCAGTGTCGATCGAATTGCCCCAGCCGACGACCGGTATCTCGCCGGGCTTGATCCCAACCTGATCAAACACCCGCTTGATGCTCCCGCTGACTAGGTCGCCGATACAGTAGATCGCCTTGACCTTGCTGCGATTGGCAGTCAGGTAATCAGACATTCGATTAATGACCTCAGCCTGGTCCAGCTTGGCCTCAGTGATCTCGGTGCTTATCCCAAGCGGCTTGAACACCGTGTCGTAGCCCTGAGTTTGCAGTGTCTGATAGGTCGCTCCGGGCACCTCGACGGGCGTCCAGACAAAATCTCCCTTTTTGACAAAGCCATGGTCGACCAGATATTGCGCTAAACGCCGACCGGCGGCGACGTTGTCTCCCCCGACGTAGGCATCACGACCGCTGGCCTTATCGTCAGTGTTTATGATGATCACGGGGATACCAGCGGCATGTGCCTCCGCGGTGACCTTTATCAAACTGCCTGGGTCAGGTGTGCTGGTGACGATCCCTTTAGCGTGAGCAGTAATAGCGGCGCGGAGGGCTTCCTGGTGCGAGGGAACATCGCCACTGTGGAACGAGGTGCGAACATCGTTGCCAGTGTCTTTCGCCCACTGCTCCGCCCCTTGGAGGAAGAGGGTCCAGACAGGATCGGTCGGTGATCCGTGCGAAATCCAATAGTAGATCGACTTCGCACTCTGGGCTGTACTGATGCATGGGAACAAGAACGCCACGACTGTTGTCGCGGAAATGAGGGTTGCTAGGCACAATCGTTTTAGCACTGGGGGGGTCCTTTGTTGGGATTTACTTCATGAATAACTGTTATCTCGTCGTAAAAATCTTTCACTACTACGTTAAGAATGGAATGAAAAGATTTTGTAGCGGTTGGGCTCGTTTCATTTTTCGGGGCCCCGAAAAGGCGTTGTAAGCGAAGGCTCCAGCCTTTGCCTCCGGAAATAGAGCCCGCGAAACACGCAAAAAGACGCGAAAAAATTGAGAGGTTCACACAGAGGTCACGAAGGTCACGAAGAAATATGAAAGTTGTC
>Ga0210408_10003753_pt1 | contig 13846 bp, 11 predicted proteins | sample IncBWH4MmetaG_FD_155471 | JGI IMG/M metagenome (GOLD analysis project Ga0210408, IMG submission 155471) | Forest soil microbial communities from Barre Woods Harvard Forest LTER site, Petersham, Massachusetts, United States - Inc-BW-H-4-M | ecosystem: Environmental > Terrestrial > Soil >...
GCCAACGTTCTTCCTATACCACATGGTTCTGTGCTCCGGTTCGTGACGCGCCGCTATGGCGCATTCACCCAGACAAGAGGGCGCAAACCCGGCGCCGGGGTCGCGGCACAAAAAATAATTTGAGGGGTAGCAGTTCAGCAGGCTGGCGTGGGCGTCGAGTGCGGGCCTGGGCCGCTGAGGAACGCCGGCATCGGGTCGCGGGGGTGTGGACATACGATCCGGCAAAACTCCCGCCCGCGCCGAAGAGGTGATCGAATAGGACGCTATTTGCTGCACTGCATTAGAGGATGATGCGGAAAAGTGGGTACCGGTTTTCGGAAAACATCATGCTCCAACAATAACCTAAAGCGGGATGGCGATTCGAAGAAAAGCCATCCCGCTTTAGTCGGTAATAGCCCTTCTCGGACCTGCCGCGATGTCCGCTCTTCGGCCGCTTCCGGGGGTAGAGCGGACATCAAGCGTCGTGATTCACGCCGCCCGAATCTATGAGTACACGGCCTAAACCGCGCGTGCCTTCCCTCGCCGTTTCACAGTCTCCATCACCTCGTCGTTATGCTCGCCGAGCTTCGGGGCGCGGCGGCGGATCGGCGGGCGTTGCCCGTCGAACGACAGCGGCATTCCAACGAACGGAATTTCGACCTCGGGCGCGCTCTGCATGATGCCGAGCGCCGCGGTCTGCGGCAGCGCCTCGACCTGGCGCAGGTCGTTGATCGGCGCGCACGGGACGCCGACGGCGTCGAGCCGCTCGATCCAGTGGGCGCGCGGATGCTCTCTCACGATATCCGCGACCATCGGGATCAGCACATCCTGGTGGGCAAACCGGTCGGGATTGGTGCGGAAGCGCGGGTCGCTCGCCCATTCCGGATGCCCGAGTTCCGTGGCGAGCTTGGCAAACAAACGGTCGTTGGCCGCGGCGATGATGATCGCGCCGTCCGCCGCGTCGAACGCCTGGAACACGACCACCCGATTGCTGCCGGTCGGATTGCGCACCGGCAGATTTCCGCTGACGCGGAAGCCGGCGAAGTGGCCCGCGAGCCAGCCGAGCGCCGTCTCGAACAGCGATGCGTCGACCACCATGCCCTTGCCGGTGCGTTCGCGCTGCAGCAGGCCCGCGATGCATCCGAGCGCCGTCCATAGGCCGGTGCCCATGTCGAGCAGCGAGACGCCGACGCGCACGCCCGGGCGTTCGGCCTCACCGTTGACCGAGAACACGCCGGCAAAGGCCTGCACCATCGGCTCGTAGCCGGCGGAGAGCCGCATCGGTCCCTTGGCGCCGAATGCCGCGGCCGAGCCGTAGACGAGCCGCGGGTTGAGTTCGAGCATGGCGGCGCTGCCGAGGCCGAGCGCCTCCATCGTGCCGGGGCGCATGTTCTGCACCAGCACGTCGGCGTCGGCGATATACCCTTTGAGCCACGCAAGTTGCGCCGGATCCTTGAGATCGAGCGTGACGCTGCGCTTGTTGAGATTGACCGTATGGAAGATCGAGGCTGTGTCGCCAATGAACGGCGGACCCCATTTGCGCGCGTCGTCTCCCTCCGGCCGCTCGATCTTGAGCACGTCGGCGCCGAGCATTCCCAGGACCAGACCCGCGTAAGGCCCGGCGATGTTGCTCGCAACTTCGACCACCTTGACGCCGTCGAGCGGCAGCATCTTTATCTCCTCATCTTCCGGTGAAGTTGGGCTTGCGCTTCTCGACGAAACTCGCGACGCCCTCGCGAAAATCCTCGGTGCCGCGGCACGCCGCAAGCTCGCGGTCGGCGATCGTGGTCGCCTCGGCGAGCGACTGGAACATCGCCTCGTAGACTTGCCGCTTCATGATGGCGACCGAACGCGGCGAACTCAGATTCGCAATTTCGCCGGCGCGCGCCTGCACCGCGGCAAGGAAGCCATCGGCGGGCAGCATGTGCGCAAGCCCCATGGCCGCCACCTCCTTCGCCTCCACCATGCGTGCGGAGAGCAGAAGATCGAGCGCATGCATCGGCCCGATCAGGCGCGGCAAAATCCAGCCGAGGCCATGCTCGGCAATGAGCCCGCGCCGCGCAAACGACGTTGTGAGCTTGGCATTGTCGGCGATGAAGCGCAGGTCGCAGTAAAGCGTGATGACGAAGCCGATCCCGGCCGCCGGGCCGTTGATCGCGGCGATGATCGGCTTCTTGAGCGCAAGCATGTAGCTCAGGCGCTGGGCGAAGTTGGCGGCGAGGCCTTCGGTCGGGGCGTCATGCTTCGGCTGCATCACGCCCTGCCCGCTCGCACGCGCCGCAAGCCCCGACATGTCCGCGCCGGCGCAGAACCCACGGCCGGCGCCGGTGAGCACGATGGCGCGCGCGTTATCGTCCGCTTGCGCGCGCATGAACGCCGCGCGCAGTTGTTCGGCCATCGTCGGCGTCCACGCGTTGAGCCTGTCCGGCCGATTGAGCGTGACCGTCGCCACGCGGTCCTTCACCGCGTAAAGGACTTCCGCCGTCTCGGTTTTTGCCAGTGCTTCCACGCTCATGACGCTGATCCCTCATTTCCTTGCCGAGCCGCCGGCCACGACCCGACAGATTGACCCCATGCGCGGCCATCGGGCAAGGTACTTCGGAGCATGATCCGGAAAAGTGGGTACCGATTTTTGGAAAAGATCATGCTCAAAGAAGAAGCTAAAGCGGGGCAACCGCTTTAGCGGGGAGTGCGAGCGTGAACGAGAGCGGCCATATCGTTACCGATACCGCGGCGCGCATTTTTGCCGATTTGGCCGACCCCCAGACCATCAACCATGCGAAGGACGGCAGCTGGCGCGAGCCGCTGTGGCGCGCGCTGAGCGAAGCCGGCCTGACCCTGGCATGGGTGCCGGAGGAGTTCGGCGGCGCGGGCGCGGGCGTGGCCGACGGCTTCGAAATTCTGCAGGTGGCGGGCCGCTTCGCGTTGCCCATTCCGCTCGCCGAAACGCTGCTCGCCGGCTGGCTGCTCGCGCGTGCCGGCCTCAAGGCGCCGGCTGGCGCCATGACGGTCGCGCCGGTCCGCCCCAAGGAAACAATCGCGCTCGCGCCCGATGGCACGTTGCGCGGGCGCGCGCGCGGCGTCCCGTTCGCGCGCGAGGCGGCTCATCTCGCCGTGCTTGCGATCCGGGACGGCAGTTGCACCGTCGCGCTCGTGGCTGCGAAGGACTGCCGGATTTCCGATGGACGCACCCTCGCCGGCGACGGATGCGACGAGGTGACGTTCGATAACGTGCGGCCGATCGCGGCGGCGCCGCTACCGCGCGGCATCGATCAGGCCGGGCTGATGCTGACGGGGGCGTGCGTGCGCAGCGTCGAGATGGCCGGCGCGCTCGAGAGCGTGCTTGCGCACACGGTGCGCTATGCCAACGAGCGCGTCGCGTTCGAACGGCCGATCGCCAAATTCCAGGCGGTGCAGCACAATCTGGCGCGTCTTGCCGGCGAGGTCGCGGCCGCGGTGGCGGCGGCGGGCTCGGCGGCCGACGCAATTGCGCAGGCGACGACATTCGACGACGGCGTGTTACTCGAGGCGGCGTCCGCCAAAATCCGCTGCGCCGAAGCGGCGCAGGAAGGCGCGGCGATCGCCCACCAGGTGCACGGCGCGATCGGCTTCACCAAGGAGCACATCCTGCACCGCTTCACCTTGCGGCTTTTGTCGTGGCGCGACGATTTCGGCAACGAAAGCCACTGGGCGGTCACGCTCGGCAATCTCGTCGCCGCGCGGGGCCCCGACGAGCTGTGGCCGCTGGTCGCGTCGCGCTGAGAGCTGAAGAATGAGCACGGAACTTCGCTTCGACCAGATCCGCCTGCCCGCCGAATGCGAAGCGCTGCGGGGCGAGGTGCGCGCGTTCATCGCCCAGGAGGTCGCCGCCGGCACCTTCGATCCGGCCGCGGTCGGGCACGGCGAAGGCCAGAGCCCGGCGTTCAGCCGCAAGGTCGGCGCCAAGGGCTGGATCGGCATGACCTGGCCGAAGAAATACGGCGGGCAGGAGCGAAGCTATCTCGAGCGCTACGTGATCACCGAGGAGTTGCGTGTCGCCAACGCGCCGGTGCGGCTGCATTTCGTCGCCGACCGGCAGAGTGGCCCGATTCTGATCAAATACGCGCCCGAGCACGTGAAGATGGACATCCTGCCGCGCATCTGCCGCGGCGAGGTGTGTTTCGCCATCGGCATGAGCGAGCCGGGCTCCGGCTCTGACCTGTTTGCCGCGAAGACCAGAGCGACGAAGACCAACGGCGGCTGGCTCGTCAACGGCACGAAAATCTGGACCAGCAACGCGCACAACGCCGACTATTTGATCGCGCTGTTCCGGACCTCGCCGCCGACCAAGGAGAACCGCCGCCACGGGCTCACCCAGTTCCTGGTCGACATGAAGACGCCCGGCATCCGCATCAACCCGATTTATCAGATGAGCGGACTGCACGACTTCAACGAGGTCGTGTTCGAGGACGCCTTCATGCCGGACGACCACGTGCTCGGCGAAATCGACGGCGCGTGGAAACAGGCGACCAGCGAACTCGCCTACGAGCGCAGCGGCCCCGAGCGGTTCCTGGAAACACTTTACGTCCTGGTCGAGCTGGTGCGCGTGCTCGGGCCCAATCCCGACCTGCGCGGCGCCGAAGGCATCGGACGGCTGGTGGCGCAGCTCCACACCTTGCGGCGCATGTCGGTGTCGGTCGCCGGCATGTTGCAGGCCGGCAAGGAACCGGTCGTCGAGGGATCGATCGTCAAGGACCTCGGCACGATCTGGGAGCAGAAACTGCCGAACCGGGTGCGCGAGCTTTCCGCTTTCGTCGAACCAGAGACCACCAACCGCGTGACGCTCGAAGAGCAGCTCGCCTTCGCGACCACGATCGCGCCCAAGCTCACGCTCCAGGGCGGCACCACCGAAGTCTTACGCGGGATCATCGCGCGCGGGCTTGGGCTGCGATGAAGTAATAAAGAGAGGAGTCCCATGGGCCCGTTCAAGGATATCGCGGTTGAGAAATCCGGCTCGGTCGCGCTGATCGAAATCCGCCGGCCGCCGAACAATTTCTTCGACGTGTCGCTCATCCATCAGATCGCCGAGGCGCTCGAAGCGCTCGACGAGGATTCAGGTTGCCGCGCGGTGGTGCTGGCCTCCCAAGGCAAGGCGTTCTGCGCCGGCGCGAATTTCGGCGACGGCAGCAGGCTCACGCCCGAGGGGCGCCGGCCGGACGAACTGCCGCAGAGCCGGGTCGGGCATCTCTATGTCGAGGCGGTGCGCCTCTTCCGTACCAAGAAGCCGATCGTCGGCGCGATCCATGGCCCGGCGGTCGGCGGCGGACTCGGCCTCGCCATGGTGCCGGATTTCCGCGTCACCTGCCCGGAGGCGCGCTTCTGCGCGAACTTCACCCGGCTCGGCTTCCACCCCGGCTTCGGGCTCACCACGACTTTGACCGAGGTGATCGGGCCGTCGAAGGCGTCGCTGATGTTCTACACGAGCCGGCGCGTCACCGGCGAGGAAGCCTATCGCTGGGGCCTCGCCGACGTGCTGGTGCCGCTCGACGAAGTGCGTGGCGCGGCGCTCAAACTCGCCGGCGAGATCGCGGAAAACTCGCCGCTCGGCCTGATTTCGACCCGCGCCACCATGCGGGCCGGGCTTGCCGACCGGGTGCGCGCGGCGACCGACCACGAACTGGAAGAGCAGAACCGCCTGCGCGTCACCGAAGATTTCAAGGAAGGCGTCAAAGCGATGTCGGAGCGGCGCGTGCCGAATTTCGCCGGGCGGTAGTCACCCCGCCGCGCGCCGCGCCTTCGGCACCGTGTGGTGGCTGCCGTGCGCCGGTACGTCGAGGTTGGCGAACAGTTCTGGCATCTCGGTGAGGAGGCCGACGAATGACGTGCGGCGCGGGCCCTCCGTCGCGACCCGTCGCGATTGGTCGCACCTCCTGGACGTTGGCATGTGTTTGTCGACCGATGCCGGCGACATCAGATATTTTCACCCAAACTCGTTTCGATCCGCCGGCAGTCGGGATGACCCTTAGCGCGATAGCGCTGGATGCTGCGTGGAGTGCGCGGAAGGCCCACGCGGGCGCAGCGCTCCAAGGCGTCGTCAATTGTGAGTGTGAATTCGGTGTCAGGGCTTGTTGCGTCAGGTCGCGGCCGGTCGTTCATTGCCTGAATGATAACCCGCGCCTCGCCGGTTATCCCTAGGCGTGAACCCACTTAGGCCAGCATGCAGACATGCCTTTAGAGTTCCAACACGTCCTGCAATACCACTTCGACATATCGCTTGAGCTGAACGAGTTCCCGGCGACTGCTCGCGACATGAGTTGACAAAGAGCCTTGAGTGTAAACTGAGCGAGCGAGGTCACCAAGTCCGCGCTCGAATGTCCCAATTGCATCCTGGGGAGAAGAGATGGCCGACTTACTACGGCCCCTAGCGGTCAAAAGGAAGTTTACTTTCTGACGCTGGGTGGGCTTGCTCCTGTCCTTCTCCAATTTGAAACCATCTGACTTCATTACACTTTCGTCGGGCGCCAAGTGATCAAGAACTTCCCTCAGTGCTTCACGAAGCTCGGCCGCTGTGCCTCGAAAGGAGACGCGGCCGACGTCACGCAAGTCCTGTATCGCTTGCTGATACGAAGCAGCCGCGGAGGGAACCATGGATGCGAGGGTAGCAACGACCTGTGCTTCAGTCGCCGTCATGCTTGGTGCCTGCATCTGCTTTGTCCCAAGCATGATTTCGAGTTTTCCTGCGACCGCGGGAAAGGCTGCACGGACTGCCTTGACTTGTTTCTTGTACGATGATGCCTTGTTGTTGCCATTGGACAGGCGGAGAAGCTCGTGGAACGCGGTATCCACTGGTTCGATATCCGCCTCTGTGAGACCCGCGTTGATCAGTTCGGGTCGTCCTTGGCGAAAATACTGTTGCACGACTCCTTGGAGTGTTGCCTTCAATTTCTTCGAGTTGATGTTTACGGATTTTGATCGACTTAAAGCATTTGCAAAGCCGTCAAAGGCTTCACGCGTACCTTGCCAATCGGCGTCGGCGGCAGGCACTTGACAGGTCCTTCACCGCGACCTCGCCCCCCGCTTAGACGGTTTCCTGCCAGACCCACCCACTTTTTTCTGAGCACCTTTTCCAGACTTAGGCAATTTATGTGCAACGAGATTGTATCCAACAGGATTTAGGCGGTATTGCCCCCACTCTTTGGTGGCGTCCAAATAGCCGGCGTTCTTTGCGTTGACGAGTGTCATGTTTGGAGAGCTCGGCAGCGGAAACTGCGCTTGATGGAAGTATTTGGTGACATCCTCGCGAGTTATGTAGTCCCGACGTTCTTCGGAGGACGCCAAATGAGCCAAATAGTAGGCAAGCACGGCGACCATCTCGTTCGCACTCTTAGGGTTCTTCTGCTGCCGGAACGAGCGAACATCCATTTGAGGCAAACGGGTCGATTCCCGCGGAGAAAGCTTGGAGGGAATGAACTCGACAGCAGCCAGCGGGGGACCGGCGATGTCTATTCCGAGGCGCCTGAAGACATATTGAATAACGTTGACTCTGGCTGTGGCATCCAAGGGCTCTAAGGTCGCCAACAAAGTGGTAATAGCGTGGAGTTCCGGGTCGCGCTTCTGATCCGACATTTCAGTCTCCCCGACACGCGTCCGGCCGCTTGGCAGCCGGACGTGAGGTCAAATTATCCAAGAAGATAATCCTATCTTCGATGCGCGTGCCCGACGCAAGGACGGGTCCTGAGGTCGGGCGGGCACGGGCTTCGGATTGGGAGACCTTGAGAACGAAACGGGAATATTCCATTTTCGGGGAATGCCCCTTATCGACCTCAAGGAGCGTGATGTCGATCAGTGGCCCACGCGCAGGCGACCGACCACGAACTCGAAGAGCAGAACCGCCTGCGCGTCACCGAAGATTTCAAGAAAGGCGTCAAGGCGATATCAGAGCGGCGCGTGCCGAACTTCGCCGGGCGGTAGCGGGCGTCTTCGTCAGACGTCCTTTGCGAGCACGCCTGCAGATTCCGTCTCTTCCTCGGGCGGCGGCCATTCGAGGGGCACCTTAGCCCGCGGTACTCCCCGCGGAAATCGGGCTCGCATCAACGGTTCAACCCGCGTGAACAAAAGCCTTGATCGGAAAGCCGGCGGGCTCTCGACAATGAGCACGCCTCGCAAAGCCCGGGACGGCGGGTAGAAATGGGGATCTTTTAGCGCGTTGTGTTCCCGTCGGTAGCACCAGCCCGGCACTCACAAGCCCCAACGCTGCGCCAGATGCTCGCCGGTTGCGCCGATCCAGGCATCGATTAACGCGTCACCAGCCAGCTCTGGGACCGGATCAAGCCGCCGCTGTTGCGCCGCCTTGTCAGGATGGTCGAGGTAAAACTCGTCCACGAATTCGTCGAGCGCCATCGCGAAATCGGTGGCGTTCTCGCGGGCAATGCGAGCGACCTCGGCAAGATTTTGCGGGCGGGACATGTCGTGACCCATGTTTGTTATAGTATACGGGCAAAGCCGAATCCCGTCACTATTGTCCCGCCGCCCGCCGGGCTTTCGGCACCGTGTGGTGGCTGCCGTGCGCCGGCACGTCGAGGTCGGCGAAGAGTTCCGGCATCTCGGTGAGAAGGCCGACGAGCGGCGTGCGGCGCGGCCCCTGTTTCTCGCGCTCCTCCCGGCCCGGGCGCTTGACCTCGTCGCAGCGGGCAAGCCCCTCGATCGTCGTCCCCTCTTCAGCGAGGCGGCCGAGCAGCGATGTGAGGTCGTCAATCCGCTCGGCCACCACGTGGATGACGCCGCTCTCGGCCTGCATCGGGCCGGTGACCGCGACGTAGCGCGCGCCGAGCACCACCGGGCGGAAGCGCTCGAAAGTTTTCGGCCAGATGATCACGTTGGCGCCGGCGGTCTCGTCTTCGAGCGTCATGAACAGCACGCCTTTGGCGGTGCCGGGCCGCTGGCGGATGATGATGAGGCCGGAGACGGTGACGCGTTCGCCGGACGCGCGGCGGCGCAGTTCTTCGTTCAAGATGATGCCGCGGCGGTCGAGGTCGGGCCGCAGGAAAGCGGCCGGATGTTTGCGTAGCGTGAGCTGGAGAAAGCGATAATCGTTGACCACCTCCTCGCCCAGCGGCATCGGCGGGAGAGCCACATCCGGTTCGGACGACAGAGGACGGACGACAGAGGACGGAGGGTCTGCTTGCTCATGTTTTATCTGCCGTCCGTCGTCTGTCCTCCGTCCTCTGAACAAAGGTAGATCGTCCTGGTCGCCGGCGCGGCCGAGCGCTTTCGCGGCCCACAGCGCGTCGCGCCGCTTGAGACCGAGCGATGAAAACGCGTCGGCGTCGGCCAGCCGTTCGAGCACGCGCGGCGAAAGACCGGTGCGCAGCCACACGTCGCGGAGCGAGTCGTAGCCCCTGCCCCGCCGTTCAGCCACGAGCTTGGCGGCTTCTTCCGGTAGCCCTTTCACTTCATTCAGCCCGAGTCGCACGGCGTTCCTCGCGTGTACGTCGGCTTTCATCTCCGCGTGAAGCGCGGACAATCGCTCGGCCGCCGGCGACCCGGGTTCGAGCGTTGCTTCCACCTCGGAATGATTGACGTCGACCGCGCGCACCTCGACGCCGTGCTCGCGCGCGTCGCGCACGATCTGCGCCGGCGCATAGAAGCCCATGGGTTGCGCGTTCAAGAGCCCGCCCGCGAACGCGTCGGGATAGCGGCACTTGATCCAAGCCGAGGCATAGACGAGCAGCGCGAAGCTCGCCGCGTGGCTCTCGGGAAAGCCGTATTCGCCGAAACCTTCGATCTGATGGAAGCAGCGCTCGGCAAACTCGCGCGGATAGTTCTTGGCGATCATCCCATCGATCATCTTGCGCTGAAACGTGCCGATGGTGCCGACGCGCTTGAAGGTCGCCATGGCGCGCCGCAGCCTGTCGGCCTCGGACGGCGTGAAGCCCGCGGCGACGATCGCGATCTTCATCGCCTGCTCCTGGAACAGCGGCACGCCGAGGGTTTTGTTGAGGACCGCCTGGAGTTCCTGCGAGGGATAGCTCACCGGTTCCAACCCTTGGCGGCGGCGCAGATAGGGATGCACCATGTCGCCTTGGATCGGTCCCGGCCGCACGATCGCCACCTCGATGACGAGATCGTAGAAGCAGGAAGGCTTGAGCCGCGGCAGCATCGACATTTGCGCCCGGCTCTCGACCTGGAACACGCCGATGGAATCGGCGCGCGAGAGCATGCGATAGACCGCCGGATCCTCGGCCGGGATCGAGGAGAGCGTGAGCCGCTCGCCGTAATGCTGCTCCACCAGTGCCAGCGCCTTGCGCAGGCACGTGAGCATGCCGAGGCCAAGCACGTCGACCTTGAGGATGCCGAGCGCGTCGAGATCGTCCTTGTCCCACTCGACGAAGGTGCGCTCGTCCATGGCGGCGTTGGCGACCGGCACCACCTCGTCGAGGCGGCCGCGGGTGATGACGAAGCCACCGACGTGCTGCGAAAGATGGCGCGGGAAGGAGATAATCTCGTCGATCAAACTCATCATCCGGGTGACGCGCGGGCTCTTGCGGTCGAGCCCGACGCGGGCGAGGTCCTTGGGCGAGGCCCCGCTATCGCCCGATCCCCAGATGCCGGTCGCAAGCGCGCCGGTCATGTCCTCGGAGAGCCCGAACGCCTTCCCGACCTCGCGGATCGCCGAGCGGGTGCGGTAGGAGATCACGGTCGCGGCGATGCCGGCGCGTTCGCGCCCATAGCGCCGGTAGATGTACTGGATCACCTCTTCGCGCCGCTCGTGCTCGAAATCGACGTCGATGTCGGGCGGCTCGCGCCGGTCGGCGGAGACGAAACGCTCGAACAGGAGGTCGGCGCGCTCGGGATCGACCTCGGTGATGCCGAGACAGAAGCACACGGCGGAGTTCGCGGCCGAACCGCGGCCCTGACAGAGAATGTCCTGCGAACGGGCGAAGCGGACGATGTCGTGAACGGTGAGGAAATAGGGCGCGTAGTTGAGCGAGGCGATCAGCTTAAGTTCATACGCGAGGCTGGCGCGCACCTTCTCGGGAATACCGGCGGGATAACGTTCGGCCGCGCCGGCAAACGCGAGGTGCACGAGCGCTTCCTGCGGAGTGGCGAAGCCTTCGCGCGTCTCGTCGGGATATTCGTAGCGCAACTCTTCCAACGAAAAAGCGAGCGCGTCGGAGAGCCGACGTGTTTCGACGATCGCCTCGGGCGCGTCGCGGAACAGGCGTGCCATTTCCGCTGGCGGCTTGAGGTGGCGCTCGGCGTTGACCGCGAGCAGCCGGCCGGCCTCGTCGATCGTCACGTGCTCGCGAATGGCGGTGAGCACGTCCTGCAGCTCGCGCCGGTCGGGATGGTGATAGAGCACGTCGTTGACGGCGATCAGCGGCACGCGCGCGTGCTGCGCAATTTCGGCAAGCGCTGCGAGCCTTGCGCGGTCGCTGCCGCGGTAGAGCATGGAAGCGGCGAGCCGCACGCGCTCCGGCGCCGCTTCGGCGAGCCGGGCGAGCAATGGACGAAGCTCGGTGCGACTTTGCAATTCGTCATGCCCGGCCTTGTGCCGGGCATCCACGCCTGAGGACCCTGACATCACGACCAGCTCGAGCCCCTCGGCGTGGGCGAGAAGGTCGTCCAAATAAAGCGTGCACTCGCCCTTCTTGGCGCGGCGGTTGCCGACGGTGAGCAGCCGGGTGAGCCGTCCCCAGGCGGCGCGGTCGCGCGGATAGGCGAGGATGTCGGGGGTGCCGTCGGCAAACACCAGGCGGCTGCCCGGGTGATAGCGCAGCGCAAAATCGTTCTCGCGCTTGACGAGATGGGCGCGCACCACGCCGGCGACCGAATTGCGATCGGCAAGCCCGAGCCCGGCGAGCCCGAGATGATCCGCCTGCACCATGAGCTCCTCGGGATGCGAGGCGCCGCGCAGGAAGGAAAAATTCGAGGTGACGGCAAACTCGACATACGCGCTCATGACCACTCGTACTCTTGCTTCTTCCGTGCGTGTGTATTTATTTACGGACCATGCCGACACAGTACGTAGCGGTCATTGAAAAAGAGCCCGGCAGCGCGTTCGGCGTCTGGTTTCCGGATGTCGAGGGATGCTTTTCGGCAGGCGACACCTTGGAAGAAGCCGTTGCCAACGCGGCGGCTGCTTTGCGCCAACACACGGAGGCGCTGGAAACCGCAGGACGGCACCTCTCTGCAGCGCGCATCGTAGACGATGTCCGCCGCGACAAGGACGTCAGAGCCGCGCTGAACAAAGGGGCTGTGTTGTTCGCTGTTTAGTTCCGAGCGCTGCAAAATTTCCTCCTACGCAAACGTGCCGTGCAGGAACCATTGCGGCTGCGCGGTCGAACGATAGAGGCCGGCGCGGAACAGCCAGAAACGCAGGCCGGCCTTGTCCTCGACGCGGAAATAATCGCGCGCCGGGCCGCCCTCCTCGCTCCACCACGCGCCTTCGATTCGCTCCGGGCCGTCGGCGGCGACCACCTCGTGCAACGCACGCCGCCAGCGGAAGCGCACCGGCGGGCCGTCCGGCACCGTCGCAATCGCTTCGATCGGCTCGGGTTTGCTCAACAGGCGTAACGGGCGTGGGGAGAGCGCGACATCGTCACGGAAGCGGCGGAATGCCGCCCAGCCGTTCGCGAGCGCGGTGCCGGCCTGCGCGGGCACCGATCCCGCAGCAAGCTCGGGGATATGGCTGTCGCTGGCGATGAGGCGCATGACGCGGCGCGCGCCGAGCCGCGCGCTCAGGCGATCGATCAGACGATCGAGATCGGCGTCGTCGGCACGTTCGCCGAACCCGATCTGCTCGGGCGGACAGGATTCCGCGGCAAGTACCGAGAGCCGCGCCAAATCGAAACCGAACCCGGGATCGAGCGCATCGGCGAGACTTGCGAGCCGCTCGATATAAAGCGCGCGCACGTCATCCGGGTCGCGCACCGGGCGCGAGGTGGAAACAACGATGCGCCGTACCGCGCCGTCGGTGCGGAACAGCGTCAGCTCGAAGCGTCGCGCCCCCTCTCCGCGCCGCTCCAGCATCGGCTTGAGACGGGCGGCGAGCCGCGCGATCACGCGCAGCACGTCATCCTCGCGGGCGATCGGCTCGGCAAACGGCTGCTCGGCCACGTAAGCCGCCACTGGCAGAATTGGCGTGAGCGGCTCGCGTTCTTCCCCGAGCGCGCGGGCGAGTTGGCGCAGCACATCGTTGCCAAAGCGGGCGGCGAGCGGCGCGCGCGGCAGATCGAGAATGTCGCCGACGCGCTTGAGCCCGACGCGGCGCAGCGCGGCGATTGTTTCCTCCGGCAGCCGCAAGGCGGCCATGGGCAGCGGAGCCAGCGCGGTGCGCTCCGCGCCCGGCGCAAGGATTCCGGCGGGGCCGAACCGCGCGAGCGCAAAAGCTGAGCCGATGGTCGAAGCAATGGCGGCACGCGCCGCAAAGCCGAAGCGTTCGAAGCGCGCCAGAAGATCGGCGAGAAGCTTCTCTTCGCCGCCATAAAGATGCGCGCAGCCGGCAATATCGAGCAGGAGGCCGTCGGGCGGATCGACCGCGAGCAGCGGCGTGTAGCGCTGGCACCAATCGGCGATGGCCTCGAGCAGGCGCCGGTCGTCGGCCGGATGCTCGGCGACGACCGCGAGATCGGGATAGCGGGCGCGCGCTTCGGCGAGCGCGAGCCCAGGCTTGAGGCCGAGGCGCGCCGCCGCCGCGTCGACCGCGGTGAGTCTTTCGACATTGCCGTGCCGGCCGGTGACGACCAGCGGGCGGGGATCAGGCGCCGCGCGCTGCCGCGCGATGCGGTCGGTCGTAAGCCGCATCAGCCACAGGCTGAGAAGGCGATGGCGCGAGGCTGAAACGCCGTTCAACACGATGCCACTCCAAGTGCCAGGACCCGAGCGG
>Ga0210408_10003755_pt1 | contig 13844 bp, 10 predicted proteins | sample IncBWH4MmetaG_FD_155471 | JGI IMG/M metagenome (GOLD analysis project Ga0210408, IMG submission 155471) | Forest soil microbial communities from Barre Woods Harvard Forest LTER site, Petersham, Massachusetts, United States - Inc-BW-H-4-M | ecosystem: Environmental > Terrestrial > Soil >...
TCTCATTAACCTCATATAGTTATCCGCATAATACTCCCTCCGTTTTTTGCAATCTGCCTCATCGGACGACTTCAGCCCCACCGTTGCACTGCGAGAGGATTGTCGTTGTCTAAGAGCCTCTAACAAAACCCAATCCTCCTAAAGAGAAGTACCTGCATTTCCTCCGAAAGTCATTTCCACTCAAGTAGTATTTCTAGCATCGGAGGACTCTCCAATGGCAAAGGCACTTCTTCCAAATGAATTGTGGGAACTGATCGAGCCCTTCATCCCTGTCTTGAAACCGAAGGCAAAAGGCGGCAGGCCGCGTCTGGCAGACAGGACATGTTTAGTTGGCATTTTGTTTGTCTTGCGAAGCGGCATTCCTTGGGAGATGCTACCGCAGGAACTAGGCTGCGGCTCTGGCATGACTTGCTGGCGTCGCTTGCGCGGCTGGCAGGAAGCGGGGATCTGGCAATTGATACATTTTGTCATGCTCGACTGGCTCGCTCGCCGCGAGAGAATTGACTGGTCCCGAGCAGTAGTGGACGGAAGTTCCATTCGAGCAGTTTTTGGGGGCAGAAGACAGGCCCCAATCCTACCGATCGGGCAAAACTTGGGAGCAAGCGTCATTTGATCTGCGATGGTCGCGGTATTCCACTTGCCATTCAACTTACTGGCGCCAACCGTAACGACTCACAGCAAGCGCTGACGCTCGTTGATGCCATTCCGCCATTGCAAGGCGTGCGGCGGCGCCCTCGCCATCGACCCGATTATGTGCTCGGCGACCGCGGCTATGACGCGGGGTCAATCCGGCAAGGTTTGCGCGAGCGAGGCATTCTGCCTTTGCTTGCGATGCGCAACACGGAACATGGCAGTGGCCTCGGCCGATGGCGCTGGGTTGTGGAGCGGAGCTTTGCCTGGCTGAACCAGTTTCGCCGGTTGCGCGTCCGCTACGAGAAGCGAGCCGATATCCATGAATCATTCCTAACGCTGGGATGCATTTTGATCTGCTGGAGATTTCTGACCGGCTAAGAATCACCATTGCCCGGCATTCGAGAAAACGGTGATCCCTTCAGAAGAACGAAGGCATTTTGCACGTTAGTCGCTCTGACTTTCGCACGCTCCCATGTCCCAGCCGCCTCTTCCTTGTCAGGACGCGGCCAGCCACGCTGGTCGGTCTTCAGCAGATTGCCGTTTTAGTCCCGGCAGCCTCTCACCTGCATACGCTACCTTCATCTTGCAACATCTGCTGGCCGGTACCGATATTCCCGCGAGCTCCGCCACGTGTGGCCGACCTTGTCTGTTATCGGCTGGGAACTGCCGTCCCGGGGCGGACGGTGCGCAAAACGCAATTCCAGGCAGGCTCAGCCGCCACGGCACAGTACCTTGTCAAAAGCGGTGACACCATCCGCCCAAGCAGAAAAACCCAGGTGGGCAGCAATGCTTCGGGCCGGGGCACACGTGACATTTGGCCTGCTCGTCTGCGGCGGCCCAGCCGGGCGTTAAGCATCCCGGCTGAGAAGAAGACCTGAAACCCCGGTGGCCACGCAACTGCTCGCGAACGTTCTCAGGCAAAACAACCCTCGCCCGTTCGCTAGATTCTTGTGCGCCAGCCGTGTCGGCAAACTTGTCGTCACACCCTGCCGCTTGAGCGTGTTTCTCATCGCAAGGAACCAAAAGGACAGCCAACGTGGCGCCGCTGCTTTGATGGAAGGCCTGGCCCGCGATCTCTCCTGCATCATTAATGCTGAAAGGCTGAATCAGATACAAAGACGAATCCGGAGGGATCAGGGAGTTGAGGTCCGTCATCGCCCCGTCTTGCCAGATGAATGCACGAGAGTTCCCGCTCTGATCAAGCGACTGTCCGACGACTTGGCCCGTATCGTTGATGCTGTAGGCGAAGCTCGCGACATCGTTTGGCAACGTGCCAAGGTCCTCCATCATCCCCCGCTGCCACAGAAAAGCATGTGTGGTCTGGTCCCCGGCTAAATCCGAAAATCCCACGACCTGCCCGTGATTATTGAGGGCCCACGCAACATTGTTCATTACACCGCCTAGGTTGCCCAGATCCGACACGGAATCTCTCTCCCAGAGGACGGCGTGCAGGGAGCCGGCTGTGCTTGGAGGCCCACAGATGGGCCCAGCGCCGCCCACCACTTGGCCGTGGTCATTGATCGCAGCAGCTGCCGAAACTGAATCACCGGGTAGCAGAGGCAGTTCGTGAATCTCACCTGCTTTGGGCCCCCAAATGACTGCCTCGAAAACGAGCTTTTGCGGAGCGATACAGTTCGGGTCCTGAATCGCGGTCTCGGTAAAACCGACGACTTGGCCGCGCTTGTTTACGGCCCCATTGAAGCCGAGGACCCAACCGTTGTTGCCTCCTAGCGTGGGGAGCGGCGTCATCACCCCCTGCTGCCAAGCGAACGCTAGCACGAGGTTTTGGTATCCGTCACATGGGGAAATCCCACAGGCGATCCCAGATCCCCAGTCCTCACCTAACGGATCTACGACAGAAGTCTGAGCCCCACCCGCGACAAGCCCCCGCTCGTTGATGGAAGCAGCCCAGCTGTTGAGCCCTCCCATCGTGCCCAAGTCCGTCACCACTCCGTTGCGCCAGACGAAAGCATGCTCAGTTCGGTCCCCCTGCAGGTCGGAATCGCCGGCCAGCCAGCCTTTGTTGTTAACGCCTTCGGCTGTGCTGCTGGTCCCCCCTAGCGAAGTCAGTGCCTTCACCGTATAACGAACATCATCCTGGTAGTGTCTTGGCCGATCCTGCGCCGCCAAACGAGTGGGGATTGTCGCGGCGGCGAATATCGGAACGAGAACAAAGCGCGTCAATCTTGAGGCTTTCATAAATCGTTCTCCTTTTTCGGATGCCCTCGCTCAGCCGCTACCCGCCACGCGTCGGCCGAGCTTCGAGGGGCGCCCGGCTCAGGTGGATGCACCTTCGCTCAGAAGGAGCCGAGCGTCAATGACCACGGCTGTGGTTTATCTGTTCCATTGCAATCCTTTGATTTCGCACGCTCAATGGGGTTCTGTTCCGGTAGGCAGAGGCTTTCGAGCCATAAGAACCGTGGTAAACTGCGCATCACTTCTCCACGCTCGGGGCGACGATGGCACCGACGCCAACCCAATCCCGCATCCTCAAATTCGCGACATTTGAGGTGGACCTGGCGGCCAGAGAACTCCGCAAGTCTGGCATGCGGCAGAAGCTCTCCGGTCAACCCTTTGAAGTCTTGCGGGCGTTGCTTGAGCGTCCCGGCCAGATCGTCACGCGCGAGGAACTGCAGCATCGTATCTGGCCGGGAAACACGTTTGTTGATTACGATCTGGCGCTCAGGAAGGCGATCACCCGCCTGCGGGAGGTACTTGGGGACTCGTCTGAAAGCCCCCGCTTCATCGAGACCATCCCACGCCGGGGTTATCGTTTCATCGCACTGCTAGGCGCAAGCAGCGATGGCACAGTTTTAGGTGTGCCCGCTCAGGACGCGCATCCCCGCCGCGGTCTTCGGATTGGGATCACGATGAGCGTCGTAGCCGCTGTGTTAGGTGCAGTGCTCGTCTTCGTGCCCTCTGCTCGCCGTTGGATTTTCGGCGAGGCCGCTACTCCCCGAATTCGCTCGCTCGCAGTTCTGCCTCTAGAAAACCTGTCTACCGACCCCGCGCAGGAATATTTCTCCGACGGGATGACCGACGCGCTCATTACCGATCTGGCGCAGATCGGCGGCGTGAAGGTCATCTCGCGCACCTCGACCATCCAGTACAAAAGGACGAGAAAGTCACTCCCCGAAATTGCGCGCGACCTGAACGTAGACGGCGTCGTCGAGGGAACCGTGCAACGCTCCGGCGATCGTGTGCGCATCACGGTGCAGCTCATTCACGCTTCATCCGATACTCACATTTGGGCGAGCAGCTACGAGCGCGACATGCGCGACGTGCTTGCGCTGGAGCGAAATGTCACGGAGGATGTTGCCCGGCAGGTTCAAGCCCGCCTTGCCGGCGAAACCCAGGCCCAGGCCCCGCGGCCGGTAAAGCCTGAGGCATTGGAAGCTTACCTTCAAGGCAACTACTACCTGAATCGATATGGGAAGGGTGGCGGCGGCGAGGAAAAGGTTAGAGCTGCGGAGTACTTCCAGCAGGCCATCGTTGCTGGCCCAAACTTCGCGCCGGCTTACAAAGGCTTGGCGGATGCCCACTACTCTGCGTGGCCATCAAACCAGGATGCAGCTATTGCCATAACCGCCACAAATCGCGCACTTGAGCTCGATCCGAATTTCGCCGATGCCCGCGTAATCCTGGCCGAGATCAAATTCTTTCACGACTGGGATTTCCGTGGAGGAGAGCAAGAAATACGGCGTGCTTTGGCCCTGAGTCCCAACAGCGCCGGCGCTCACACTGAGCTCTGCGCATATCTTTACTTTATGGGGCGTAAGGATGAGGCGTTGAGAGAGTGCCGGGTTTCGCAGGAACTGGACCCCACTGGTGACCATCAGCGAGATGCAGACACCTTATATTGGGCTGGAGAGGATGATCGTGCCATCGCGCTCGTTCAGATGCTGCTTCAAACGGATCCGGACGACGGTTTTTTGCACCACGCTCTGTATCGTTACTACTCACGAAGAGGGATGTACAAAGAAGCCGCCACCGAAGCAGAACGAGTTCTGGCCCTCTTTGGCGATCCGGATGGCAGTACGCGTGTTCATCGTGCTCTAATCAATTCAGGCGGCCGTGCAGCACTGCAACAGGTGGCCCGAGAATTGGAACAATGGATCCACACGAAGCGAGCTTATGTCCCTGGAAACTTGGCAGCAGTTTATGCAATCTTGGACGACAAAGATCGCGCTTTCTACTGGCTGGAAGAGGCCTACAAGCACCACGATCTTCGCTGGCTGACCACCGATATTCCCCTAGAAAGCTTGAAATCGGAACGCATGTTCGATTCCCTGCGCTCCGACCCGAGATACGACGACTTGGTGCGCCGCATAGGGCTGCCGCAATGAATTGCCGTATCGTAAGCTTGAGGGCGCTGGATTTCTTTGCTTGAAAAAACCTCCTGTATTCATTTGATCTGACTCTTGCAGCCCATTTGATCAGGGTCAGCCATGATAGGGGTGCGTACTCTGGTTGCGGTTCTTTCTGCACTTGTCGTGCTGCAGAGCATTCCACGCCCCCTGTGTGGCCAGGCGACAGTTGGCACGGGCAGCATTGTGGGAACGGTGCGCGATCCCACTGGTGCAGTTATCGGTGGAGCGGGGATAGCGATCACCAACGTAGCCACTCGGCGAGTCATTAACCTCACAACCAATTCTGTCGGGTTGTTCAATTCGGGAGCGCTACTTCCGGGCAATTACAAAACGCTGGTTGCAGCCAAAGGCTTCAACTCCGCTGAAACAACGGTGACTGTCCTGGTCGGTAACACAGCGGCGGTGAATATCTTCCTTAAAATCGGGGAAAAAAAAGAAGAGGTGATCGAGGTGCAAGGCTCCGATTTGCAAGTGAACACAGTGCAGCCCTCAGTAGAAGGCGTGCTGAACCAACAACAGATTGAGAATCTGCCAATCAACGGGCGCAGTTTTCTGGATCTGGCGCAGTTGGAACCAGGCGTTCAGGTTCAGGACGGGGCCAACATCGGAAAGGATGGCTTTTCCTCCGTCTCTTTTGGGGGGCGCTTTGGACGCACCGCTCGTATTGAAGTAGATGGACTCGATGTCTCGGATGAGCTTATCGGTACGACCACGATGAACATACCTGCGAGCAGCATTCAGGAGTTTCAGCTGAGCCAGTCGAGTATGGACCTCTCGACCGAGTTGACCACCTCCGGCGCGATCAACGTGACGACGCGTTCGGGAGCGAATGATGTTCATGGTGAAGCATTCAGTTTGTTTCGAGACAGCTCCCTGGCAGCGGCGTTGCCGTCACCGCAGGGGCTATCGGAACCGTTTCAACGGTCACAATATGGTGGGCGACTTGGCGGGCCGATCAGGAAAGACAAATTCTTTTATTTCCTCGACGGTGAGCGAACGCTGCACCATGAGCAAGCCCCGGTGTTGGTGGCCGATCCTTTTCAGAAATATTCCGGTAGCTTCAGCTCCCCGTTCCATGAGAACGATCTCATGGCGAAGGCTGATTATCAGATCGCACATTCAATCCGCGCGTTTTACCGCTTCAATTACTTTCAGAACTCCTTCATCACCAACGGACAGCTAGGTTTTTCTATATACGGCGGCAAGAGTGTTACTCGGACTCATGTGTGTGGTTTCGACTTCAACACCGGGAGCTTCAGTCACAGCATCCGACTGGGGTATTTGAAAACTGAACGGAAATTGGATGACGCAACCAGCGGCAGTGGCCTGTCCTTCTCCAACTACCTGTTGAATATTCAGATGGGAAACACGGGACTTTCAACCGGGCCTAACTACAATGCACCCAGCGTGGTGCTGCAAAGCGACCATCAGGTGAAATATGACGGCACCAAGATTCTGGGTCTCCACCTGATCCGCTACGGCTTCGCCTTCAATCGTATCGCCGGTGCCGGCTTTATCCCGTTTAACGGCCTCGCCCCATCTCTAGTCACAAACGTCGGCCAGTCCGAGGAAGCCTTCGCGCAAAGCGGCACTTTCCCTGGGGGAGAGCGCAACCCGCTGAACTACCCAGTAGAATCCGTCACGTTAGGAAACGGTCTCGGGTATGTGTCACCGACACCAGGTCTCGGGCTTCCCGCGGGCGGCGTCTTCTACCACCGACTCGCAGCATATGTGGGCGCAAGTTCGAAATGGAAAAAGAACCTCGCCTTGACTTACGGCGTGCGTTACGTGCGTGAGCCAGGCCGCAGCGATAATCAGTATCCCGCCATCCCCCAGCTCAACACCTTAATTCCCGGCCTGGGCAATCACGTCCGGCAGCCGAATTCGAACTTTGCACCACAACTGGGGTTTGCCTTGGACCCGACGGGCAAGGGCAAAACCTCGATCCGTGGAGGAGTCGGCCTGTTTTACGAAAACGTTCTTGCCGTGCTTGCTCCGTTCGATGCTTTGTACCGAGTGCCGATGGGTAACGTCTTCCTGCAGTTTCCGACTGCATGCAACGGAACTGCCTCTCCTCTACCCGTAGCAGTTCCGGGAGGAACGCTCCACCCAATGTTCTGTGGCAGTGCCAGTGGGGGACCTGTCGCCATCGGCAGTGTTGCGAGTCAGATCGCGGCGTTTCAGAAGCTGTATCAGGCCGATTCGGCATTCAATTTGAGTGCGCCAAACCCGAACTACGTGGGATCATTGCTGCAGCAAGGGTTAGGATTCGGCCTTGGCGCGAGCATGTACGACCCCAATTTCCGCACGCCGCGCTCTATCGAAATGAACATCGGCGTGCAGCGCGAGATACGCCCTGGCATGATTGTCAGCGCCGACTTCGTACGCAATGTCCAAACGCATTACTTCCTTGGAATCGACGAAAATCACACCGGCGATGTTCGCTATTTCGACAAAGCCGCTGCAATTCAGGCGATCAACGTCACCCTGGCCAACTGTGGGGTCGGGTCGATCGACCAGGCAATCAGGCTCTGCCCGAATAATCCCGTTGGAACTGGAAACGCCGGCTATACTCCAAGGCCGGCTAATATGACCGATTTTGCCAACAACGGCCTGACTTCTTCTGCTGATTTTGATGCGGCCTGTAACTGTGCGTTCCCGGGCATCAATCCCAATGCACCGCCGTTGCCGTTTTTCATGCCTGTTGGACGCTCCGTTTACAACGGATTGCAAACCAAGCTCACGCAGATCATGCAACATCCATTTCGTGGAATGCGGACACTGAATCTCCAAGTCTCTTACGCATTATCCCGCTTCGAAACTAGCGGCGGGAACATCGGTAACGGTCCAACCACGGCGTTAGCTTCGGATCAGGACAACGGCGCCGAGGCGCTTGACAACGTCAACCCGAGCCGATACTTCGGACCGTCAGTGCTGGATCGCACTCACCAGCTTTCTTTTGGCGGCTATGCAGAATTGCCGCATGGGTTCCAATTAGCAATCATGGGGCATTTTTGGAGCCCGCTCTCGACGTCGCTTGTCGTGCCTAATGCGAACATCGGGCCGGGCGAAATCTTCCGCACCGATTTCAATGGTGATGGCACGGTGCAGGACCCTCTTCCTAGAACCCACGTCGGCAATTTTGATCGCGGAATTGACGCATCCAACATCAATAGCGTGATCGCCCGATATAACAACACTTCCGCCAATCAACCCACACCCGGGGGAGAAGTGTTGATCAAGAATGGATTGTTCAATCTACAACAATTGCAGGCCTTGGGAGCGGTTGGCCCGCACGTCTGCCTGGCTCCGCCTATGATTGATCCGCAATGCGTTCCGCCGAGCAGTCCCGGAAGCCAGGCGAATTTGGCTTGGTTGCGGGCTCTGGATTTGAAGGTTTCGTGGTCCTATACGATACGAGAAAGAATCACGATACAACCGAGTGCCGGATTCTATAACCTTTTCAACTTTGCCAATTTCGACTTGCCCGGCACTGCATTGAACGGATTATTGACTGGAGCCGCTGGCCAGATCAACGGAACCACTTCCGCTGGGCACAATGTAGATCGTGTCGGTGTAGGGACTGGTGTCTACTCGCTTGGCCCGCCCCGGCAACTGGAGTTTGGGCTGCGGTTGACGTTCTAGCAGGCTCCGCTTTTGCCTCGGTAGCGGATCTGATTGATTACACTGTATGAGGTTTTGTTAGACGCTCTAAGGAGTCCGCGTACTCGTGATCTCCTTTCGGGGCCAACTATCAGTGCCTCCCGGAATTGCGCCTGAATCACGCCTATATCCGCAGTCTGCCTACGAAAGCTTCGCCGAAGAAATTTGTCCATAGACGATCATTCGAGCCTTGGAGGCGGGAACCGAAGGGCGATGAGAGGGCTCGGTGTTCTTACTGAGCGCGAAGCCGGGATCACTTCCCCACATTTACGGGATGACTTACACGCAATTTCGATTGGGTTAGTTCCTTGACGTCCAACTGGCCTTTCTTGTCCTTATCCAGTCGGTCAAACTCCGCTTCCATAAACTTCATCCATTCTTGCTTAGAGATTTTGCCGCTCTGGTCGGTATCCATGAGGAGCAGCAACTGCTTGACCTCATTCTCCCCGAGTGCCAGTTTGTCCTGCGGCTTCGGAACAGCTGCCCTTTGAGCGACCGCGGTTCCTAGGATGGCGGCGGTAGCGAGCAGCACTGCCCTGTATGATCTTCGTTCGCCTCAACATAATTTGACCTCCACAATATTTGTCCCAGTGTCTTTTCACGCGGCGCGAGTCGCTGGTTTTTGCCGCTCCGGTAGTTCAACTATCGAGTCTTCGCCAGAGTTGAGGCGAAACCGCACCCAATAACCGCCTGAACGAGGCTTGCGCTCCTTGCATAACGCCACCAGGAATCGCATGTAAAATGCGATGCCTGCCGGGCACACCAGTATCATCGTGGTTTTGAGGAACATATCGGGTCACCCGGCTGTGATCCCACTGCAGGAATGTTGCTTGGGATTACTCGACCCAGATCATTGAGCACGAAAATTCGTAAATTTCGAATAAACAATTCATAATTTATTCGTAAAAGTGCAGAGTTTCGTGGGGATTGTCATCCAGGTCTACTTTTTAAGATGGCCTGGTCGGAGAAATCTGTGGGTCACCGATACGCTCCAATGGGCGCCGGAAGCTCGGCTCGCGCAGCCCGCGAACCCGATGTAGGATTGCGCGGCTTCAGCTCTTCCTGTTCGTAGCCAGTTGCCTTTCGAAGTAGGTTGCCCTCTTGAGTAAACGCTACGCCGTTGATCGCGAGGGTTCCAAACACCTGCCTCACGAGACTCGAAAAAGCAGCAATCCCCTCTGGACCTGTGCTAATATCACCCACAATGTGGTTAAGCGCAACGCGCCAGTGCTCGGCGATTTCGAACAGCTCGTACTCCTCGGTGTCTTACGTCTCGAGCGCCAGGACTCCGCGTACGGAGCCGCCATCCGGCAAGAGATTCACGCCCGCTCGGGGCGGGATGTGTCGATCAACGCCGTCTACACCACCCTCGATCGGCTCGAGAGCAAGGGCTTTCTAAAATCCTGGATCGGCGATCCCACCCCGCAGCGGGGTGGCCGCCGTCGGAAATTCTATGCACTGCGGCCCGCGGGTATCGCGGCACTGCGCCAGGTCTACCGTGTCTTTACTGCGATGGCGGACGGTCTCCAGAGCCGGCTGGAGCTGAAGTGAAAAAGACGACCAATCCGCCTCGGCTCGCGATCTGGCTGTTGACCAGGCGGTTGTCCGCCGAATGGCGCGACTTCGTCGTAGGGGATCTCCAAGAAGAGTTCGCGACGCGCAGCGCCGATTCGCCAGCCGCGGGCCACGCCTGGTTCTGGTGGCAGACGATACGTTGCCTGGCTGCACCGCCACCCGTTCGCCCCAATCCATTGCTGCATGGATCGTCAAAAGGAGACTCGAGTATGCGTAACTTGTTTGCCGATCTTCGTTATACATTCCGGGTGATGTCCCGGACCCCATCGTTCGCGGTGGCGGTCGTCAGTGTGCTGGCGCTCGGCATCGGCGCTAACACCGCGATCTTCAGCATCGTTAACGCAGTCGTGCTGCGGCCGCTGCCTTTCGAGGAGCCGGAACGACTAGTGCGGATCTTCACCAAGACGCCGGACGGTAGATCGTTTGAGCTCTCGCCCGGCAAGTTCTACGACTGGCAGCGGGATGCGCACTCGTTCGAGGGCATGGCAATGTATCCATGCTGCGGCCTCAGGGAATTCGCGCTCACCGGCACGGGCACTGCGCGAGCGGTAACAGTGACTCCTGTGAGCACGGGATTTTTCGACATCGTCAGAGCCCGCCCGGTGCTCGGCCGTGTTTTCCAGCAAGAAGAACACATGCCAGGCAACAACTATGTGGTCGTCCTCAGCGACCGATTCTGGAGATCCGAATTCGGCGCCAAACCCGACGTGATCGGCCGCACCATGAAGTTCAACGACGAGGCGTATACCATCGTCGGAGTAATGCCGGCCGATGCCTCAGTCGGATCATGGTCCGCCACGGCGTGCGACGTCTGGGTCCCGCTCGCCCTGACCAACGAGCAACGCGCCGCCCGTGGGAATCACAATCTGGACGGCGTCGCGCGTCTGAGGAGAGATGTCGACCTGTCCCAGGCGCGGGCTGAAATGGACGCGATGTCGGCACGGCTCGCGCGTGAATTCCCGAAATCAGATGCTGGTTGGGGAGTCGTGGTCATCCCGATGCAGGAAGCAATCGTCGGCAATAGCCGCACGATGCTTCTCATGCTGCTCGGCGCCGTCGGGTTGGTGCTACTCATCGCCTGCGCCAACGTCGGCAACCTGCTATTCACCCGCGGCCTGAACCGGCGAAAGGAAATCGCGATTCGCTCGGCGCTTGGGGCAGGACGCGGACGTGTGTTTCAGCAGTTGTTTACCGAAGCATTGGTCCTCGCGGCGGCCGGTGGCGCCCTCGGGGTTCTGCTCGCGTACGTGACCCTCAAGTCAGCGTCGACGTTGCTTGCCAGCCAGGTCCCGAGAGCCGAGGAGATCTCGATCGATGCGCGAGTGCTGCTGTTCGCGTTGGCGGGGTCGATTCTCACCGGGATCCTCGCCGGTACGCTGCCGGCGGTGCGCGCAGGCCGGTCGGACCTGAACGACGCGCTCAAGGAAGGTGGGCGGGGCGGCACCAGGGCCGGTGTCGGCACACGCCGCTTGCTAATTGTCTGCGAAGTCGCGCTGTCGCTGGTGTTGTTAATGGGCGCCGGTGTGATGGTCCAGAGCCTGCTGGCCCTCAGGCAAGGCGATGCCGGCTTCGATCCGAAGAACGTGCTCACGATGAGTGTGAGGCTCGTGAACACGCGGTATCCCACGCCGGCGCAGCGAGCCGCATTCTTCGACGCGGCGGTGCAGCGCATCCGCGCATTGCCCGGTGTCGAGGCTGCGGGAACGATCAACGACCTGCCCTTCAATGCTGGATCCTCACAGACTCTCTTGCTTGAGGGATACGCGCCTCAGCGCGACCCGGCGGCAGTGCAAGCTCGACAGATCACCCCTGGCTACCTGCCTGCCATGAAGATTCCGTTGCTGCAAGGGCGCGACGTCGTCGAGAGCGACAGTGAGGTGATGCTCGTCAGCCGGGACGCCGCAAAGCTCTATTGGGGATCGGACGATCCGATCGGGCGCCGGGCTGCCCTGCCGTTCTCGAAGACCGTACCTCGACGGGTCGTCGGCATCGTGGGCGACGTCAAGCAGCGAAATCTCATTGAAGCCTCAACGCCGACGGTCTACTTCTACACGCGCGAACCGGGTGGCAGGGCAACGTTCGTGATTCGGACTTCGCTGGCGCCCTCCACGCTCGTACAGCCCGCCGTCGCCGTAATTCACGCGATCGATCGAGAGCAGCCGGTAGGGCGCATCCAGACTATGGAGCAGGCGATCGATGGAGAGCTGACGCCGCAGCGCTTCAGTGCTCTGCTACTCGGAATCTTCGCCGGAGTCGCGCTGCTGCTCGCCGCAGTCGGAATCTACAGCGTACTCTCTTACATCGTGCGGGGACGGAGCCGCGAGATCGGGATCAGAGCTGCACTTGGGGCACGTTCATCTGATGTTCTTCGTCTGGTGGTCGTCGAGGGTATGTGGCCCGTGCTCGTCGGCATCGTGGCCGGCACGATCGCCGCGCTAGCGTCTGCGAGGGTCATGGAAACGCTTGTCTATGGCGTGAGCGCATCAGATCCGCTGACGCTTGCTGCCGTCGCGGCCACGCTGGCCCTTGTTGCGCTGATGGCCAGCCTGGTGCCCGCGTACCGCGCCTTACGCCTCGACCCGGTGAAGGTCCTGCGCGCGGAGTAGGCGTCGAGCATTTCGCGGCGACGAGAGCGTCGGCGTCCCGCGAGGGGCGTTCGCGGCAGTGTTTTGAGTACCGCCGCCGCGGTCGATCGGGCGGCGCGGCTGGAATTACTCCTGTGTGGTCGCGCAGCGTTTATCGATCCCCCGGTTCACGGGTCTGGAGCGGCTTATGGTAGAGGTTCGCCGCCGCCCGCTTCCGCGCCATGGAACTGATCACGATTCTAAACCGCTGCCATCGTTTCCGAGGTTTTGTCTACCAGCACGCCACCTTCAGTGCCGACAAGAAGAGTATCGAAGTGGCCGTCCGACCGCGCAAGGGTTCGGCCGCAGTCTGCTCGCGCTGTCATTTTCCGGCACCTGGTTACGACCAACTCGCCGAACGGCGCTTTGAGTTCATTCCCCTGTGGGGGGTTCTCGTCTTCCTTCTGTACACCATGCGGCGCGTCAACTGTCGCGGCTGCGGCATTGTGGCTGTCGAAGAAGTTCCCTGGGGCGATGGCAAACGCACACTCACCAGAGCCTATATGCTCTTCTTAGCCCGTTGGGCGCGGCGACTGTCATGGAAAGAGACGGCGGAGGCCTTTCGCACCTCCTGGGACAAGGTCTTCGACGCGGTGGAACACGTCGTCACCTTCGGGCTGGAACACCGGGTGCTAGGCCAAATTGATGCGATCGGCGTCGATGAGATCCAATATGCCAAAGGCCACAAGTACTTGACTCTGGTTTATCAGATCGATCTCGACGTCACGCGCCTGCTTTGGGTGGGCCGCGAAAGAACCATCGAATCCTTTCGAGGATTTTTCACCGTCATCGGCGACGAACTGGCTTCGAAGATTGTGTTCGTCTGCTCCGATATGCGGAGCCCTAACTAAGAGTCATTCGCGAGAAATGCTCCGAGGCGCTTCACATCCTCGATCGTTTTCACATCGTGGCGAAAATGAACAAGGCACTGGACGAAATCCGAGCGGGAGAATCGCGCCGCATAGCGAGCGACGGGGGC
>Ga0210408_10003756_pt1 | contig 13844 bp, 6 predicted proteins | sample IncBWH4MmetaG_FD_155471 | JGI IMG/M metagenome (GOLD analysis project Ga0210408, IMG submission 155471) | Forest soil microbial communities from Barre Woods Harvard Forest LTER site, Petersham, Massachusetts, United States - Inc-BW-H-4-M | ecosystem: Environmental > Terrestrial > Soil >...
GTTGCAGTTCGGGCGAGATTTCTGCTCGGGCTTGATCCACCTTGATTTGGCTTGATGGGAGCGCGGACGGATTAGTGGATGGGTGGATTATTGGATTAGTGGCGGGTTGCAGTTCGGCCGAGATTTCTGCTGGGGCTTGATCCACCTTGATTTGGTTTGATGGGAGCGCGGCCGGGGAGGAGCGGGCGGCCAGCAGTTCCTGGCTCAGGCGGTGTTTTTCCGCTTTGACCGCGGAGTTGGACTGGTGGCAGAGGGCGTGGACAACCTGGAGGTACTTGGCGGGAGTGGCCTGGAACATGTTCTTGAGGGCGTCGTCGCCGTGTTCGCGCATGGCTTCCAAGAGCTGCAGGGCGGCGACGTAGTTGCAAGCGCGGCGGACGTGGGCGATATCGGTTTCGCCGATTTCCCGGAGGAGGTCGATGGCCAATTCGACCTGAGCTTTGGCGCGGTCGATGGCGTCCTGGTGTTTGAGATAATCCTGGTAACCGCTCTTGACCCAGTTAGTTATGTTTTGGGTGTTGAGGCCCTCGCCGGCCTCGCCGAGTTCGTCGATGATGACGCGATAGGGGAGGCCATCATCGAGCATGTGGTTGAGCATGTCGCGGTTTCTTTGGGGAGGCGGGCGATTTTACCGTTCCGGCGGAGGTTTTCGGTTGGGGATTGCTGGTTGGCGAGCTCGGTGGTGAGGAGTTCGGTTTCGGGGGTGTCATTCATAGTTGCATTTTTGATTTTTGATTTTTGATTTTCGATTTCAGTTGGGTGAAGTCAGGGTGCGTCGGGGGGCAAGAAGTTTACCGTTTGTTGACCGATTTGACCGGCCGGTGGCGACGAGTTTATCCGCGAATAGGCGAGGTTTGCCGGAGTTAGGCGGAGATAGCCGAAAGCGGCCGGGACGCTGGGGACGAGTTGCGTGAGGGGCGGCGGGGGAGGAAGTTTACCGTTTGTTGACCGACTTGACCGGGTGCCTTCCCATGGCCGTGCTGCCATCGTCATCAGTTCAATGTTCATATTCATTCAACGAGGCTGCGACAACGCAGGCTCTATATATTTATGGCGATCAGCAGGCGGAATTTTCCATCGGGCGGCGATTTTGTTTAAACTTTTTTCCTTTGGCCGGGGTTTTTTAGGAGCGGGGTTCATACGAGTGGAAAAATTACTCGAATCTAGTCGAATTTAGTCGAATTTGGTCGAATGGGAGTCCCCGTGAGGAACTACCCTGGAGGCAGGGAGCAGGTTAAGGGTTGTGGCCGAGGTTTGGTGGCGCGCGGCTGTGTTCATCATAGCTCTATATATTGTAAGGAACGTCGGCATCAAAATTTGCCGTCGAGATGGATGGCGTGCTGGGGGACGGCTTCTCGTTTCCTTCTTTTCACTTGGCCCAGGTACAATGCAACCAGCGTGCCAAGCGTTTGCGTGGCGGGCCGGAGGTGTAGCAAGGCGGCCGAAAAGATGTGTAAGGTGCTCTAAATATGAATGCTTACATCAATTAGTGAGGCCAGTGGAGGGTTGGAGGGCGCCTAGAGAGTGTGACACGAAAAGTGTGCCACGGTGTGCCATGGCTGAAAAAAAGTGCGACATTTTGGCACAGATGGCGCAATAAGAGATAAAAGTTGAAACGTTGAAGCGCTGAAACGCTGAAACGCTGAAACGCTGAAAAGGAGAACGGGATAACATAAGTCGGAGCGGCAGTCCCCAGGAGGACCCAGGCAGCCCAAGAGAGGGGGGGAGTGAAGCGCTTTGATTGGAAAAAAATATCAACCTTGATTTACCTTGATTCACCTTGATTTCAGGGGTTTTCAACCTTGACTGGAACCTTGACGCAACCTTGACTCCACCTGGACTTGATGATTTGAGCAGGCCGAGCGTGCAACGGCGAAACACCGGAAAGCGCCAGCCGGCGGACGACAAAAAGGGAGAGACGCCCCCGGTTGAGGGGCGGGCACAAAACACAGGTTGAGAACATAGGTCCTCTTTCTTAATGCCGGCGCGTTACCCGTTATGCGGTGCGGGCGGCAGGCCCGATACGGCGCCAAGTATGCGATGAGCATGAAATGATCCCATTCTCATGGGTATCAAGTATGAGATGGAGGCACGAAGGGTGCCTATTGACTCTCGTGAAGGGAATCGGTTGAACAGGAGGAAACTGAGGGAACGAAGAAATGATCGCCACGAAAAGGCAAAAAGCATTTGGATTCATCCGCGATGGCACAGATGGACGTCCGAGATTGACTCCGTGGCCGCCGACTTCGGCACAATCGAACCCGAGAAATTTGACTACGCCAAACTCTTTAAGGAGTACGTAATCTGGGTCGAGCGGGAAACCGGCGGCAAACTTAAACTATGTACCAAGAGAAATTGAGGAGATCAGTTCGCCTGGACGGAGTTAACGATACTTAAGAACTTCTCATTCCGGGCGCACCGTCGCACCGAGCCTCTCATTGCTGCTCCCCAAGCAGTCTCTCCTTAGCTTCCTGTAACACACGAAGGGCTTGCTCGAAATCGAAAACCCAGGGCTGACCGTCCTGCCGAGGGTACAGCTCCAAAGTAAGGTTCGCCGACTCTTGGTTCAATTCAGCCCACTGAGCATTATCGGCGAACACCTCGGCTACCAGTCGTTCGCGATCCGGTGGGCTTGATATCGATATTCTGAAGTTTAGCGAGTTCATTTTTCTAAAGAACAAGAATTCACCTGCGCTGTTGAGACGTCACCCTGTCCTTTCGTCCCTATCGCAAACCCTCAGCCGAAAGCCCCGTTCGCCGCTGCGTTGTTCAGCGCTTTGGCTCCAGAGCCGTTCGCTGGGATACGAGCTAAACTGTTACATTCAAGCGTGTCTCGGTATGTTTGTAAGACTAAGGGCAGGGGTGGGAGCCTTTCCCATTCAATCTTACTATTCGGATCTTGCCGTAATGAGTGAGAGATATTATCCAGTGTAAGGAAGTGTCAAAGATGTCAATGTCGTCCGCCGCAGGATACCACACGTCTTCTAGGTTGTGGCAGAGGTCACTGAACTTCATCCTATCAATCTGATCGAAGCGGTACCAGTTGATTAGGACTGTTGCGGATGGAGTTATTCCTAAAGAGTGGAATATTGCGGCCAGATCCAGAACGGCGCCGACGGGACTAAATACGCGAACAACGGAAGAGATATCGTTAAGTCTCTGCACCAATGGTAAGCTGTCAGTGGATGTGACTAGGCCAAGGCGATCAACAAGACGCGTTTTAAGGGAGGCACATTCATGCGGTAGCAGCGTTTCAAACCAGGGAAAATCCGCACCGGCGTTATGGCGCTGAAAGTTTTCTATTTTGAAAGACTCCATAGGGTTCATTCGATAGGCTCGGCTCCATACCGACCGCCTGTCCCCTTTTTGCCCCCTGTGTAATCCCACCAGTTTATGTGGTATTTGGTTTCGGGGGAACCCGGGACTGCATCGGGGTGTGGCGGATCAAGGCGATAACCCTTTTTTGGTGTACCCCTTTGTGGGCTGCCGAATTTCCCAGGCTTGCCTTTGCGAAGCTTCCCAAGCCTGTCATAAACCTTCTTAAGAGCATTCTTGCATGCACTAAGGCTAGGCTTTCCTAGCTTTGCGGCTGCATTCGCTTCGGATCCTTCGCCGGGAATAAATTGCGCACCATCGGTCAAAATAGCGGTGCTCATAGCCCAATAATTGCCGTCAGCGCTTGCCGCTCCTTCGGCGGTTCCTATGTCGGACAATCCCCCGAACAGAAAATTAAAGGCCAATGGGACAGCATTGTATAACGCAGCACCTATGTTGCCCAAAGGTGTATCGCCTTCCAGATATGGAACCGGACCGGACGGCTGAAGAAAAGTACCGCTGGAATGATAATAATCAAGCAACCCCATGGGGTCCAGCGAACCAGCGGGGTCATTTGCAACGTAGGAGTAAAGATTGAGTCCGCCATCTTCCGCAATGGGGTCCCGATTCAGCCATCTTCCGGTCTCGGCATCATACGCTCGGAACAGGGCCAAGTGCAGTCCGCTTGGGGCGTGATAATAGAGGCCGGTGAACCCGAAGTCGGCGTTCACAGCTCCCCCGGCGCTTACGGTTCTTCGGCCGTAAGGATCGTAATCGTATTGCGCGGCGAGAGCGGCGCCGGACACGTCCACGAGTTCGCGGACGCTGCCGAGGTGGTCCCGGGTGAAATAGTAATTGTGCCCGGCAACCTGCTCGCCTTCCGGGTAGAATCGCTTCATGACGCTGTTGTTTGCGTTACGTTCTTCGCACATCTGGGCACCGCTCCACACGAAGCGTTTGGTGCTGGTGGTGCTACCGTTGTTCATTTCGAGAATCTGGACGCACCGGCTGAAACCATCGTAAGAGAATTCTGAGCGTAGCGCACCGTTATTGACGGCGACCAACCGGTCTTCGGCATCCCACTCGTAGCTCATATTGCCGCTTGCGCTCGTAAACCCGGTGCGGTTGCCATTGTCGTCGTAGCTGAAGGTCTTGTCAACGTCGCCGGTCAGATACAGGTCGTAGTTTTTCGTAGCGACGTTTCCGCCGTTGGCGCCGTCGTAGTCCTTGCCCACCACTTGAGCCGTCTGCCAACCGGTCCCCAGGCTAATGGTGGCGGTAAAGAGCTTGCCACCTGTGCCGCTGGCGGGGTCGGCGTCCACTTGTGCGGGTTGACCATTGACGGTAACGCTTGCGGCCTCATCGACGGTGCCGCGAAACCGGACTGGTGTTGAACCGCTGCCGGTGCGAGCCACTAGCTTGTTGACGGAGTCGTAATCAGACTTGCTCTTTTGGATTGGGAAGAAGGGCACCGGGATGAGGTGCGGGGGATTGGGAGGGAGGGTATAGGTCGGTCCGTTTTGGATTTGCTCCAAGGTTCGATTCCCCGAGGCATCGTAGGCGTAGGCGTAACCCTTTGCTGGATAAGATGAGCCATTTTGCGGCGAGACGGTCGCTGAGAGCAATTGGTCTTCGCGGTCGTTTTCGAGATTAACTATGCGCCCGTCCTGAGTGGGGAATTCATAGTCCTGAGTCCATTGTGCGATGCGGCCGAGTACGTCATATTGATAGCCGAAGGTTGAGTAGGGCCCTCTGGCGTCGTTATGTGTGTTATTAACAATGCTCTGGAGCCGCTGGTCACCGAGATTGTTGAAGTAACCGAAGTTTATGATTAAGCGGTCATATTGCTGGTCTGGGTACACGAGCGAACTGAGCTTCGGGGTTGCGTTGAGGTAAGTTGCGATCGTGGTGCCGAGGGGACTCACATGGCTGGTTACGCGTCCGAGGTCGTCAAAGACCACGAATTCCTCGATATTATCGATCTGCCTGTCGGTTGCGCGGCCCAACTCGTCGTATCCGTGGAAGATGACGGCGCCGATGGGTGTGATCTCTTGGGCGAGCCGCCCGGCTCCCAGCATGCCGCTGGGATTGATCGGGTTATAGCTGAACGAGGTAGTGCCAGACCCATCGGTCATCGAGAACAACCGCCGGTAGTTCGGATCGTAAGTGAAGCTCACGGGGGCAGTGGCGATGGCCGAATTGATGTAGGTGACACCCTTGAGAGTGTCATCCCTAAAATAAGTGTACTGTTTGACCTGGTTGGCACCGGCGGGATTCATTTTGGGGTCCGTCACCGTCTGCAGGCGGCCGCTTCTGGGTTCGTAGGAGTAATGGACCTTTTTGCCGTCCTGGTAATCCTTCTCGATGACCCGGCCCTGGAGGTCGCGGACCCAGGAAGTGATATGGGTCATCGGGTCAGTAATGCTGGAGAGGCCGCCGCAGTTGCACCAGGAGAATTGCGTTACGCGTTCCAGACGATCCTTGACGGACAGAGGCCGGCCAACGGCATCGTAAGTGATCTGGGTCCGGTGGCCGGCACGGTCCCAGGTGCGGATGAGGTCAAGGCGGGAGTAATCGTATTTTTCGAAGGTAGTGTCGGGATAGGTGACCTTGGTCACCCGGTCGAGCGCGTCGTACTCGAAGGTCAGGACATAACCTTCGGAATCAGTGACGGTGTGAACCCGGCCAAAGGAGTCATACGCGAGCGAGGTTGTTTTCGTGCCGCCCGACCAATCTTCATTCAGGGTTTGGAGGTAGCCGGAGGAGTCATGGACCAAGCGGGTGACTTCGGATTTCGGATTGGTGGTCTGAATGAGTTGACCAGCAGAGTTGCAGGTCAAGTTCCACGTCTGGCGCGAGGCGTCAATGTAGGTGGAAGGGCAGTGGTGGGCGTCGTACGGGCCAAACTCGGCCAGGACATCGTTGATGCCGCCGGTGGTCTGGCGGACCTTCAAAAGATCGATGCCATTGGCGTTGTAATCGAGGATGGTTTGGCGGTTGAGCGGAGCAGCATCGGTGAAGGAGATGAGGTTTCCCTGGGAGTTATACTGGAATTGATAGACTTGATCGACCGCGGTGCCCGAACCATCGGGGTTTTCGACCTCGCGGGCGATGGCCGAAGGGGTCCTCAGGCTAATGCCGCTACTGCGTGACGCGGTATTCTGGCTGGGGTATAGGAACCAGATGCGGCTTTGCAATGGGGCCTTTATGCTTTCGAGAATCCCGGAGCAAAGCGTGGCGCCGTTGTCATCGTCGTGAAGCCAGTGGTACATGGTTGCCGTCGTCAGAATGGCAGCAGGTGCAGATGGCGAGACTTGGGAGCCATAGAGGCTCATGGCTTTTTTATCGAAGTAGAAGGTATTCCGAAAGTTTTGAAATCCGGCTACGAGAGTCGGACTTGTGGTAGGCACCTCAAGTTCGGTGGCCGGGAAGGTGGGGTTGACCGTCAGGTCAATGGCGTCGATGTACATGACGTACTCACGGTCACCGTTGGGATCGGTCATGGTGAGGGTTCGGGTGAGGCCCGACTCCGTAAAACTGAATGTACTGACTCCATAAGGGGTAGTCATCTGGTTGAGGAAATCGCCCGGGCCATAGGCAAACGTTGAACTCATGCCGATGACATCAGTGATCTTCTCCAGTTCGCCGTTCGGGCCGTATTGGAAATAGGCAACGCGACCGAAGGGGTCTTGAATGCGAGAGATCTTCCATGGGTCCCAGGGTTGGTCACCCAGTTGAGGCTGGCTGTCGTAATACAGAATAGTGTCGTAGTAGAAAGTCGTGGTTTTGTTTGCGGCGTCAGTGATGTACTGAAGTCGTTCCTGGCTGTCGTAGGTGAGTGTTACGGTGTTTCCCGCCGGGTCAACTACCGCAGTAAGCATGACGAAGCGCTCGAAAGATGTGTTAAAATCGAAATTGGACGAACGTCGGTGAGCATAGATAAATTTTGAACCATCTGGGCAGAGGAGTTGGTACTGTTCGGGTGTGGAAGCATCGCCCGCGATGTACTGCAGAGTGCAGCCGTCACGATCGGTCGTGTAGTAACCGGTGGAGGAATTGTATCCGGCATGCTGGATCATCCCGCCACCTGGAACAAATCGCTGGACAGTGCCCCGAAGCGCATCGCCAGTCGCAAAAGTGCTTCCGTCGATAATGTAGGAGAACCAGTTGTACGTCCATTGATTACCAATGTTGGAGGCGCTGAAGGGTTTTAAGTACAGGGCCATGTACGGGTCGCGCTGGTTGTAGGTGGCCACAAAGTCGATGCGCGGGCCAATAGGAGGCGCGTACCCGATAGGCATGTCTTGAAGGTTCAGACTAACAAGCATGAGGTGTGCTCCAGCCTGGGCCATGCCGTGCGGGCAGGGCCGGGGCGTTTGGGCGTCCCGCGGAGTGAGGGCGTTTGGGTCCTTGCCCGTGGTTGGTCCCCTGCCCCAGACGGTTGCCGCCTGTTCCGAGGTGACAGGTCTCCACCCTTCCGTCAGTGATCCTTCCGGGACAAGAAAATAGCCATCGGACTCCTCGTCGAGCGTGGCCTTTGTCATCCAGACTTGTTGCCCGTAGAAACGGGTGAAGGAGGGATCGCTAACCAAGTAGCGATCGTGGTCCCGTCTTGTGATTGCGGCATAATGATTGAGTTTGAGGTGCACGAGTGAGTTGAGTGGGACAGGACTGCCTGGTGTGCGGCGGACGATCTGGTATTTCAGGCCACATTTAGAGGCTAATTCGTTGAGCCGGTCTAGAGAGATGCCTTTAAGGGTGGTTTTCGTTTCGAGGAGGCTCGCGGCGGCCGAATTGGTTGTTGCGCCGGGAATGAGTTGCAGGAGGGCAGACAATCCACACTTGAAACCCACCTCTGGCCGGTTCCTTGCGACCCAGAGCGTCTCGCGCGCCTCGGTCGCGATCTCGGCCGCGCCACCACGCATCTCCCACCCGCTGGCTTCGGCCAGCAACTGGTCCAGCTCTTCGCAGGAGCCGAGCCAGGAATTTGCGTGCAGGAGCTGAACGAGAGCGCTGTCAGCCAGGCGTTTCGTCTGCGAGTTGAGGCCACTTTTGCGGCCGGACCATACCTCTTCCCAGGCGTTAAACGCCTTTGAAAAGTGGCCGCTATGAAACCACACATTTCCCAGGCCAAGCATTAGGGACATTCTCCATCCCGAAAGCGGGTACTGCTGGAGGAAAGCAAGCAGGGCGGACTGGTCCTCGAGTTGTGAGCGATTAGCGTATTTCCCCATTGCTGCTGCGAGCGCCTGATTTTCGCCAGGCGTTGCCCTTCCGGAGCACGCCAACCCGTACTTGGCGGAGATTTCAGCATCCGTAGGCTGGGCCGACATCGGACGGGCCGGACCGGGAGCGGGGTCCGGGGCGGGGCTTTGGTTAATGGCCTGATTGCCGAGACCTGCTTGCTCCGGCGACGCCACGGCGGGCACCTGGACTGTGGGTTCCGGTATGACAGCCCACAGAGAGCTGGGTGCCGAATCCGATAGGAGCGAGATCACGAGCAGAAGCGATGTCGTGCGGGTTGGCCAGGAAAAGATTCTGTTTTTCATAGGTATAGGGTTTATGGGGCCGGCGTCGCGTTGATGGGCTGGAGAAGCTGGATTGTCGGTGGCGTTGTATCGTTAGGGTCTGAGGGTGGCGGCGGGTTGGAGGGGGGAGGGTCGTTTGGATCGTTCGGATCGGAGCCGCGAGCAAACTCCTGGAGGTTGGTCAAGCCGTCGCCGTCGGAATCCAGTGTATATTTTGCCAGATAATCTGAGGAAATCTGGTCGGGTGACAGAACACAATTGAACGTCTCCAGCTCGTCAAGGATGCCCCTGGCCTGCTGCGTACCCCCATCACTCCCCACTCGAAAGCCGAGAGCGACATTTGCGGTGGCAAGGACGATACCGCTGCCGGTTGCAACTTGTTGGCCGTTTACGTAAAGGACTGTGTTGGTGACCGAATAGGTGACGGCTACATGGTACCAGTTACTAGGGGTCCAGGCTATGCTCTGCGTAAGGTGAACGACGGGCGTGCCGCCATTGGAGGTGCTAAACTGGACCGCGCTGCCGTTCTGGGTCCAGCTCAGGGTCCACCCCGACAACATCGTCAGGAACGTGCCAGTGCTCGTGGACGCGCTGCCGCTGGTCCAGTTGGGCTTGAACCAGAAACAAATCGTTCCGCAATTTCTCCTTATGTTTGGAGTGCCGTAGGAATGGTCCCAGGCGGTTGGGTTGTTGAGGTTGGCAAAACCGGGCCAGGTTACGGCGTCATTCTGGAAGGCAGGATATTTCAGTTCGATAGCACCAGGGCTGTCGAAGTTTAACCCTTGGCCGAAAGGGGAACGGCTAAAGGCGGCGCTGACGTTGATAGCGCTCGAAGGATCTTGGTTGCCGTCCCCATCCAGGTTGTAATCGAAAGACCAATATGCGAGGCGTCCTGGAGGTAAGGCGGTGAAAAGGATCTCTTGGCCATAGGTGCCTGTGGCGGGACAGATGCCAGTGATACCCCAGCCCGGTATGGGGCTTCCGGTGAAGGCCCCGGCGGTAATGACAATCCTGCCGTTCGATAGAGGAACAAAGGAAATCGGGCCTTGGTTTGTAGTGGCCGAGCTAGGCTGGGTCTGCGGATGCAAAGATCCTCCTTGAGGCGACCACCCGTCGGAGGCCCAAGTGGCAGTTGGTGCGTTTATATTCCATGTAACGTTGCCATTACAATACGCGGTTCCCGTCGCCGCCGTGATTGTTCCTGGCAACGCCATTGGTTCGTTTATTACTCCCGGCTCTGGTGGAGGGGTAAAACTGAACCTAACCCCTGGTAACGAGACGGGTTGATAGGGAGTGCAAGGTGATTGCGGTTGGGGCCCGAGTGCGCGATTTATTTGGCCGGGCGAGAGGGGGAAGTTAAATGTCTCAAGTTCGTCGAAGGCGCCTCGGGCTTGGTTATTGCCAGTGGCATCGCTGCCGACTCGGAGCCCGCTCGCGGTACGCTCGTAGGCATTAGGGTAGAAGGCTACACCACTTCCGTTGGTTATAAGTTGGAGGTCAATCCAGAGAGAGCTGTCGGTGGGAGTGTAGGTTAGAACAATCTGATGCCACTGAGTGGCGACCCAGGAGATGGGTGCAACCAGATTTGTCATCGTGTTGCCCGCTTCGCCGGTGATGAACATGAATTGATTTCCGCCTGGATCCACGCAGAGAGACCACCAGCCAACTGGATCGGCGGGATTCCAGGACCCTATTTCGATGAGTCTTGCGGCGGAACCGGGACCGGCACCACCCAACGCGGTGCTGCTCCAGTCCGGACTGAACAGAAATCGGATGCTGCCCTGCTGACAGTTGATGTTAGGAGATCCGTTGGCCTCCGCTTCGCGGTATTGGAGGAGGGCGGGGTTCGGATTGTCCACAACAACCGCGGCGGTCATAAGGGTAGGGACAGATGAGAGATTGGTGGCGGATGTCGGGGCCTGACCATGATCGCCGAGCCAAGAGCCTGAATCGTCGAAGGTCCAATGCACCAATTTTACGGCCCACACACTGGTGGGATCGATGGGGTTTGTTCCATTGGCGATTTCCTGGCCATCGGTGCGTCCGTCATAATCCGTATCGGGGTTGGTTGGGTCCGTCCCAGCTTGGTATTCCTGCATGTTGCTAAGGCCGTCTCCATCCGGATCGGCGTTTGGATCGATGCCGATTCGGTTGAAGTAGCGGAATTCCCAGGCGTCGGGCAGGCCATTCCCGTCGGAATCGCCAGCGCAAAGGTCGGAATAGCTGCCGGAGAGTGCCCAAGGATCAACACCGGAAACGGGCGTGCCCACCGCACACATGGTCACATTATTGAGAGTGAGCCCGTTATCATTTGCCCCGATCCCGTTGCCGCAGATTTCGAAAGCCGAGTCGGAAACGGATCCGCTACCGCCATCGAAAACTACGCCGCTAGCGGCCCACCGGACCTTGACGCCGCTGACGGAATTGGGCCCCCAATACATCCAGAGGCCTGTCCCCTGAGGGACGGCAGGCCTGTGCGTGTTGTAGGTTGGGGAGCCATCGGGAAGGGATTCCCCGAAAAGATCATCATCTTTTGTCGTGACGATAGAGGGTGAGTCGTAAGTTCCATTGCAGACCACCGTGCCATACATAAGCAGCGAGCTGCCATCCTCCTTGATCACGCAATTTGGTTGGAGGGTCACAGTGCCCCCAAAGTAGCCCATGTGCACAAAATAGGTGTTTCCTGTGTCGAACGTGTAGTCCCCATTACCTGAAACGGCGATGTAGTCCAGAAGCACACCTGTGGGATTGTAAGGTACCCTGGCTAGCTTGATGGCCTTGCCGGTAGGCGTCTGCTTTCTGCGAGCTGGCGGCGGCGGCAGCAGCTTGGCCAGAGCCTTCCCTTTCAGGGTCGCCGGTTTGGCATTACTGGCCTGAGGTAGCGACGAGAGTTGTGTGCGGATCGCTGACCACGGAACAGATTCTATCAGCAGAGATCTCTGGTTGACCTCGACCCAGTGTTTCGCGACCGGGATTTTGCCGGGGTCGAGGGCCAGGTTTGGGACCCGAATCTGGGTTGCCGCATTGGGCTGGGCTGGGTTTGGGGTGGCGGATGAGGAAAAGCCGCACCCCAGCGGAAGCCAGAGGTCGCCGAAATCGAGTGTGTCATCCGTGAGGTCCGGCTCGACCATCGTGGACCGTAGTACCGGGTCGGTCACAGCTTGAAGGACCTTTGGTGTGCGCGCAGGGGTTGGGGCTCCGATGTACTCGTGCCAGACCTCGAGCCGGGCCGAGTCGGGAGAGAACCCATCCGGTAGAGAAAGGTTTTGTTCCAGGACGATGTCGCTTTCCAACCCGGCGCGCGTGCACGTGAAGCGGATACTGCCACGCACGGACGCGAACGCCGACCTGTAAACGATCTGGTTAGGCGGCAGGAGTTCGCCCATTGAGTCGCGCGTGAGCGAGATAAGGCTTCGATTGCCAGTAACGGGGGAATACCAGTAGAGACCGAGGATATGCGTTTTGAAAACGCGATTGCTGCGGGTTGTGATGCTCACAGCACCGGCCGTGTTAATGTTAGGGTCGAAATGAACCTTCGTCGGCCCGCGAATCGCGGCGGCGCTCCCGTCTGGCATCAGTTCGATGAGGTCCTTGGACTCGTTGTATTGGCCCGAATCGTCGAGGTAGTTGAGGCCAGCTCCTACCTGAACGTAGCGGTGGGTCTTGGTGGTAATGGCCCCGGTCGTGGCGTTGGTAACCTGCTCGGTGGCGAGGTGCTCCGTTGAACATTCATCCCTGGCGCCGACTTGCCAGAGGAGCGGCTTGATCTGGGGCGTGGATTGCAAGGTGGCGGAACTACCGGGCTGGGCGGTGAGAGGAGACGCCGTGTCCGCGACCTGGGCACCGGTGGTGGCCAGAAGGGAGGAAGCGAGGAGTATTGGAAGGAGGTTTTTCATAATTGGAAATTGGCGAGTGGTGTGGGCGGCACCCAGGCAATTCAAGAAGGTCGTCTTGAGCGCAGCCTCGTCGGCGGAAATCCTCGCGTCAGATTTCATAATTCCTTCGACGAGGCGATTTAGCGCTCCATATTCAGCTTCTACAATAGTAAAGGATTGTAGATTTCGGACTTTTTATGAGAAGTGAGCTGCGTGAGAATTCGACGAGGGGGCAGATTACTTGGGGGTTATTTTCAGGTGGTGTTTAACGAAATGGCAGAGGTGGGAGGCGTCCCAGAAGGATAGTTCTTGAGCCAGCTCTTTGTCGGACTTGCCGGCGCGGCGGCCTTCGGCGAAGAGGCCCAGCCTGAGGCGGTTGAAATAGGACTGAGGGGTGCGGCCGTAACGACGGCGGAATTGCCGGAGGAATTGGCGTTCGCACAGGCCGCAGCGTTTGGCGATTGGGGCTATCTTGAAGTGCAAAAGCCTGGCTAGCGCGGCTAACTGAGCGGGATTGGGGAGCGGCGGAGGCGGCGCGCGGCGTGTGGATGGGCGGATTGGGGCCGGGAGGGCCTCGCAAGGGGTTAGATTAGTGCTCATATAAGCTAATACGGAGAAAAATCAAAAATCTTTCAAAGAAAGTGGTTTGGAGGTCATTTTATTTGGGAGGAACAGGGATATTGCCCGGTTTGACCAGAAAGCCGGAATCGGAGGTTGGAGCCGCGGGGGCGCCGGAGCGTGATCGATGCTTACTCATCTATCCTTAATTCGTAAGAAAACGGAAAATCTTGCAAAAAAAGTGATTCGGAGGTCATTTTTTTGGAGGGGATGGGAGATGGAAGCTGGGAAAGGGATGTTTTTGCCCGAAGATGAGGGAGATGCACGCAGGTTCCAGGCTCTAAGTGATGAAGCTCTCGCTGGCGCTCGAACAAGCGTCCAATAGGCAGGTTGAGTCCGTTTGTGGCAAATTTGATGAACGCCCCGGCCCACTGAGGTGGGTTTGATTTGCAGATTACAAAAAAAGCTTATCGGCTATCTCCGCCTAACTCCATAGTCGTTCGATCCTTGCCAATGCCCCGCCCGACGCGCTACAACATTCGAGCGATGTCCACCGTTGCCGAGCAAT
>Ga0210408_10003758_pt1 | contig 13843 bp, 17 predicted proteins | sample IncBWH4MmetaG_FD_155471 | JGI IMG/M metagenome (GOLD analysis project Ga0210408, IMG submission 155471) | Forest soil microbial communities from Barre Woods Harvard Forest LTER site, Petersham, Massachusetts, United States - Inc-BW-H-4-M | ecosystem: Environmental > Terrestrial > Soil >...
CTGATACAGCGCACTAGATCGTCTAATGAATCGACTTGCGCAAACTGCTAACCGTTAGAGTTCGCAGCGATGTCCCAAGACATCGGTATCGATGTTCCGGGTGCACCCTTGTCGTCCTGGGGAACGTAATCCAGGCTTACTTTGGAAAAATTAAGTGTAACGTTTTCTGTTAGTCGATCCTCACCGCCGGAGCCTCCCGTCGAAAGGGAAGATATAAGAACCGTATCCATTTTGATCTTGAGGTACTCAACCGCTTGTTTACCAGCTTTTCGAACAACCAAAACCGCGTTATCGAAATGTTGGCCGTTGCAACAGGCGAGAGCCAACTGCGGCGTCGCGGTATCAACCCATTTCGTGAAAGTGAGATCTTGAACATTGACCTTTCCGGCTCCGGCGCCACCGCCTGAATGAGCCGAACCGGCGTTACTCATACCCCACGACCAAGAGAGGACATCAATCTCCTTCTTGTGTTTGGTGTCTTGTGCCTCGCCATCGATCGTATCGATCTTTATAAACATGTCTACTGCCATAGTGAATTATGCTTTCGTGTTTTAGGTTCTTCAGGAGCGGCGGCAACGCCCGGCAATTTATTTGGGGCCGATGCGCGCTGGGTGCCGACCCAATTACGAACCGAGATTTATATGCATGGGCTTATCCGTAGAACATCCGCCGATAATCGTAAATGGAACGAACGACCCAGCGCGGGTATTATCCGGCCTGATGCCGTCGCGACTGGTAGGGACGCGCTCCAGGACGCGCTCCTGCGCGATCCGACGTTGCACGTCTCGACGTCAGGTTCGCTTCTGCGCTGCGAATCCGCGCAGTGTTCTTGGACAGGAGCGACGGCGGATCTTAACGCGATGAAAGTCCCGCCGGTCTGACCGCGAACACAAAGGAATCGAAGAGAAGCGATTTCCTGCGCGGTTTTGCCGCTATCGCTTTGCCGCGCAGCTTCAAAAGCTGTTGGCCACACTTGGCGAAGCGCAGGTAGTCTGCATCGCTCACAAATCCTTAGAGATTTGTGAACGATGCAGGCTGTGGCAGCGAAATTCTCCGACTACGCTTCTAACCCGCGATGAGCTCGTCGCTTCGGTCCGGCGACCGCCGGGCGACCGCCGGACGTGATGTTTGCGGGCTAGTAGGGTACCGAAGCTATCCGTGAGCCGCTGGCGAACTGAGCACTTCCAGAGCGCGCAGGCTGGCTGCGGTTCGGGTCTCGACCCCGAGCCTATCGAAAATTGCGAGGACATGTTTTTTCACCGTGGATTCGCTGTTGCTGAGAATGGTTGCGATCTCGCCGTTGGTTTTGCCTTGGGCAAGCCACAGCAGTGTTTCGGCGGCACGCGGAGTTAAGCCGAGCACTTCCTCCAGCGGTCTGGCAGAATGGAAGTTAGGTTTGAACTCCGGTACCGCTTGCTGGACGGCGCGTTGGAGACGCGAGTGGATCGCGGCAAGCAGGTCGACTTTGGCGACCGGCTTGGTCAGATAATCGTCAGCCCCTAGATTCATTCCGGCGCGTATGTCGGGCTTCTCACCCTTCGCGGTGAGAAAGATTAATGGGATGGTGACGGTCTCTGCGTCGGCACGGAGGGCAGCGATGACGCCGTACCCGTCCAGTTCCGGCATCATCACATCGCAGAGAATGAGGTCGGGCTTTTCCTTCTTCGCCAGCTCGACGCCGACGCGGCCGTTTTCGGCAGGCAGCGGGTGAAACTTCTCCAGCCGGAGGACGGTTGTCAGGTTGCGACACATCTCCGGTTCGTCTTCAATCACCAAAATCTTTTTCATAACTGTGTGTTTATTCCGGTTTCGGCCGACAGGACCCTTCGGTGCCGGTTCGCCGAACGCTTCACTGCCGGTCTGCCCAATCGCCTGCAGCGGTGGACTCTGGGTCGAATATAGGCAGCCTCAGAGTCACTGAAGTACCTTCACCCAGTTTGCTATCCAGTTTGATTTCGCCGCCGTGCAGATCGACGCAGCGCTTTACGATGACCAGACCGAGACCGGTGCCTGGACGGTCACCGACGTTACGCCCGCGATGGAAGGCACTAAAGAGCCACTCTCGGTCGGCTTCTGGAATTCCAATGCCCTGGTCACGGACGGTGCAAACAATGTCTCCTCCGGCGCACACGATTTCGAATTGCACCAGCTGCCCTGCGTCAGAATACTTCACCGAGCATTGGGCGCTGCAAGGCACCGCTCCCAAAAGCTGGCCTCAGAATCTTCAGGACACCTTGGGCATCACGCTGGGGCGCCTCGTTGCGCATGAGGGGCGACATCAGTACATTGTGGACCACTTCGACGATGGTGGACTGGGTGGCGAGTCCGCTGAACTTCTGGGCGTTGCGAGTTCGGAAAAATTTCATAAGGATGATCAGAAGAACATTGTCGGAAAGCTTGCCAAATTTGACACCATCCAGAAAACGGCAACAATTCACGTCGAAACATTCCCAAAGGGCCAAGCGTTTGCTTTCAAAGAATAAGTATCTAGTCATGTGTCTCTTTAATAATGGTGACACTTCCAGCTTTGAATTCCCCTCGTAACCGATGCTTTTGAATATCACTATTACTTAAGAGAAGCTACACTAGCCTGCATCGTTCCCAAATCCTTAGAGAATTGTAAACGATGCAGGCTGTGGCAGCGGAACGTTCCGGCTACGCCGGAAATTTCCGCTGCTTTTTGAAGGGGTGAGTTTAAAAACGGTTTGTTCCGATTCACCTATTTAAAACAGGCTCTTAACAGGACGCGCAGCGTCTGTTTAAGAGCCCGCAATGAGCTCGTCGCTTCGGCTTTTTGCGTGATTTTTGCGAGCTAGCGCCCAGGACGTTCTAAACCCCGAAATTGGGGACTCCTCCTCGTGCTCGTCGTCGCCCTCGTCCACCGAAATCCATGCCGTTAAACACCCAGCCACCGAGTCCCATCGCCTGAAGCATCAGCACGCCTGCGTAGCGTAACTCTCGGCTTTTCGTGCGATCGACAGTATTATCTCGAGAGCCGAAGCGCGGCCAGCAGAGGCGCCCTTTCCGATGCCGGCAATGCGCTTTGGAAACGCTCGGATACAATGTCATTTTTCCGTAGGGCTGATAGCCTCTGGAGGAGTTGCACGGCGGTTCGCTGATCGATGGTTAGAAAGATGCGCAGCAGCTTCTGCAGCGCGGTCTTCTTTTGCGGATCTCCTCCACGCCGGTAGGAATCTAACAGGGTCTGGAGCTCGTTATCCGACGTGACATAATTCTCGTACGATACACCTTGCACTTTCGCCGAAAGCCGCTGTGATTCCTCCTCCATCGAGCGCTCGCTTTCATCGCGGGCTATAAATCGCTGCAGCTGACGCCGATAAAAATTCTCAGCTTGCTTGTCGCTTAACGCCACGCCATCCGCAGCCAGTTTCTCCTCCGGGTTGATGTCGTGGTAGTCAGGAATCGCGTAAACCGCCCGTGCCAGATCCGCGATGTCACGTTGGTCGATCATCGCTCCGTACCCACCAGGGCTGCCCAGCTCGTAGCTATTAACCAACCGCATGGTCTGCCGCATCATATTGTTTAGGGGCGGCCCGAGCGGCGGTTCTTCGAGCGAGGGCAACAGGAGAAGGAGATAGGCTATTTGTGCAATATATGCGGCCGCTTCGTCCGTCAGGCGGGTGACGTCACACTTATTAACGTCAGAAATAATATGTGTGCATTCGTGCAGCAGGTTGGAGCGCACGTTTTCATTCAGAGGCGGACTGGCATCACGGGTGATAAGGGTATCTTTTTGAGGAATATATTTCGACACCTTCCCTTTTCCTGGCACGATGTCTATTGCGCCGGATTCGATGTAGTCTGAGACCTTGTCGTATTCGACCGAATTAACTTGGATGGGCCCAACGGAAAAGCGAATGGAGTGCAGTTTTGGGTCATCGAGGACTTGTAGAACGTCTTCCTTCGTAATTGGCATGTTCGACTCCTATATCACCGAAAATCATTTTTTAATCTTGCTTCTTACATATCTCGCATGTCCCAAACTTAGTAGTCCTTATTGCATATCTTAACAGTACGGAAGCTTGTTTCAGGATGCGGCGAACCGAGCCTCAGTTACACGCCACACTCGTACGGGATCCCTTGATGCTTGTAAATGGAACGAAAGACCCAGTTACGCTACGCATCCCGATTTCAGAGGAGAACGCTATGAGAGGCTCTACCCGCCTGACCAAACCGTTTTCCGGAAGGATAATAGTCTTCGACCTTCAGGTTCACGACGGCGCCCGCAGGTTTGACCGACCGATCAAGACCAAGCGCTCTGATGTTTTCGTCCACTAGTTCGCGTGTGCAATAGCCGGGAGCCAGTAGCACGAGCGATTCTCTGAGAGGGTGTTTGAAAAGTCTCATACAGGGGCGATCCGGTTTAGCATGAGGCGGATTGCGGCAAGGTCGATCATCGTCTCTGAGGCCCGATACTCGTAGTCCTTGCTCAGTCTGCGATTCCTCCCCAGCCAAGCAAAGCTAAGTTCCACGATCCAGGTCAGACCCGTGATCTTGAACGCTCGTTGTCGTCTCTTGACGATTCGTAGCTGCCATCCTTGGTGTTGCTTCAGGGTTCGAGCGAGCTTGCGGCTTTCGTGGCCGGCATCGGCTATTACCGTCCGGATCCGCGGCGCCAGAAAAAGGCCACGGCGAGGAGCGGATATACCAGCAGACTATAAGTAAAAGGAGTGACAATTTCCCTAAAGGGCCAGCCACTGTGGTCAAAGCGCAAGACGTGATCGATATGATGCAAGACTCCAAGTCCGCCGCTCAGCAGCATGAGCCACTCGCTGCGGGTCATGGGACTGTTGAAGCCGATTGCCACAACTTTCATGTTAATACCCCACACATAGTCAGAATGTTGCTTATGTCAACATCTGCTGGAAGAACCGCCAAATGATTCCCAATTTCACACCCGCTCCAAGGCGATGTACCTTACCTTGTTCCCCATAATTACCCAAACGTACCACAGGTCCCGCAAGTGCACCAAAGTTGCGTCAGAGGGGGCTCTCCCCCTTTTCTAAATCTGCTGCCTTGTGTGGATTCCAATTCGAAACCCTCTAATTTGCCAGATGAGTTGGCTTGAACCTGTCACACTGACCGGCAAATATGCGACGCTTGAACCGCTCCGTTCGGCGCACCACGGCGACCTGGTAACGGCCGTCCGAGACGGCGACCTCTGGAATCTCTGGTACACAAACGTCCCTGAACCTGAAGCGATGAAATCGGAAATTGAACGGCGGCTCGATCTTCAGGCAAATGGTTCGATGCTCCCCTTTGCAATTTGTGAAAATATCACCGGGAGCGCGGTCGGAATGACGACCTATATGAATGTGGACGCGTCAAATCGCCGCGTCGAGATCGGTTCAACCTGGTACAGGCGGCGAGTCCAACGGACAGCAATCAATACGGAGTGCAAACTAATGCTGCTGACGCATGCATTCGAATCACTGAACTGTATAGCAGTAGAATTTCGCACCGGGTTTTTCAATCAACCCAGCCGCAAGAGCATCGAGCGGTTAGGGGCAAAGCTCGATGGCATATTACGATGTCATCAGTTCTACAAAAATGGGACGCTTCGTGACACCTGCGTTTACACCGTCATCGCGCAGGAGTGGCCTGGGGTGAAAGCGCACTTAAAATGGCTACTCACGAAGCCCAGGGGTGTGTAGGCGTCCGGTCCAATTTGATAAAACCACACGGGAAGTACAGCTCCCATTCGTCTGCAGTCAAATTTCGATCAGCGATGGCGTGCACGGTGCTAACAGCTTAAGGAAAGTTCGGGTTCCTTCAGACTCGTCCTGTGCCCCATCGCCGATGGAGAAAGCGCTCCCACGGCGCAAACACAATTTTGTCCGCTAGCAGACCGATGACGACGATGACGAGCATGACGCCGATAACCTGGTCCATGGCATTTAATTCGCGGCCGTAGTGCAGCAAATGGCCCAGTCCAAAGCCTGTCAAAATCGTCACGTAGATCTCCGCAGCCATCAGCGAACGCCACGCGAACGCCCAGCCTTGTTTCATGCCGCTGACGATGAATGGCAGCGATGCCGGCAGGATGACGTTGAACCAGGTGTGCAGGCCCTTCGAGCCCATCGTTCGCGCGGCGCGGCCGAAGATCGGCGGCACGTTGCGAACGCCGTTGTCAGTCGCGATGACTACCGACCAGAGTGTGCCCATGATGACGACGAAGAGCATCGCTGTTTCCGTTTGCCCGAACCAGAGCAGCGCCAGCGGCACCCAGCAGACGCTTGGCAGCGTCTGCAAGCCAAGCGCAAGCACCCCGATTGTGTCTTCGCAAAACTTGAACCGCGCCGTCAGCAGCCCGAGCGGCAAACCGGCCGCAATGCCGACAACGTAGCCAGCCAAAAGGCGACGCATCGTGACCATCGACGCTTGCAAAAGCGTGCCATCTTCGGCAGCGCCCTTAAGATACTCCCAAACGCTGATCGGATCCGGCAGTAACACGGGCGACCAGATTTTCGCCAGCACCAGGAGATGCCAGATCCAAAGCAAAGTGATGAAAAACAGCGCTGACAAAATAAATCGTTTCATTCTGCGACCTCCTGTGTGACGTAGCCTTTCAGGGCGCGCATAATCTCCGACGAGTAGCCCGCAAGCTGAACACTGTTGATGTCGCGCGGCCTTTGGAGATCGATCTTGAACTCTTCGCGAATCCGCCCCGGATGCGATGAAAACAAAATGACGCGATTGCCGAGACACGCAGCTTCGCGAACGTTATGCGTGACGAACACGATCGTCTTTTTGCGCGTCGCCCAGATTTTCTGAATGTCTCCGTACAGTTGCTCGCGCGTCAATGCATCAAGGGAAGCGAATGGTTCATCCATCAGCAGGACACGCGGATTCGGCGCGAGCGCACGAGCGAGCGCAACGCGCTGCTTCATGCCTCCTGAGAGCTGATGAATGGTCGCGTGCATGAATCTTTCCAAGCCAACCAATTTCAAATAAAACTCGGCCACTTCGCGCCGCTCCTTGGCGTTCAATCCGGGCTTGAGTTTTAAGCCAAACATGACATTACCCATCACGTCGAGCCAGGGGAACAGCGCCGGTTCTTGGAACATCACCATCCGATCGCGGCCCGGCTCGGTGATCGGCTTGCCGTCAGCTAACACCTGCCCGCTGTCGGGTTTTTCCAGGCCGGCAATGATGTTGAGCAGCGTCGTTTTGCCGCAGCCACTCGGGCCGACGAGACAGAGGAAGCCGCCCACGTTGACTTGTAGTGAGACCGCGTCCAGCGCCTGCACTTCGCTGCTTCGCCCTGTGAAAAACCGCTTCGAAACTCGCTCCACAGCAAGTTTCGCCGGCACGACATTCTCCAGTTCTTCCTTGATCGACATAAATTGAAAGACTGAATGCCGCGAAGATTAGCTCTTCCTCCTCAAGGCGTTTCGAAAAGCCGCGAGATATCCGGCGCGGTTTTCATGAAGCCGGCTTTCTGCGAATTGGCGACAAACGCCTGCACCGACGCACTCGGAATTTCGCTCGTGAAAATAATGCGCTTCCACGCATGCGCGATCAGCTCGGCGGACATGTCGCTGCGCGTCTCAGCCAGCAGCTCGGACTTCACGATTTTTTGTGCTTCCTCCGGATTCTTCAAAATCCAGTCGGTGAGTTCCCGATGTGCCTGCCAGAATTTATTCGCGAGCTCGCGCTTTTCATTGAGAAACTTCACGCTCGAGACGAGTACCGTCGTCGCGGTATCGGGCTCCTCGACCAGCACCCTGCCGCCGGCCTCGTTTTCAAGTCGCGATACCCATGGCTCGACCGTCCATACGGCGTCGATTTTCTTCTGCTGAAAAAGCGAAAGCTGATCGGGATTTTGCGTCGGCAGCACCTGCGCGTCGCCGCCGAGCTGCGTGATTCTTAAGCCACCCGACGTGAGCCACGCGCGACACGAAATGTCCTGTGTGTTACCAAGCTGCGGCGTTGCGATCTTTTTCCCTTTGAAATCGGCGGGCGCCTTCAAGTTCGCATCCGGCTGAACCACCAGTGCCGCGCCGCCGTTTGCCGCGCCGGCGATGATGCGGATTTCCTCGCCTTGCGACTTCGCGTACGCGTTGAGCGCGGGACCGGGGCCGACGTAGGTCAGCTCGATCGATTTCGCGAAAATCGCTTCCATCGCGCTCGGACCGGCGTTGTAGGTGAACCACTGAATCTCGACGCCCGGTCCTAATCGCGCCTCGAACCAACCCTTGCCCTGGCGCGAGAGGTTATGCGCGATGAGCCCTTGCGCGTGCGTGATGTTCGGAAAATGGCCAACGCGGATCACTGTCTTATCGCTGGCGACCGACACGGCGACCGTGATCAACAGTAGAGCGAGCGAGTTGAGGATGGTCTTCATTTGTTGTTCGAAATTCGTTCTCAATCACCCGAATTTCCACCCCGTAGCTCCCATATCATCCGCCAGATGCGATCAGAACCACCGCGTTCGATCACCTGAACCGGTGTCGATCCTTCGAGGACAGGGTTGGAGGTCTCAAGCCAGGAATCGATTTGGGAGCTAGGAACAAGCTCCACGAGAGCTGCGAACAAGCGCGACAAATTGAGCACTTCCTTACTCGCCCCAGTGATTGGTCTCAAGGACTTGCCGCTTCTGAAGTACCTATCCCAAATAATTCGCAAAGTGACATTCTCGCTCAGAGGACAATCCTTTTAATCCCGATTGCACTAGTCTTGTTTTAGCGAAACTTCAACTGGCATTTTACCCCGCGACAGTTTCATACCTCTCTCTCGAGGTGTTACTGTGGTTTCGTTTTAAATCGACCTGTATACTTGAAGAGGAATGATGAGATGGTTAAATTCCAACAATCTCATCCAAGCTTTTCCACTGCGAGCCGGGTTCCTTCGACGCGTGCACGAATCTTTGCAAAGGCGGTTTCTCGAGCCGTGGAAAGATCATCGCCAAAGGGCGAAAAACCGCAATCGTCGGTTGTTCCAAGTTGGATCAGCGGTATGAAGTCAGACGCTTCCAGCACGCGGTCTCTCACCTCTTGGGGAGTTTCGACTTTTGGATTGATCGGGTCGATAACCCCGACAAACACCCGTCGTGGCGGGTGCAAATTATCGCGCACAATTTCTAGAACCCGCCGTCTGTCGAGTTCGCTTGCGAGCTGCATGTAGAAGCTCCCGACGTCTAGGCTGAAAAGGGAAGGCAATAATCCTGAGTAATCAACGTCAGCGCTGTGCGTCGAATCGCGATCGCCTCCTGGACAGGTATGAACTCCGATACGCTTTCGCTCCTCCTCGCTGAACCGGTCGAGAACGCGGTTAATCAATGCGATGAAAGAGGACAGCAGCTGTCCTGACGGGTCCAGTTTGACTGCCAGCCTACCCTCGGTGAAGTCGATCTGCACGCAGTGCGCTCCGTGGTCCAGACAGCCGCGAATATCAGTAGCTGATTCGTTAACTAAATCTTCGAGAAATTTTTCCTGCGGATAGTTAGGAATACCGTCCGACGGATACAGCAGGCTAAGCGCTGAGGGAGAGATGACCGCTTGCTTAATCGGAATACGCGTAAATTTCTTCGCCGCCTGAAGGTAACTCGATGCGTAGGTTTTATATCGAAAGGGCCCTGAGGAGAGTTTAGGAAGTTGGCGAACGTGCCCGTCCGCAAATTGAATTTTGACGCCGCCGGGATCTAGGTTGGATAAACCGTGGATCGGATAAGTGGCGAAACTGGGTTTTGTCTGCTCACCGTCAGTGATAACCGGTGATCCGGTGGCTTCGAACTTCTCAATGGTCTCTCGAACTGCCTCGCTACAAATTGAATCGAACTCTTCCCGAGATAAGCTTTCTCGTTCGTATTGTTCGAAGGCCGTAATGACCTTTTGCGGGCGCGGGATGCTCCCTATCGGTTCGGTGGGGATGGTCATATCCAAGCCTAGGAAAGACTCAGCCGCCAGGCAAGCCTTGCCGCTGTTTACCATCATTTCGCACGCGTCCAATGCCTCTGCGTATTGCCCATCCGACCATTGCTGCGATACCGATCATCACGAGCTGGGCAGTAATGATAGAGGCGCTCAATGCCACAATGTCAGCGCCCGGATGCGTCTTCGCCAACACCTGACCGGCCATGGGCAACATCGCAGCGCCTGCCGAAAATACCCGGCATTCTCCGGCAAAGATCGTGGATTCTGAGGGCCGACGGTGGATCGCCTGCCTCAGCGCCGGCGACTTGCCATTCCTTGAGAGGTGTTCATCTCCCCATTTGCGACGGGAGGCGTCGGACTGTACTTAAATCGTGGACGAAGACAGTTTACTGCTGTCACGCTGCAAACAGGTTTTGAGCCTCGTCACTTGGTTGGGGTGACGTCCCACGTCCCGTCCTCTCTACATCCCATCATTTATGAAGGGTGGCCCCTTGCGTCCGTGCCTGTCTATCACGGCAGGCGGCGTCACGTGTGGCTTGACATGTGTCGGGAGAGCCGCCTCGATGAACACATTTGCTTGCAGGTTAAGCGTGTCGGTATTTCGCTTGATAATGTCGGCAAGCGTGGTGTTTGAGATCATAGAGGCCGTTTCGTCGTTAAACCGTTCATTCAACCAGAAGAAACGATCTCCCGCCCTTAGAGCGTTAAACTGCCTAGCGATAATCGCTTGGAAAGTAGGGCCTACGATGGCACCGGGAGCGTGACTTTCCGCCAGGCCACCGATGAATAAATCGACATTGTCGATGGTGCCGTAGACGGTTTGAAGGTATTGCTGCAGGACCAGATCAGGGGTCAACTCCGCGAAGGAATCGTATCGCTCAAGCCCGATCGCATGTCGCGTCTGGTTGAGCGTGCCAAGTCCCACATCCCTCTCGCGCTGGATGTCGATGGCGATGAGATCAATTTCGTCTATGCCGCCGCCGACAAGACCCGCAAATAATAGGTTGCGAAGCGCCGCCACTACGTAGACATCGGTCGCCTGAGAAAAGTCCACACCGATGGAGCGTATCAACGGGTTGATGCCATTCGACTCGTCTATTTCGGGTGTGTTGAAGAAGGACTGCGCTATCGATTCGGTGAAGACCACGTTTCCGTTGTTGTCGAGTCCTTCCTGCGTGTCCGATACCTGTGTATGTAGCCGGAAAGCAGCGGTAGAAAACTCCTGTGTCACTTGCGCATCTATATTCGGATTATAGCCACGGTAGGCTCCTAACACAGGCCCGACAAGAAGAGGCAAATACTCCTGATAAACGATGTTTTGATACTCCGCCGTTGTGATGGCTTTTGCCATATTGTAAAGCTGGTCACCCGTCCATTCGGAATGCTCAGCTTTGAGAGTACCAACCCAGAAATTATGCTCGCGCATAAACAGGGTCGTCAGTGCGGTCAACTCCGGGTTTTCCATCACCCGTGGATCGCCGGTAACGAATGTGTCGTTTATTACCGGGAGCGCTTGCCCATTGGCGGAGCTTACCAACGTTCCGTCGGCGTTACGCAAGGAGGCGGCTATCTCTACCGTCGAGCCGTAAAGTTGGGAAAGATCGAGGTACCCTGCGACGGTATTAATAATAGTGTTGGTGTCCGGGCTTCTCGCGTCCCGAGTCATAAGGATGCTGGTTCCAGAAGCAAAAACCGGATCACCCGGCGGCACGAGGATATTGATGGCTGCTGAGGTTAGCGGCGTTTCTTCCAGATCGAGATCATGATCGACGAACTGTCCGAAAACGTATAGCCATGCTGAAGCAACCGGATCGGTCGTCTGACCGTTTTGACCATTCGCACCTGTGCCTCCTGAGATGACGTTGCTGATAGTTCTGGGGTTTGGGCCGTTTACTAGTCCGTCATCAGTTCCGGGAGCGAAGTTAAGCGGAGCCAGGGCAATCTCTGGCGAGCCAGGGACGACATCGAGATCCGGATTTTCGCGGTTGTTGCCGGAACCGCCGATCGGGCGAAACTCTTCGAGTAGGTTTATTTGAGGGCTACCCCTCCCCCGAAGATCGGCCGCCATTGCCGATACCACCGTGAAAAATAATAAACACGCTATGGCTTCGGGAATAAAGTTGTAAGCGGGCAAAAGGAGCCTTTTGAGTTTTGCTAAGGGCGCATGGCCGAGAGCTTTGTGCGGTTCTCCCCGCGTTTTTTGATATCGCAAGAGTGACGTATTTTTGCTCATATTAGTTTCTTTTAGACATAATTAGGACATATAGCAAGCTATTTTAGGGAAAAAATACAAAAACCGGTCATAAAAAGTTGAATGGGTATTGTGATTTTGAAACCACCAGAATAGGACAAAAGTGGTCGAGAACAGTGTTGCCCTTTAAGGATGAGTTTACCGTGCCCCTACCTGAGAAGAGGGCAGGATGCAGCCGATGAGCCGTGACCAGACTTATCCTCTGCTTGCTCGTTGTCTCAAGGGGCAAGGTGCGACAGTTATAATTGGCCGGCGCATTGACTTTCGTGCCCTTCGGCTAAAACCCTTCGCGGATGCGCAACGACCTTGTCCTCGAAGTGGCGATAGACCGTCTTGATCGATACGCCCGCTCGGCGAAGCTGCCAAGCATTTGGATGACCATCCGGGGTCAGCTAACCCGGAATGAGAAAGCGCATTTGGAGGGCGAAAAGACGGGGTTGAGGCCGGCAAGTCTTCTTTGGAGGAAGCGGTCAAGCCGACACTGGAACAGCCGGTGCAACGCTTTGAGCATTATCAACTGGTGACGGGCGAACACGGGACACCGGTCGAGTTGGGTCGCGGTGGTTCTGCCTTGTTCTTCGATAGAACGGATTCCTTCATCAACGGCCGCAAGCATCTCGTCAGTTTCCGCGGCGACCCAAAGGTCCTTGTTTGGAGCGTCTCACAGTCTTAAGCTGTCTCAAGTCTTGAGTGGATTGTATTACAAGTTTCTTTCGATGAATGACTTGCGTAAATACATTGGCGTTATTCCCTCCTCTACCTTACCGCATTTTAGGGGCTCAGCCCCTGCAAGTTGAACAAGGCGATTATACGAGCGGGGCAGGGTTTGATGCGATCGGCTCACGCTCTGTCGATGGCAAATCGGCAATCCATCTCCCACGTATCGATATTTTTCCGGGTATTTCTCCGTCCGCTTCTCCGGCGACCTCAAATCCGCCTTCGGTCTGAGAGATTGTGGTCTTGTACAGCCAATCTCGCCGGACCCTCCGTCGTGCTAGCTCACTTCGATACCTCGATGAGAAAAGCGTTGCCGACAACACCTCCCACTCCTGCGTGTAGTCACCCCAGAAAACCTTTCCTTCTATTATTGCGTCGAATCTGAAGCAGTCGATTATCGCAATCCCCTTGCTTTTGAGTCCCGTACTCAGGTCCGAGAACTCGACCTCGTAAATTCCGTCACGCATTCTGACTTCGTACAAGAACCATTGGATCGCGGCAATCTATTCTGATTACATGCCGCTCAGGTAGGTCCCGGCCTTGTCGCTCGATGCTTGTTCCGGATCTTGCCAGTGTCAATTGCGTTGCCAAGCCTCCTTCCTCTTTGTCTCTGCTCCTTTTTCGCCGGACCCAAGTTTGTCGGAGGCCGAGACAACAGCCGGAGGTGTCTGCCTCGCAACGGGGGTCCAGGGTAAGAGATGGTAATTGTCCTCCAGAACGTCCGGCCATCTATCGTGCTGGCTGATAGGCGATCAGAACATCCGATTACCCCTTTAGGGTGCCTAAGACCATAGTCTTTTCCAGAAACATTGTTTATGAGATTAAGTTTCGAGCAGCGGCGGAGACCGGGCGAGCGCTATGACCCTCAGTCAAGCGCTCTCAGACGGGCCGAATCAGATCCCGCTCCGGGATCTTGGGAGTTTGCTGGAAAAGCTTAAACGAACCCATGAACTCAGTCGTTAAATCTCTTGCGGTGATC
>Ga0210408_10003759_pt1 | contig 13843 bp, 11 predicted proteins | sample IncBWH4MmetaG_FD_155471 | JGI IMG/M metagenome (GOLD analysis project Ga0210408, IMG submission 155471) | Forest soil microbial communities from Barre Woods Harvard Forest LTER site, Petersham, Massachusetts, United States - Inc-BW-H-4-M | ecosystem: Environmental > Terrestrial > Soil >...
GGTTGAACACATGGAGCGACAACTCAATTGCCCTCGGGTTTGGCGACAATGTGATTTTTGTTCGCGCATTCGCAGCCGGAGTTATCGCGCGCATGAACAATGACGAAGTGAAGGCGCGCGAAGCGTTCACCACTGCTCGAGCCGAGCAGCAGAAACTCACGGACGCACAGCCGGAGAACGCGTATCAATGGTGCGTTTTGGGGCTGATCGACGCCGGCCTTGGCCGAAAAGACCAGGCGTTGCGCGAAGCCCGGCATGCCGTCGAGCTTCTTCCTGTGGAGAAAGATGCAAAGCATGGACCCGACATGAACAAATACCTGGCGATGACCGCTGCCTGGCTGGGTGAGAAGGATCTTGCCTGGCAACAGCTTGCCTTTGTTCTTAGCCGCCCAAATGACCTCAGCTACGGTGAACTTAAGTTAATGCCAATGTGGGACCCGCTCCGCGGCGATCCGCGCTTCGAAGAAATCGTTAAATTCCCTGGCGCCGAAGAGCAGTGACAAGTGACCCGTGACGGGTTGTAGCGCTGCTTGATCTCAAGCATCGAACTAATAGACAGGCGCTTGGCACAAGCGTCTCTACAACCGCTGAGTGTTTATTCGTGTCAATCGTGGTTGGACATCCTTGCGACGGGGGATTGTCGATCTTATATTTAGGGAACGCGCTCGGCGCGGACGAATACGGAGGTAAATTATGCCAACGACAATTGCAGCTCCGAAAAAAGCGGCGGCGGCCGAAGCAGATTTTCTTCCGCTCGAGGGCACCGACTACGTTGAGTTCTATGTCGGTAACGCCAAACAAGCGGCGCACTTTTACAAAACCGCTTTCGGATTCCAGAGTCTCGCCTATTCAGGACCGGAGACGGGAACCAAGGATCGCGTGAGCTACGCGATTCGTCAGAACAAACTCACTTTTCTCCTGACCACGCCGCTGCGCACCGGCAATCCGATTGCCGATCACATCGCAAAACATGGCGACGGTGTGAAGGCGATCGCGTTGAAAGTGAAGGACGCGACTTCGGCCTGGAACGAAACGACGAAACGCGGCGGCAAGAGTTTCATGAAACCGACCACGCTCAAGGACGATGCCGGAAAGTTGGTCATGAGCGGCATTCACACTTACGGCGAAGTCGTTCACCTTTTTATCGAGCGCGAAGATTACAGCGGCGTGTTCATGCCCGGATTCGAGAAATGGGAGTCGGATTACCGCCCGTCCGAGACCGGATTGGAATATGTCGATCATTGCGTCGGCAACGTCGACTGGAACCAGATGAATCCGTGGGTGAAATTTTACGAGGATGTGATGGGTTTCAAAAACATCCTGACCTTCGATGACAAAGATATTTCGACGGAGTACTCGGCCTTGATGAGCAAGGTCATGAGCAATGGCAATGGCTTCGTAAAGTTTCCGATCAATGAGCCGGCCGAAGGCAAAAAGAAATCACAGGTGGAAGAGTATCTCGAGTTTTTCAACGGCGAAGGCGTCCAGCACGTTGCGATCGCGACCAAAGACATCGTGAAGACGGTGACCGAGATTCAGAAGCGCGGCGTCGAGTTCCTGCACATTCCGTCAACTTATTACGATGAGTTGCCCGCTCGCGTCGGTCACATCGATGAAGACCTCGAGCCGCTAAAGCGACTCGGCATTCTGGTCGATCGCGACGACGAAGGTTATCTGCTGCAAATCTTCACCAAGCCGGTGGAAGATCGGCCGACGTTGTTCTTCGAAATCATCCAACGCAAAGGCGCGAAGAGTTTCGGCAAAGGAAATTTCAAAGCGCTGTTCGAAGCACTCGAAAAGGAACAGGAACGGCGAGGGAATTTGTAAGAGGAGGTAAGATCGACAATGCCATTCTATCAACGACTCGGTGAGCTGCCGAGAAAACATCACATCTGGTTTCACCGCAACGGCGCCGCGCCGACGTTCAAGAACGAAGGCATCGCTTACGAACACGTCATCACTACGGAAGGCTTCAACGAGGCCTTCTCGATCATGTATCATCTGCGTCCGCCCACGCGTGTGCGCAGCGTCAAGCTTTTGAAATGCGAGGAGCTGAAGAAGGCGGCGGACAGTCCGTTGCGCCATCACCATTTGCGCACGGCGAACATCGCGCGGAAGGGCGATCTCTACAGCGGCCGTATTCCAATTCTCTTCAATCAAGACATGACGGCATGGCGCGCGCGTCCGGAAAAGCCGTACGGCAAGTTTCAGTACTACAAGAACGGCGGCGCTGACGAGATCATCTTTGTTTTCAAAGGCGGCGGTACGGTCGAAACGATGTTCGGGAAACAGCGTTATCGTGCGGAGGATTACATTGTCATTCCGCGCGGCATCACTTACCGGCTCGTGCCCGATAAGGTGGAAGAGGAAGATTATCTGATTCTCGAGTCAGCTGGACCGGTGCGAATTCCGAAACGTTACATGAATGGCGAAGGCCAGATCAAAATGGGTTCGCCCTATTCAGAGCGCGATTTTCACGGACCGACCGAACTGGATCCGATCGACAAGGAAGAAGATACCGAGATTCTGGTGAAGGACGGTCCGCGCTGGACTTGCGTGACGATGGCGCAACATCCATTCGATGTCGTTGGATGGGATGGCTACGTGTATCCATTTACGTTCAACGCCCAGGACTTCGAACCGATCACGGGCACCGTGCATCAACCCCCGCCGATCCATCAAACCTTCGAAATTCGCGGTTATGTTGTTTGCACATTTGCGCCACGGTTTCTCGATACGCATCCCGAGGCCGTGAAGATTCCGTGGGTGCACGACAACGTCGAGGCCGATGAGGTTTTGTTTTATGTGCGTGGAAATTTCGGATCGCGCCGCGGCATTGAGCCGGCGTCGATCACCCTGCATCCGCGCGGGATTCCGCACGGGCCGCATCCGGGCACGATTATGGCGAGCAAGAACGCGACGCGAACCGAAGAGCTCGCGGTCATGTTCGACACCCAACACACACTCGAACTAACTGAAGCAGCCGTCGCGCTCGACGACGACAAATACCCGCTGAGCTGGCTCGATTGAGGAGTTGTCGATCTTGCGAACCTACGATCCAGAAATTGAAGCCGAAGATCGGATTGCGCAGCCGCTTCCACCTGGTCAGCTAGGGAAGCTGACAAAAATTTATCACGATCTGCTGAATGCGATCGGCGAAGACGCAAACCGGCAGGGATTGGTCAAAACGCCGGCGCGCGCCGCGCGCGCGATGGAGTTCATCACGCAGGGTTATCGCCAGAGCGTCGAAGAGATCGTCAACGACGCCATCTTTGATTCCGATGCGAGTGAAATCATTTTGGTGAAGGACATCGAACTTTATTCGATGTGCGAACACCATCTGCTGCCATTCATCGGCCGGGCGCACGTGGCTTACATTCCCAACGGCAAAGTCATCGGCCTTTCCAAGGTGGCGCGGATTGTCGATGTTTTTGCGCGTCGTTTGCAAATCCAGGAGAATCTCACAACCCAGATCGCCGAGTCGCTGATGGAATGCCTGGAGCCGAACGGCGTGGCGGTTGTGGTCGAAGCAAAACACCTTTGCATGATGATGCGCGGAGTTGAGAAGCAGAACTCGGTCATGAAAACGTCCTGTCTGCTCGGCTCGTTCAAGGAAGACGCGCGCACCCGATCGGAATTCCTCTCGCTCTTAAAAGAATAGCGCCGTCATGCTTCTGACGGTCAGCAAACGGCTTGAGTTTTCGGCCTCGCGCAGATTGTTTGTGCCGCGCTGGACCGAAAGTGAGAATCTGGCTGCCTTCGGCGAGGAGAGTTGCGCAAAATACGGAACGGGGCGCAACTATGTCGCCTATTTTATTTTCAGCGGCCGGGTCGATCCCGTGACCGGGATGCTGATTAACATCAGCGAAATAAAACGCCGGGCAGGCGACGTCGTCGACAATCAGTTCGACCACAAATTCCTGAACGAAGATAATCCCGCGTTCCGCGAGGTGCCGCCGACCGCTGAGAACATCGCTCGCCAATTGTTCACTGATGTTGCGCCGCTCTTTTCCGATGCCGACGCAAACCTCGTGGCGATTCATTTGATCGAAACGCCAGATCGCAGCGCCACGTTTTACGCTGACGGTTTATGCGACGGTAATTACTGGTTTGAGTTTTCCGCCGCGCGACAAACCATGTCGCCCAGGCTGACGGCCGGGGAGAACGAGCGGCTTTTCGGCAAAGGGGCCGGAATTCATGGCCACAATTATCGTGCGCGGCTGACCTTTCAAAAGCAAAAGGGCGATGGACCCATCGTTCAGCCGCACGATGTCGATCTTTGCCTCGAATCGCTTCGGGAAGAACTGGATCACCGAAATTTGAATGAAGACGTCGTCGGCTTGAAAGATCGACCGATCACTACGGAAAGCCTGGCCGATTACGTTCGGGAACGCGTCGCGGCGTCGCTTCCGATTCACAGAGTCCGTTTGCACGAGCGGGAAGATTTCTTTGCAGAGGTCTGGAGCGAGCAAAATTTTCTTCTTGGAATGCAAACCCGATTCGGCGCCGCGCATCGATTGCACGTTCCGTCGTTTTCCGATGACAAGAACGCTGCATTATTTGGCAAGTGCGACAATCCGCGCGGGCACGGCCACCTTTATCTCGCCGAGGCGACGATTGGCGGACACTACGATGAGCGCAGCGGAACGGTTTACGATTTCATCGCCTTTCGAAACGCGCTCGCGGAATCGGTCGCGCCCTGGAAAGATCGACATCTTGACCTCGAAACCGAAGACTTCCGCGAAATTTCCTCCACCGGCGAAAATATTGTCCGCGCACTTTGGAGCAAGATCGACAGCCGCGTCAACCAGCAGCTCATTCGATTGCGCTTGTGGGAAACCAAGAACAATCGGTTTACGCTGCGGAAAACATGAGCAATCGAATCCTCGTCACCGGCGCAAGTCGCGGAATCGGTCGCGCGATCGCCGAAAAACTCGCCGCGGCAGAAGTCACGTTGCTCCTGCACGGTCGCGACACCGTTGCGTTGGCCGAGACCTGCAAAGCCGTTCAATCCCGGTGCGCCGGAGTCGTGAAGTTGATTCACGATCTTGCGACTGAAAAGGGCGTTGCCGGTCTGATTTCGCAAGTCGGCAGTGATCCACTCGATGTTCTGATCAACAACGCCGGGATCGCGGTAGTAAAACCGTTTCGTGAAATCACTTTCGAAGAATGGAAGCAAACCATCGGCGTGAACGTGACCGCGCCATTTCTCTTGATGCAATGTCTGGCAGGTCAAATGCCGCCGGGTTCAAGCATCGTGAACATTCTTTCGGTTGCCGCGAAAATCGGCTTCACAAACTGGAGCGCGTATTGCATGAGCAAATTCGCGCTCGAAGGTTTGTCTCAATCGATTCGCCAAGAGCTGCGGGAACACTGCATCCGGGTGATCAATATTTACCCCGCCGCGACAAACACCGAAATCTGGGACGAAGTGGCCGGGGACTGGCCACGCGACAAAATGATATCAGCTGCCGAAGTAGCGCAGGCCGTCGCCTACGCGCTTTCCCGACCGAACGACGTCGCGGTCGAAAATATTACGCTCTCAAACGCCGCTGGAAATCTGTAAGATCGACAGCCGATGATTTCGCCTAACGACATTACAGTCAACGTCATCGCGTCCATCATCGCGTCGGCGTTTTTCCTGGCCGCCGGGTTTATCTGGGGAAAATACAAGGAACGCCGCCGAAAATTCGGGCGGAACCTGGAGGAATACGATTTTTATCCGTTTACGGTTTCGCGCGAGAATTTTGGCGAATTCAATCTGAACAATTTTCGTCTCGGCATGCATTACTTCCTCAAGAACGAAGATCACACCGCGGCGCGTCAACTGATCTTCATTGGCGAACAAAGCAATGTTCGTGCGCTACTTGAACCAGCCGAGCAAAAGGCTTACGCGCAATTGTTCGACAAATACGACGGCAAGAAGATCATCGATGACACGCATGAGTTTCTCGAAAACTACGAGCGGATCGTGCGATTGGTGGGGAAATCGTTTCCAAATACGGGTATCGAAATTCTCCTGCACAATCTCGCGGATCCGGCGCATTCGCTCATCACGCTAGAGAACAACGTCACCGGGCGACATTTACGGGATGGAGCGACCAACCTGCTGATCGACTTCAAACGCCGGCAGCTTCAGAACGAAGACAAACTCAATTACGAGCTGAACATTGGAAGTCGAAAGTTCAAGTGCACGAGCATTCCGATCAAACGCAAAGACTACGGAATCGTCGGCGGCATCTGCATCAACATCGACGCCAATTACATCACCGAGGAGGTGCTCCAGGATGGACAACGGATCGAAACGTGGTTCCGGAATTTTCTCCGGACCGACATGCAGCTGGACGAAAATATTCTAAGCAAGGACGAATACGCCAGGGCGCTAAAGGGGAAACGCCATTTTAAGGACGAGGCAGTTTAAAATCGGGTCGCCATCTCGAGCGAACCGGAATAACCGAAACACGTAATCGGCTTGCGCGTGTTAAGCAACGATCCGTGAGCATCATCGCATTTATCGAAGGCATGGTTGAATCCAAAACCGCTGCGGACCGCATCATAAAGAGAGAATGTATTGTTTAAGGAACTATCCAGTGTCGCGCGGATTCATCGTTGGCGCCTTATTAGCAACGTGTATCGGTACCTCTTTTACCGGGGATGCAGCGCCCGACGTTTCCGATGATTGCCAAATTGGCGCCTATCGCTTTGCCGACGAAGAGATTGTCGATATCGCGCGATCCGAAGGCAATGCGTTTCGCTGGCGTAAATTCGATGGTAGCACCGGAGTTTTGCATGAAAAAGCGGACGGCTCTTGGACGAGCACGCTAGGATGGACAGATCGTCCAGATGGACATACGGCTTCTTTCACTGGTTGCGTCAACGGTGAAATTGAATTCGACGGTAAGAAAGCTCACCGGATCCCGTTCGATGTGACTGACGTAGTGTTTGAAGGTCGCGCCGGAATAAAGCTCGCTGGCAGATTAGTGCTGCCAAAAGGCAATGAGCGAATTCCGGTCGTGGTTCTTGTTCACGGAGCCGAGAAAGAATCTGCACGCGAGTCGTATGCGCTCCAGCGACTCTTCCCGGCCGAGAATGTTGGTGTCTTCGTTTATGATAAGCGCGGCACCGGGGGCTCGGCAGGCAAGTACACGCAGGATTTCGATACACTCGCAGACGACGCCGTCGCTGCCATGCGAGAAGCGAAGCGAATTGCGGGCGCACGGTGCGCCAGGATCGGATATCAAGGCGGCAGCCAGGGCGGCTGGGTCGCGCCGCTTGCTGCAACACGCGGGCCTGTCGATTTTGTTATTGTTAGTTTCGGATTGGCCGTGTCCGTCATTGACGAAGATCAGGAGGAGGTTGCACTTGAAATGCGCCTCAAAGATCATAGCCAGGAGGAGATTTCAAAAGCGCTTGAGGTTGCATCCGCAGCCGAGGCCGTGTTTGAGAGCAATTTCACCAAGGGCTTCGAGCGTTTGGACGCTGTGAGAGCCAAGTATCGCAACGAGCCTTGGTACAAAGATGTACATGGCAACTATACGCATTTCATCTTGCCCTACACGGCGGCCGAAGCGCGCGAGAAGTTTAAGGATTCTCTCCCCGGCACGCCATTTCGTTACGACCCAATGCCTACGCTTCGCACCGTCAAAGCCCCACAGTTGTGGGTTCTCGGAGAAGACGACCTCGAAGCGCCGAGCGCTGAGACAAGTGGCCGTATCAAGATGTTGATCGCCGAAGGGAAGCCAATTACCCTGGCTCTATTTCCTCACGCCGAGCACGGAATGACCGAGTACGAAATCGCTTCCGATGACAAACGCGTCTCGACTCGATACGCACCGGGCTACTTCGCCATGATGCGCGATTTTGCGCGAAATGGCCAGCTATCGGGCTCCTATGGGTCGAGCCTTGTCGTCAAACCGAAGATGGATTCGCCGCCGGTCACTGGAGCAAAGACGAGTACGCCAAAGCCCTCAAAGGCAAGCGCCACTTCAAAGACGAGAGCGTTTGACGACGTCTATCAGTGGCCGAACCAGTAAACAATCCGTTCGACTGTCAATCGACAATTCGATTCGACGTCGTTTATTTCCGGGATGCGGCGAGCGCGGCCTGGTATTCCGGCTTCTTGTGATACTCGACTAGCCTGAACCCCCAGCCGATCAATGTCGTTAAATCTTTGGTCTGCGCTTTCTTATCGTTAAGGAATTGTCCAACGCGCGTTTTGAGTTTCGGTTGTTGGTCGGTCGTGTCGAGAATCTCGAAGATCTCCATCGACAATAGCCAATCTTCGGGATGCTCGGCTTGTTGCGTTTCCCAAATCTCGCCAAGCCGCTCATACCCTTTCTGCGTCTCGCGAATCTTGCGGACCTGCGCGTAAAGATTTTCCAGTTTCTTCCGTTTGGCGCCGGATGGAACTTTGATCGTGCGCTCTTTGGGGACGAGCGCGACTTGATTGTAAGCGTCATTGTCCGCAGCGCCGTTGAAGACGGAGCTGATTCGATCGCCGACCGCCATGTCGTAATTTCCCCAGCTTGGATCGAACAAGACGCGATCGCCGTGCTTCGCGGTGCAATCTGAAAAGGTGATCAGCAATAACTTGTTGTCGCGCTCGAGCAGCTTGTCGATCTTGCCTTCAACCGTGATTCCGCTTTCGAATTCCAATTTCGTGTTCTTGCCCGTCTTGATTTCGGTTGGTTTCCAATTCCCGATCGGGGAGCCGAAGCCGTCTTTGTGGTAATCACGGCCGTGGCCCTCGAGCTCCTGGTCTTTGTAGGCAAGCGCGCATGGACCTTTAGCGTGCAAATAAATAGGAGTCCGAGCCGGACTGGCATTATTCTGGTCGACAATCACCTCGTTGAATACGCCGGTGACTTGCAGCCCGGATGAGTATTCGCACGTCGCAGTGTTGTTGCACTCAATCGCTTTGTCGATGCCTTCGAGCCCGCCGACCTGATACGCCATTTTGCTCGCAAACTCCTCCAGCACGTCGCGCAGGTGGTTGAAATCTCGGCAAACAAACAGCTGGGGTTGTTTCGTTGTGATGTCGAAAGGCTGATTCATTGCGTCGATAGAGTAGGGGATTTTCTTGACGTTCGGTTCGAGACACGAAACCGATTCGCCGATCGATGAGAGCAAGCCGGCGCCGTAAATCTTTGGGTTCTCCAGCGTGCCGATGAGTCCGTACTCGACCGTCCACCAATGCAATCGCGACAGCAGCGCCATCTCAGACGGTTCACCCAGATTGGCGAAACGGCGTTCCACTTCACGTGTCGCCTCGGCGACTTCACTTGCGTCGCTGTTCGGCTGCTCCTTCAAGATCGACAGATGCCGGATCGCTTGATACAGCTCGAAATCTTTTTTCGACGACATCGCTCTCGCGCCGACTTCGCCGAAACGCTGCAAGTAGTCTGAGTATTCGCGATCGACAATGATCGGGGCATGGCCTGCGGCCTCGTGCACGATATCCGGCGCCGGCGTGTATTCGATGTGATGGATCTGGCGCATGTCGCACGCGATCACGAGAACCTTGTAGGCTTGAAATTCCATGAATGCCGCCGGCGGAATAAAACCGTCCACCGCGACCGCGCCCCAGCCGATCTTGCCGAGGATGTCGTTCATCTCCTCGATGCGCGGAATTCGTTCGAACGAAATGCCGGTGTCGAGCAGGCCTTGGAAATAAACCTTGTGGGCGTACTCGCGGAGGAAGAAAACGTTCTGCCGCATGATGAAGCGCCACACCGCGTGATCGACCGGTGTGTAATCGTCGTAGCGCTGATCGACAGCGAACTGCAAAAGGTGCTTCGGCGTCGCCGCGACCGCTGGGTTATTCAGGCTGATCCCGCTCTGAGATTTCATCGACATCCTCCTGAAGTCTAAAATACGATTCGTTTGAGAACGCGGCAAGGTGCTTCTGCAGCGGAGCTCTATGACCGTCGGCTGCGGATTCGCCTCACCAGCCAGACTCCTCCAACGATCGCAATGATCCACGGTGCGAGAAACGCAATCGCTACACCGATCATCCGCAGACTCCACATAATCGCCGCCGCGCTTTGTCCAATCGTGCGGCGCAAGGTGGCGAAAAGCCCTGTGTCCGAAGAAACGACATTTCCTTGGCTATAAACCTGGATCGACAAATCGGCCGGTGCGTTAGCTTCGTCGATTTGTCCGCCAATGCGGTCCTGACGTTCCACGCTGACGTTTTCAACTTTGCCCAGCGAACCGAGCGATTGCAGGAGGGCGTTGTAGTTCTTCATCGGTACGCGCAACGACACATTTGCGTACTCCCGTCCCTCAGGGTCACGACTGAAAGAGGAATTGCGCACGCGGCCGCTTTGTTTTTCGGCCAGCTCGCGAAGTTTCTTCGTTTTCTCATCCACAGCTGAAGTCCGAATTCGCAGCGTCGTTTGCTGAAAAGCCTGCTCCTGCTCGTCGCGTGAGATCGTGATGTTCAGCTCGACTTTGTCGCGCTTGGTCGTGGCGTTCTCCGACATCCCTTCGCCACCTTGGGTAATACGTTGGGTCTGCACCTGGAAATTCTCGACCCGTCCCATCGCCTTCGCCTTGGCGACCACACCGTCGCTTTCTTCAGGCGCGATCAGCATGCTCACGCGCGCGGACATGCGACCGCTATTGTCCCGATCAAGCTGCGCGTTGGTGATCTGCACTTTTGGTGAGGCCAGCGCTTTGAGATCGTTGTAAACCTTTTCGACCTCTGGCGTGTAGAGCGCCAGCTGCGCGTGTTCCTTCAACAAATACTTCGCCGCTTCTTCCAAATCCTTTTCCGCGAGCGAAATCGTCACGGTCGCGAACTGGACCTGCGAATCCCAGAACTTCAGCTCGCCCTGCATCTTCTCGATCTCTTCGCGCACGCGACCGAGCTCTTTCTCGACCTGGAGCAGATCGTTGATGTCGTCGCTTTTCCTTTTCACCATGTCAATCAAACGCTGCTCCATCATCCGCGCATTCTTCAATCGCGCTTCGGTATCAAAATAATTCTTGGTGATGTCTTCCGTTCCAAGCGTTTGGTTTTTCAGCTCGCCCAGTCCCCGAATTTTATGGAGAAACCGATCCAGATTTTCCGGAAGAACTTTGACCACGATCTCGCCTTTTAGTTTTCCGTTCTCCTGTTTCTCCGAGCTCGTCGTTGCGACGTAACCTTTCTCCTCGCTCGCAAAGGCAGTGATCTCTTGCACTGCCTGATCGAAACTTAGAACCTCGAGGTCTACCATCGCGTTCCGAATCAGTTTTCGATTCGCGAGCGCAGCATTCGAAGCAGGAGTTGCTTCCGGATTTGGACCGACCTCCTCGGCCGTCGGAATATCTGACCCGGTAACGATTGTTCGTTCTTCGGTCATCTCTTGTGGTTGGGCGCTCTTAGTTTGAGCCGCCTTTGTAGGACGAGATATATCCTGGCGGATTCCCGTCGCCGGCGCTGGAGGGGCTGCAGGTGCAGCAGCGAAATCGCCGCGTGAGCGCAAGCCGCCGGAAATCTGGTCTGTCTCTTTTCCGCCGCTCATGGGCTTAGACGAAGCGCTGTTCTCCAACAATGTTCGCTTCTTTTCGTCCCGAGCAGGGAACTGGCTTTCGTCCTTAGCGTAGGCGTATCTATTGGGCTCAATCAGCCGTTCGCCAGTGATCATTCGCCCAACTTGGATGAGTGCGAGTAACAACGCCGCGACAGCGGCGATTTGCGTCGCACGTAGTCGGATAAGATCGACAATGCATGTCGCGATCTTGCCGCGACGGAGCGGAGCGCGATTCCGAAAATGGGCGAGCATTCGACTTTCGAACGCGGGGTCCGGCTTCTCCGTTTCGAATTTTTCTTCGAGAGCTTTGTTCATGTTTTTGGTCTTCTGATGAATTCTTCGGCATTCAGCGCAGTCGACGAGATGGACGTACAACCCGTTCCGTTCTTCGTTCGAGAGCTCGTTGTGAAGATCGGCTGCGAGATAGTTATCGATTTCGTCGTGGATGGTCATGGCTGTTCGGCGGCGAGGGCGGGTTTGAGTTGTTTGCGCATTGAAGCGAGCGCGCGACCGAGAATTCCGCGAAGCGAGCCGTTGCTCAGGCCAAGGCGATTCTCGATCGTCGCGTAATCCATTTCTTCGAAGTAACGAAGCGAGAGAGCAGCGCGATGAAGCTCAGGAAGCTGGGCCAGCGCCGCATGTAAATGTCGATCCAATGACGTCGGGTCGGTGGTTTCCCGTTCCGCACTTTCGGGAATCTGTGAAATTGAGACCGCCTGACGTTTTCGAAATACATCACGGGCGCGATGACGCGCGATCATGCAAAGCCAGGCTGGAAATTTTTCCGGATCACGCACCCGCCACCGCGATTTCCACGCTTTGACGAGCGCGTCCTGGACCGCATCCTCAGCTTCTTCGCGATTTTGGAGAATGCCGTAAGCGATGGCGAAAAGTGGGCGGCTCTGAGTGCGGATAATCATTTCAAATGCCTCGCGATCGCCGTGAATGGCGGCCCGATAAACTTCGCGCTCATTGGCGTCCATCATGTCGATCTAAAGCCTAGACGCTTGGGCCCGCGATTCTGCGCGAAAAATCTTTGAATTTCTTCTGTAGCGGCGGTCTATGACCGCTGGAAGCCAGGTCGGTCGGCGCTCACAGAACGCCGCTACAGTCAAAAAATATTGACGGTGTTTCCGACGCTTACCAAGTCTTTGAGTCGAATGGCGTCCCAGTTGGCCAGGCGAATGCAGCCGTGGCTGGCGGCGCGGCCGATCGTTTCGGGATTGTTTGTGCCGTGCATTCCGATGCCCGGTTTGTCCAGGCCCATCCAGACGACGCCGACGAGGTTGTTCGGGCCGGGCGGAAGATTATAGAAGTTCTCGGTACGAACGCCGTAGTTCAGCATTCCTTCGTCGTAGCGGAACCAGGGCCAAGTCGCCGCGCCGACGATCTTCCAAGTTCCAACCGGCGCCGGCAGCGAGGTTGAGCCGGGGGTAATCGGAAAAACGCAAACGAGCTGATTATTCTCGAAGACCTCGAGCAACCGTTCCGGAGTGTCGACGTAGATCGTACGCGCCGCGAATTTTGGATTCGGTTTAATCTGCTGCTCGGTGATCTTTTCGATCTCGAACGGCAACACGTTTGGAACTTTGAGTTCATCGCCGGGTTCGAGATGGTCGCAATCGAGATCGCGGTCCCGATTGAGCTTGCGAATGTAGTCTTCGGCAGAGTGATAACGCTCAGCCACGAATTCGAGCAGCGACGTGTAAGGCAAAAATTTCAGCTTCGCCTGACTTGGATGATCCGACGGCAGATCGCCCACGTAAGCGAGATCGTCGCCTTTAATTGTGTAAGTGGTGAACGTTTGGGGCACTTGATCGAGCATCCATTGATCGACCACGCCGGTCTCGCGTTGGGCTCGCGCATGTTTGAATGAAATGAGCGCTTTCCGGAAAAATTCCCCCATCTTGCCGTCGATCTTTCCCGGGCCGAAGTTGTTGTTGTCCAAAAAAATCTGGAGCCGGGTCGCTGTCTCTTCGTCGTAATTGGGAAGCGCGACAAAGACTTTCGGCGTCGGCTTTGGAGTTGGCGCTGCCGGAGCAGCAATCGGTGACCCTGTTCTGAGGGGAACCGCGCGGACCGGCTGCTGCTGTTGGAGTTTCCTCTGTTGTGCGTTCGCGGCCAACAAGATCGACAACAAACAAATTGAGCACGCGATCCGAATTTTCACCGCAGAGTAATCGCAGCGCCAGCGCGCCTGCGCAAGCTTGCCGTTCCTCGTCACTCAGTGGATCCGATAATCGATCACGCGCCAGCCGCCCGCGCATCATCCTCGGCGCGTCGTTCGACGCGCGATACTGAGGACGATGCGCAACCAGGTAACA
>Ga0210408_10003760_pt1 | contig 13841 bp, 15 predicted proteins | sample IncBWH4MmetaG_FD_155471 | JGI IMG/M metagenome (GOLD analysis project Ga0210408, IMG submission 155471) | Forest soil microbial communities from Barre Woods Harvard Forest LTER site, Petersham, Massachusetts, United States - Inc-BW-H-4-M | ecosystem: Environmental > Terrestrial > Soil >...
AGAATCGAACTTGGTTCCCGGTGAAACGATGATTTACGAGACTCGGCTCCATTGGATTGTGATGCTTTGGCAGATTGTCCTGGGATGCTTGCTACTCGGTCTGCCCGGAGTGCTTTTGTTTTATTACGCACTCAGCCAGTCCAGAATGGAGAGCAAAACTTTGCACGTCATGGAGGGCGGGGGCGTTGCACTGCTCGTTTGCGGCGTCGTGGTGATTCTAGTGGGCATGGTGCGGCGGAACGCGACGGAAATGGCGGTGACGAACCGACGTGTGGTGATCAAGACGGGCGTGGTGAGCAGGAAGACAATCGAAATGCTGCTAAACAAAGTGGAGAGCATCGAAGTGAGTGAAACGGCGTTCGGCAGGATGCTAGGTTACGGAACGATTGTGGTGATCGGGACGGGCGGGACTCCCGAGCCATTTCACAATATTGCGCGTGCGCTGGAATTTCGCAGCCAGGTGCAGCAACAGATTGAAAAGCTGCACTGAGAAGACGCAGCGCCGTGTGGGACGACTCGTCATCTACTACAGTGCTCCATCTCATCGTTCAGCGCACCCATGGCAAATTCGTTTTGTCCATGGCAGGAGAAGCATACGATGAGCAAGCGAGAGGTCTCAATCAGGAATCCGCCTGATTCGTGCCAGCGCGGCGAGGCAGAGGGCGAAGGGAGCAACAACATGGCCTGGTCACAGCTTGAACATCGGGTCGCTGCGTCTGCGGCCAAATTCTTGGTCAAGTCGATGATTTCTGTAATTGTGTGCGTCGGCTTGGCAGTCGGCGTTCAGGCGCAAGAGGCTCAGCCGAACAACACCAATGAATCCTGGACGGCGGCCACGGAAACTTCCGGGGGCAACACCAATCCTTCGCGGACGATGGAGAGCCACACCAAGTCTGGCGACCGAAGTGTGGATAAACAGAGGGTGGAGGTGCTTGGGCCCAATGGCGGCTACCAGTCCGATTCTGAAGTCGAAAAGGAAACGGTCCAGGTAAATGCCACGATGACCCGAACAGTGGAACGCTCCTACAGGTGGGATGTGAATGGACATAGGTATGTGGTGCAGATGACGGAAGAAGAAGCGCGAAGCTCAGCAGGCGGCAATGTTCAGGTGGTACGCACTACTTCGATTCCTGATGCGGAGGGAAAACTTCAGGTTACGCAACGTGAGGTCGCGGACACTCTAAAGACCAGCCCAAGTTCGGAGGAGACGAATGCCACGCTTTACAATCTGGACATCAACGGCCGCTTGACTCCGTTCCAGCAGACGCAGGAGCTGCGAAAGCGCAGCGATGCCCACACGGTCGAGGTGAAGAAGATGACGTTCGGGGAGGATTCCAGCGGCATCTGGAAAGTGGGCGAAGTTAAAGATAGCACAATTAAGGATGACGGAAAGAATCGAACCAGCGAAGTGAGCATTTCCCGCTCCGATCTAAACGGCAGAGTTTCAGAAGTGTCACGCACCGTTGGTAAGGAGACAGAAAGCGCCGCCGGAGAAAAAAGCAATACCGTCGAGAAATATTCTAGGGATGTTCCCGGATTAGCTCCCGACGGCAGCTTGCATCTGAACTGGCGAGTGACAACCGTCGAGAAAAAGGATTCAGCCGGAAAAACAACCGTGCAACAGGTCGAGCAGCCCAATTCGGGTGACCCGATTTCCGGTCTGCAAGCGGGCGTAAAAACCAAATACGTCGTGCAGTACGGCGCGTCCGGTAGCCAGCAGATAAAAATCACTCAGGAGCGGGACATCAATGGCACTTTAAACGTGGTCCTCGTCGAGACGCGGAAATCAGACCAGGTTCCTGCCGCGCAGGTACAAACAGCACCCTCAGACAATTCCCATTAGCGATGCGTTCGACACTTCCTATAGGCGGTCATTAGACACCACAAGGGTGGGATTTGCCGTCACTGGTGCCTGATTAACGGGATAGCCGGACAACTCTAGTGCTACTTCAAATGTCCGGTAATGCGACTAACCCGGCATTACATCGTCGATGTCAGGCCCTAACCTGACCAACCGGTCTAGACTCTGCGGCTAACGTATGTTCTCTTGTCAGTCAGCCGCAATTAGATTCAACACACGCTGGTCTTGACCATTGTGAGGGAGGTGTAATTGTGAATTCACCTTCGGATCGCTCAGTAGTTGGGAACGCCTTGAAGATGTGGACTTTCTCCATCCAGGATTACTCGCTGCTCGTGAGTCAGTCAGTCCAAAGCATTTTTGCGAGCACGCGTTACTCAGCGGACTTGGTCAAACAGATGGACCTGATTGGTGTGGGTTCGCTACTGATTGTCATCGTTGCCCTGCTTTGCGTCGGGGGAGTAGTTGTATTGAATTCAGCCTCACAGTTTGCGCGTTTCGGTGAAACGGTTCTAACGGGTGACGCCGTTTCGCTTGCACTCCTTCGTGAACTCGGACCGACGTTCACGGCGCTTCTGATTGCGGGCCGCAATGCGACCGGGATGGCTTCCGAGTTGGGCTCAATGGTCGTCACTGAACAGGTGGACGCAATGCGGGGGCTCGGCATTGACCCAATCCGCAAGCTGATGACACCGCGTGTGCTCGCGACAGTGCTAGTGCTACCGTTGCTCGTGGCAGTGGGGGATTGTGCGGGACTGTTTGGCGGGTTCGTGGTAGCAAGTTTTACACTGCACCTTGATGCGGAGCAGTTCTGGACACGCGCCATCAAAGCGCTGGCCTTCGGCGACCTCTTTATAGGCTTCTCGAAGCCCATTGTTTTCGGATTCATCATCGCGACAGTGGGCTGTTATCAGGGGTTCCGTGTCGAAGGCGGGACAGCGGGGGTGGGCCGAGCTACGATTACCGCATTCGTTGTGTCCTCGGTAGCCGTTCTCGTCGCGGATTTGTTCCTGACCCGGCTTCTGCTTTACGTGTTCAATTTGTGAAATGCTCTGTGCTTCTGCTGGAATGCGCAGTGTGGGCAAGCGTCTGCTGAATTCAATAGTTCCAGGTCGGTGCGGTAATTCTCTGCTGATTTTGCGAATGCACGTTACTTCTGCCTGGTGAATCGGATTACCGGACGTTGGACGTACTAGCACTCCATCTGTCCGGTAAGCGCGTTAATCGGGACTTAGCCTGCAAGCTGTCCATCTTCGTTGGCTTGACCTACCTCGCACGCCATTTAGGTGTACTCTCATTGCCGTTCTTGGAGTCAACAGGGAGATTCATATGGAGATGAAGCCTTGGCTCATTATGAGAAACGTCCTGATGCTGGACACTCCTCCAAAGGCCGCCAGGATTGGCCGCAAGCGGTTCCCTTCGTGGCTGTTTTCACAATGGCTTGTGTGGTGCTTTACAGTTGGCATACTCGCTGCGATTGCCTGGAATTTGGCAGGCGCTTCCACTGCCGACGATAAGAAGGCCGTCGCCGCACTCGACACCGAGTATCAGGCAGCCGTGAAAAAGAATGATGCGGCCACGATGGATCGCATTTTGGCGAACGACTTTGTGCTGGTTACCGGCAACGGCAAAGCTTATACCAAGGCTGCTTTGGTCAACGAGGCGCGGGACGGGCACACAATCTACGAACATCAGGAAGACACTGAGCAAGAGGTTCGCGTTTGGGGCGATACAGCGGTGGTGACGGCCAAGTTGTGGGAGAAAGGGACGGACAATGGAAAGCCTTTCGACTATATGCTTTGGTTCAGTGACACTTACGTGCGCACTCCGACAGGATGGCGATATGTGTTTGGCCAAGCTTCGTTACCACTGACCACCGCCGGGAGTGCGAAACCATAGCGTCGCGAATTGGCCTCCAAGTTATCTCACATGGCGTCCTAACTCCCAATAAGTCGGAGAACCGGACATGTTCCCTTCCAGGACTCTACATGTCCGGTAAGCGCGTTTATCAGGACTTGAGGATTACTTCCGGGTTGCCTGTGACTCGGCCCGAATATGACCACGGATCCCTGCCATCTCCCGGCGCTCGCCGCTCGACGCAACCCCTGCCGAGATCCCGAGGCCGACAGTCTAAGTGCGTTTCAGCAGCTGTTCGAGTTCGACGGTTAGCCCTCCCGGTCCCTTAAGATAGGCGGCCCGGGCGCCCCACGGCCGATCTTGCGGCGCCTCGATCGTTTCCGCGCCGCGGCCCGTGACGGTACGATAGTCTGCGTCGCAATCCTCGCTATCGAAGCCGAGCGTAACCGTGCTGTCAGCAGGCCCGGCGTCCAGAATCACGCCAAGCTCTCCAAACGACAGCCAGACCATCCGTTCGTTGTGAAACACAGGAGTGACCTGCCACACCTGTTCGAACCAGCGGGCCGCGGCTGGCAAGTCGCGCACGCGGCAATGCACGTGTGACAGTTTCATCGAACCTCCTCAGAACATGGACAGTAATGTGGAGCTTAAGACTGCCGTCGTCACTCGGTTTTGCAACGCTTCCCACAACGCGACGTTGGGGCGTCAAGGGGACATCACTTCGCAGCCAAGCGCGTTACACTCTCAAGGCGAAGGTGCTCATGGGATTTTTTGTGTTCTCGTCGAGTATTTCCAAAGCAAAGTTGACCATAACAGTTGGCGTGTTCGCGATTCGTGGCCCTCGAACTTGCTGCAGATCATTAACCGGTCGTCAACCAGCCTTCGGCCTTTTGAACATCATCGAAGGTCTCTGTCAGAAACTTCTCCTCCGGCGATGAACGCATCGGCGGGATCTGCGCACCCTTCGGAAAAAGAAACGCCTGACGCTTAACGCCTGCAGCGGCGTAACGATTCGAGATGTTTTTTACCCGCCATGGCTGCACCTCGGGGCCGGGCTTATGGCGAAAACGGTTGACATCCACAAGAATTCCCCGTGCTTTCTTCTGCTCGACGTGCCCGGCGAATAACGTCAGTGCGGCTTTGAATTCCTCGTCAGTCATTGAAGAGGTGGCTTCCTTCCAGTCAATTCCAATGATCCGAGTGCGCTCATCCCAAAGAACCTTGAAGAACTTGTCTTCGTGCAATTGCGTGGTTTGCATCGTGGTCTCCCTTCACTAAGAGTTTTGTCTCAATCACCTTCCGAATGTATTTCTAATTGTCGTGTAATCTGTCCGACTCGACTTCGTGCCGACGATTAGCCTCCCTCTTCTTGGGTCGCGACTGACAACGCGAACCGAGAATTGGCCCGATGCGAGCAACGCGTCGACCACGCCGCCCTGTTTCCCGCTACCACCGATCACCGCGATTACCGGCTTTGCCATTGTTTGCTCTCTCTGACGAGTGAGTACCGTAATTTGGCGTGTTGCTACTCTAGGGACCGGACTTTATAACCCGATGCAGGTCGTGACAATAAGGGACAAAAATGTCCGTATAGACTTTCCTTCCTCAGCAGTATTAGTCTTTGTCGTCGCAGACTAGGAGCACACCATCATGACTAGTACCGCCGATGGGAAGATGAAATCCGACACTATGACTGTGCAACGAGGTGGTAAAACCGTCTGCCCAGCCTCCAGGTTTCAGCAAATGGTTAGCGGCAAGTACAAGCTGAGAATTCTGTGGGGGCTACAGAACGGTTGGCGGCGCTATAGCGAAATCAAAAAGGGACTCCTCACCGGAAACGTTGAAAGTGAGGAAATCGCTCCAAGGGTTCTAAGTCGCGAATTGAAGACCTTGGTAACAATGGGAATGGTTGAGCGGAAAGATCATTAGGTCTTTCCTCTCAAAGTAGAATACAAACTGACGCGCAAAGGGCGAACTTTTGTACCGATAATCGCTGTGATTCACAAGTGGGGTTTGCGGCACTTGGCGTAGTCACTGACTTGCAAGACATGCCGGAGCGTTGGAAAAATCACCAACGGTTGAACATTTCAAGGAAGACGCGTAGAGGCGAAGCCAATAGAACCGGACTAGGCGTTCGTAAGTCCCGATTAGTCGGATTACCGGACATATTGAATTGCTGGTCGGTACTTGTCCGGTTAGCGCGTTAATCGGGGGTTGACTGCGTTTGCTGGTGGGAACCACCATGGCCTCGTCTAATTGGATTGCCTTCTTGACAAAAGATGCTTCTGGGTATGTAGTCCGCTCCTCCCCATGCGATCCAAAGTGCAGTTCAATTTGGAATTGGCGAAACGTTACGACAGTTGGATGGTAGCCCAGCAATACACGGACATCACGCGCCACATTTACGGGCGAATTGTCCAGGCCTATTGTAAGTTTTTGGGCCAAAGGTCAGCGACCACCGCGACACACTTCGACATCCGCGAATTTTTGGCCGGTTTGGCAAATAGACACCAATCCTTCAGTTCCATTCAAAGAACACTTATCGTCCTCCGCATGTTTTACGATTTTTTGAATTTGGGCGGGCTAGTTGGCTACGCCCCGCCTCGGTTCGTGCGCCTGCGTCACAAGCAGAGAAGGCTTCCGAGGTTGCTGAAGGAGGAGGAAGTCTTGCGTCTCATTCAGGCTTGCAAGACTCCCAGAGAGAAAGCCATCGTGGAGTTCATCTATGGGACAGGTTGCAGGGTCAGTGAAGCAGCGAGCGTGCGCTTGAAGGATGTTGAATTCGAGGCTTGCAAGGCACGCCTGCTAGGCAAGGCCGGCAAAGTTCGTTATGTCTTGTTCGGGCCGCACGCGGAACAAGCGTTACGCGAATATGTTGGAAACCGCAGTGCAGGCTACCTGTTTGAAGATGATTATCGTCGTCAAAAAGGCTTTGTCCGGGCTTGTGGCCGGGAGTGGATCGGGGTTTGGGTCGATTACAATTTGCCCGGTCCGAAGCATAGGGAGACGCGGAAATATCTCGGAGTGCGTTCGAAAATGTCCTATATGGAAGCGCGACGTAAACTGCGGAAATTTACCCGGCATGCTTGTCTTATTCGGACAAAGAGCGGAAAACCGCTCAGTACTGCAACTTTTCGCAAAATTGTTTTACGAGCGGGCTACCGCGCTGGGCTGGAGGACGTAAGTCCCAAACAACTTCGACATAGTTTTGCAACCCACCTGCTCGACCATGGTGCGGATCTCCGCGTTGTACAGGAACTCCTAGGACATGCCAGGATACAAACCACTGAAATTTACACTCATGTAAGCACAACGAGGATGGAAAGCACATATGAGAGATGTCATCCTCGGGGGAGCTAAGCCATGCCGAATCGGATTCTCTCTGTGCGAAAAGTTCGAGCCGAGAAGAAGCCTTCGGGCGAGTCCGCTTGGGAGAAGGCGATAATCCAGCCTTGGTTCCTTCCTCATGCCACCAGCGTTGAAATTCTGCGGCTACTCCCGCGGCACTGGAAGAAAAGGATGCGGTATTACTTCGATTACTACGGCTGCCTGCGCTGTGACCGAAAGGACTTGATGCACGGGGGAAACGGCTTCTGTACCAAGTGTCATGAAATAGTCTCCAGAAGGTTGATGTTCACTGCCAGACGGCAGTTCAAGAAACCCCCAGCGGGAGAGGCATATCCAGGGCTGACCGAATTCTTGAGTGCGCCGAAACTGGCACGGCAGTTGCTCCGTGGGCTTGTCCAAGGCCGAAGAAGTGCCAAGAAGTCCTTCCACATCGAGCCCCGAGTATCGAATCCTGCTCGTCAACTGCTCGGTATGTCGGCCAACTGTCGATTGAAGGCGTGATGAATTAAGGGGCCATATTCACACTGTTTGTCGTTGGGTTCATGGGGAGTTCGTAGTTGTAGGCATTCTCCCAGGGTTTTTTCACTGCTGATTGCAAGTGACCTGTTCAAGTTTCGAGTTAAGAGGTCGATTGCCAATGCAAATTTCGCCCGGCCCCTACTGGCGACCATCAGCGTTGATGATAGAGCGCCCGCCCCTTCCGATCAAAAACAAGACGAATGCGGAGTTGGCTGCCAAATTCGGCGAATGGCTCGTGGCGCAGCGATACTCCCGCGTAGCTCGGCAGGCATATAAGCGGGTCGTGTTTCGCTTTTGTCACTTCTTGGGCAGACGCCCAGTGAGCACGGTCAGCCATCTTGACATTCGATACTTCCTCGTTGAAGTGATGAAGCGCGACCTATCTGTTGACGGATATAACCGCTACCTTTGGGCGCTCCGCCGATTCTTTGACTTCCTGTATATGGGCGGGGTTGTTGACTCTGTTGCTCCCAGATTCATTCGCGGAACGCGAACGCACCGCCGCATCCCTCGGGTACTTGGCGAGACAGAAATCTTGAAGTTAATTCGAGCGGCGATGCATGTTCGAGACAAGGCGCTAATTGAACTGCTCTACGCCACAGGCTGTCGAGTCGGAGAATTCGTCCGCATCAGCGTAGAGGATGTGGACTTAAAGAGACGAACGATTCGCGTCGCAGGGAAGGGCAAAGAACGGACCGTTCTCTTTGGCCGCCAAGCAGCTAACGCCGTCAAAATGTACTTAGCCGGTCGGAGGACTGGCCCGCTTTTCCTGTCGCTGCAAAGAAGGCTTAAAAAGGTCGGTGTATTAACAAACGACACCTTAGCCGCGAAAGTTGGCGACGAGGTCATGTCGGCACGCGAGTTGCTACGGACGCTGACGCGGCGCCGCTCAATACGTAGAAATACTGATGCGGCTAATGCGGATTGACAGACCTAGTTCAACTTAGCTAGAGGTTCCTCGCACAGAATTATGAACTAGAGGAACTAATGTCGCCTTACGTGTCCGGGGTCATTTGTCCAAATCAAAAGTGTAAAACATTTGTCACGCTCCGGCTGGACTGTGATGACCCTGCCCGTTACGATCCTGTCGTGAAGAGATGGCAACTTGTCTGCCCTAATTGTCACAGTCTCATCGTTGTCTCCGAGGAGCAACTCTCCTTGAAGGAAGTGACGGCATCGTGGTTGGAGAGGCGGAAAGAACAGCGGACCTCCTAAATTGGTTTGATTCGCCGGGTAGCTGCCGTCGCGGCATTTCATGTACCTGTGCTGCAGTCGCCCCTCCCAGACAACGTCGTGCTTCCATTTACTCTTGCGGCACGCACCGGCTTCCTAATTTAGTTCAATGTTAATATTTTCTCGATGCCCCGCGAAGTTGCACACAGTCTTCCGAATGGCCTTCATCAGACTGACCTCTTCCATCGAAAGTCTGGGCTACCAAAATCACGACCACAGCGTGGAAAATGGATCGTGTTGGCCTTTTTTGTGGGCGTTCTAACCGCCCTAGTGCTGGTAGCAATCACATATTTGGTGGCGTAGATGCAGACTTCTGACTGTAACCTGGCCCCCGCGCAGTTCGGACTACGGACGTAAGAGGGGAAACGTGGTTCAGAGCGTGGACAATATGCGTGAACAGAGAAGAAGCCGCCGAATTCTGGCGAGCGTACCGGTGGAGATTCAATCGAGCGGTGAGCCACAAGCAGCTCTCACGGCTGTAATCAATCTTCATGGAGCTTTGATTCTCTCTTCAGTGAACTTACCTTCGGGAAGCGAAATCGGGATTAAGAATCCCGAGACGGGTTTGGAAGTGCGAGGTCGGGTCGTTTGGTCCGGAGGCTCCGACCAAAATCGTCCCTACAAACTCGGTATCGAATTTCAGCGGGCGTCACCTGATTTCTGGGGCGAACGCTACGATCCACATGGTGAAGGAGCGGCATAACGCGGGCTCCAAATCCGGCCGTCAGGCCCAGAAAAGTCGAATTGGCGAGTATTTGAAGTTGCAGTCCAAATGTCCTGTAATCTCCTACCGCTAGGTGCCAACCCGGTTCAAACAACTAGGTAAAATTTGCATAGAGACATTCGTCTCCTTGCCGGAGGGATTCTGTGTATCGATGCTGGGGGTCGGACCAACCCCAGTGCCTCCAATTGCGAATCATGTGAGGATCTATGCACTCATCCGCCGCCTTCAATGAGGAAGTCCTCAAACGCTATGAAGAGTGGATGGTGGTCCAACACTACACCGCAAGGACCAAACAGACATATTGGCGCAAGGCGACGCAATTCATCGACTATTTAAAGGATAAATCACTCGCAAGCGTCACTCATTTGGACGTGCGAACCTACATCGCGCACCTTTCCGAGCAGGGTGCGTCCATGTCGAATGCGTATGACCATCTTCTGGTCCTTCGGAGATTTTACGACTTTCTCAATCTCGGTGGCCTCGTCGAATATGTGGCCCCTCGTTTAGTTAGAATGCGTGATGCTCCCAGGAAAATCCCTCGAGTATTAAGCGAGCATGAGGTCAGAAGATTTCTTGCTGCCGCATTCACGCTCAGAGAAAAAGCCTTGGTCGAATTTCTCTATGGTACGGGCTGTCGCGTCTCCGAGGTTGTATCACTTCGCGTGGAAAACATAGACTTCGACTCTCGAACTGCACTCGTTTCAGGAAAAGGAAGGCGAGGGCGAATCGTGCTGGTCACCGAAAGAGCCCTGCATGCGCTACGAAACTATATTGCCGACCGCAAGAAAGGGTATGTCTTCCAGCCGGACGCCCCTGTACAAAAGGCAACGCTCTCCAAATGTACCGGCCACTGGATAGGTACGTGGAAAGACTACCGCGGTCCGGGCAGGAGGTACGTATCGACGACAAGGTATCTGGGTAGTTCTCGCCTTGTCACCTACGCGGAGGCGAAGATTAAGTTGGAAAACCTGACGAGAGGCGTCAATCTTGTTAGGCCAAAAACTGATGGCCCCCTATCAACGAACGCTATACGCATCTTACTTAATCGTATCGGGGATCGAACAGGTTTAAGACATGTGAGCCCTCACGTGTTTCGACACACCTTTGCCACGCACTTGCTTGATCACGGCGCAGACTTGGCGGATGTCCAAGCCCTATTGGGCCATGCGTTCATCCAGACGACGACAATTTATGCCCACGTCAGCCGTAAGAGGCTCGTAAAGATGTTCGAGCGATGTCACCCAGGAGGATTAGGAGATGGCCAAATATCACGGACTGCACCAAGACAAGTCCTTCAAGAAAAGCAATTCGAAGATGGGCTGGGCTAAAAGTAGCGTGGGCGAACAACTCCTGCTGCCGTGGCTGCTGACTAAACGGGCTTATTTGGCCATGCGCTCAATTGTTCCCCGGGATTACCAGCGTAGGATGCGCTACTACTTTGATGACTACGGGTGCCTGCGGTGTGGTCTCCATAGAGGTTCACACAAGTCCAACGGATTTTGTTCGAGGTGCTGTAGGCTCGTTGCGATGAGGTTAAATAGGTGCTGTGAGCGCCGCAGGAGGCCGAAACAGAGTCGTTATGCCCAAAACCTCTTGAGTAAGGGCCGCGAGGCCAGGGCGTTACTGAAGGACCTTTTAGGGTGGAAAGGCCCCTGTCCAACACCTGGCTCCACCAAGAGGTGGATCTCAAAAAATCCGGCTCTAGAAACCTTTGATAGGCTGCGAGATTGACGACTCTGGTCGTCGCCCCGGCGTGGTAAACGACGGTTCGAAGACCCCGTGGGTAGCTGTTAATGATTAATCTCGGGGGCGATAGTGCGCCCTTTTTAGGGTATTGGGGTTGTGAATCGCGAGGGGGCGAGACGCGCCTCATCGCGTGGCCTCGGAAGGAGATCGTCACGTTCTCGAATCATGCCCGTTAAAGACTGACAGACCTCCTCAATCTGGTCGCTTTGAATCAAATTATAAAATGGTAATGCAAGTACTCGGGCTGAGACATGCTCCGTAACAGTGAGGTTCATCGCTCGATGTGGAGTAGTCCTGTAGACTGGCTGCAAATGGATTGGTGCGAAATACCTTCCCACTGCGATGCCACGATTCTTCATCTCCTCGACTATCCAATCACGGCCTGCCTCAGAAAACTCTGAACTCAAGGTCACGACATAAACGAACCAGCTTATTTTCCGACGCAGCAGGGTAAGAGATGGGAGTTTCAGCGCCGGAACGCCCCGGAGTCGGCGACTGTACTCCTCAGCGATTTCTTCGCGACGCGCGAGTATTGCATCGAGCCTTCTCATTTGTTCGAATCCCAACGCACAATTGATCTCTGAAATTCGATAATTGTAGCCAAGCTCGACGTGCTCGAAACAATCACCCGAATCGTTCCGCCCGTGATTGCGAAGACTCTTGATGAGCGCGGCGAGCCTCGCATTCTGAGTGACCACTACCCCACCCTCTCCGGTTGTTATTTGTTTGTTCGGATAGAACGCAAAAACACCCAGGTCGCCCAGAACGCCAACTCTCCGGCCGTCATATTCCGCTCCGATCGCTTCACATGCGTCCTCGATCAAGAAGAGGGAATTGCGTCTGGCGATTTCTAGAATTGCAGCAAGGTCAGCGGGACAGCCGAAGGTGTGCACAACTATGATCGCCTTTGTTCGAGGGGTAATCGCTGCTTCGATCTGTGAGGGGTCAAGGTTGAATGTTGCTGGGTCGATGTCTACGAATACCGGAGTTGCCCTCTCGTAGCGAATCACGTTTGCGACAGCGATAAACGCGAACGACGGAACGATGACTTCGTCACCTTCTCCGATGCGTATGGCGCGAATGCAAAGGTGAAGTGCGCTGGTCCCTGAATTGACTGCTACGGCGTGTCTCGCGCCGACATAGTCCGCGATGGCCTGCTCAAATTCCTTGGTCTTGGGGCCTAGACTCAGCCTTGGACTGCGAAGTACTTCCGTCACAGCCGAGATTTCTTGATCAGTGATGTCTGGTGCCGAGAGAGGTATTCTCATTTCACAATGCCTGTGCCGAAGCCCTCCCTACTAAATCGAGAAGAGATTCGCTCGGGATGTATTCGGGGATTAGCTCTTCAACAACTTTCAACATTTCTGATAGGCACCGTCGGCTCGCAGAACTCGTCAACCGCTCTAGATGTCGGTCAAAAGCTTCCGTGACAATAGCCGAGCTCCTGACGCGAAAAAGGCGTGGTTGCGAAGTGGGTTCCAATGATTCGTGATCAAACGTGAAGTCCTCTGTCAGTTTGTCTCCTGGACGCAGCCCAGTGATATTGACCGTGACGCTGCCGCAAAGGTGCGATCCCGCCTCCTTAATCAATTTGGATGCGAGATTCAGAATCTTTACAGGCTCTCCAAGTTCAGGCACGAAGATTCCACCATCTCCCGGAATGACAGACGTGAGAAGAATCGCCCCGACAGCTTGCTCAAGTGTCAAAAAATACCTGCTGGCTTCCGAATGAGTCACTGTAACTGGACCGCCCATTGAGATTTGCCGCCGGAATTTAGGAATGACACTGCCCTGAGTTTCCACGACGTTTCCCAGTCTGACTACTCTCATCTCCCCGCGTGAGCCCTGCCAGCGGAGCGTTGCGAGTTCCGCAATCCGCTTTGATGCCCCCATGATGCTTCGAGGATTTACTGCCTTGTCCGTCGATATCAACGTGAATTTGTCTACTCCCCTCATATAAGCGATCTTCGCTAGCGTGTATGTGCCAATCGCGTTGTTCCAGATAGCCGCGCTGGGGTTGGATTCCATCAGGGGGACGTGCTTGAATGCTGCGGCGTGGTAGACATTTGTCGGAGCATATCGGTGCCAAATCTCTAGAAGCAGGTTTGGTTCACAGACATTCCCGACTAAAAAGATGCAGGAAGGAAAACTTGGGGTTCCACTTAATCGGCACTCTAGAACACTGAGTGCGCTCTCAGAATGGTCTAAAAGAATCAGTGTCTTGGGTTCACAACTCCCAATCGTGTTTGCGAGGGCGGAACCGATTGAGCCACCCGCCCCGGTCAGCAATACGCTCTTTCCTGTCAAATAATCAGACATGCAATTCCACCCTCGCCCGCCCCCGGTTGCCTCGTGCCGCAGCCAAAGCTCACGGATTATATGTGGCTGGTCAAGTTGTGTCCGCAGCTATCTTCAGGCCTCCTAGCCGGGCCTATCGGCCAAGTCCCGGTAAGTCAGATTACCGGACATCTCTAACAATGTCGGCCCTGTCAAACACTTTTTGAGCAGACTTCTCCCATTACTTAAAAGAGTTTTTTCTTCCGTTTGCTTAGTTGT
>Ga0210408_10003761_pt1 | contig 13840 bp, 13 predicted proteins | sample IncBWH4MmetaG_FD_155471 | JGI IMG/M metagenome (GOLD analysis project Ga0210408, IMG submission 155471) | Forest soil microbial communities from Barre Woods Harvard Forest LTER site, Petersham, Massachusetts, United States - Inc-BW-H-4-M | ecosystem: Environmental > Terrestrial > Soil >...
AGTAGAGGCCGGCGGGGCCGGCGCCGAGAACAGCAACCTTCACCTCAGCTCTCCTCAGTCCTAAGCGCGCTAAAGTATATCAAGGTCCACCCAGATAACTCGCGGCAACCTTCGGGTCGTGCATCAGGTCCGCTGCCGCGCCGGAATGGACGATCTCCCCGGTCTCCAGCACATAGCCGAAATCCGCGGTCTGCAGCGCCGCCCGCGCATTCTGCTCGACCAGCAGGATCGAGACGCCGAGCTCGCGAAGCGACGCGATGATCCTGAAGACCTCGCGGACGATGAGGGGAGCCAGTCCCAGGCTCGGCTCGTCGAGCATCAGCAGACGCGGCTTGGACATCAAGGCGCGCCCCAGCGCCAGCATCTGCCGCTCGCCGCCTGACAGCGTCGACGCCCGCTGGCCGCGTCGCTCGGCAAGCCGGGGGAAGCGCCGATAGACGTCGGCCAGCGTCTGTTTCAGCCCGGCCGTGTCGCGGCGTCTCGAATAGCCGCCGAGGAGGAGGTTGTCGGCGACCGAGAGCTCGCCGAAAAGCTCGCGTGTCTCGGGCACGAGGCAGAAGCCGCGCTCGATCCGCGCCTCGACGTCCAGATGCCGCAGATCGACCCCGTCGAAGGACATCCGGCCGCGCCAGCGCAGGAGGCCGATCGCGGCGTTCAGCAGGGTGGTCTTGCCGGCGCCATTGGGCCCGATGACGGTGACGATCTGGCCAGGCTGGATGGCCAGCGACACGCCGCGCACCGCCTCGACCTTGTCGTAGGCCACGGTCAGGTCGTCGATCGACAGCAGCGCCATCAGGCGACCCCACCGAGATAGGCTTCCTGCACGCGCGGGTCACGCCGGACCACGGCCGGCGTTCCCTCGCAGAGCTTGGAGCCGAAATCCATCACCACGGTGCGGTCGACGAGGCCCATGACGAAGTCCATGTCGTGCTCGACCAGAAGGATGGTGAGGCCCTCGGCTCTCAGCGCCTCAAGGAGGCGCGCCAGCTCCGCCTTCTCGGGCGGGCGCAGGCCGGCCGCTGGCTCGTCGAGCATCAGCAGCGCCGGATCGGCCGCCAGCGCACGCGCAATCTCGAGCAGGCGCTGGTTGCCGAGCGGCAGGTTGCCGGCCAACTCGAAGGCCCGGTCGGCAAGGCCGACCCGCTGCAACTGCTGCATCGCCTCGGCGCGGGCCCGGGCCTCCTCGGCGCGGTCGAGCCGCAGCGTGCCGGCGAAGAAGCCGCAGGACGTGCGGCCGTAGGTCCCGAGCAGCACGGTATCGACCAGGGTCATGGTCTTGCGCAGCTTCACGTGCTGGAAGGTGCGCGCGATGCCGGCACGGGCGATCTGGCGCTGCGCGCGCCGGGTGATGTCCTTGCCGAGAAAGCTGATCTTGCCCTGATGCGGCGGCAGCGCGCCGGTGATCAGGTTGAACATCGTGGTCTTGCCGGCGCCGTTCGGTCCGATGAGACCCAGGATCTCGCCGGCCTTGAGCTCGAAGCTCACATCGTCGACCGCGACCAGGCCGCCGAAGCGACGGGTTGCGCCGGCGACCGACAGAATGGGTTGGCCGCGTTCGGGTTGCCGGCGATGCTCGAGCGCGCCCGCGGCTGCCGGCGGGGTGGGCTGCAGGCGCGGCAGCCAGCGCAGCGCGAAGGGTACGATGCCGGCACGCGCCCGCTGCAGCAGCAGGATGAACAGCACCGAAAACACGATGATCTCGAGCTGGCCCGAGGCGCCCGGCGCGATCACCGGCAGCCAGTCCTGGATGCTGTTCTTGAGCAGGGTGACGACGGCCGCCCCCACGATCGCGCCCGAGAGGTGAGCCATGCCGCCCACCATCGCCATCAGGAGATAGAGGATGCCTATATTGACGTCGAAGGGCGCGGGGCTGACGAAGCGGCTCATGTGGGCGTAGAGCCAGCCGGACAGCGCAGACAACAGTGCCGCGATGACGAAGGTGATGAGCTTGATGCGAAACGGATCGATGCCCAGGCTCTCCGTCATGATCTGGCCGCCGCGCAGCGCGCGCACCGCGCGCCCTTCACGCGAATCGAGCAGGTTCGCCGACAGCACGATGCTCACGATCAGGAAGGCCCAGATCAGGTAGTAGATGCTGTCGCTGCTCGAGAGCGCATAGCCGGCGATCGAGATCGGGGGAATTCCGCTGATGCCGCTGTACTGCCCGAGCATGGGCAGGTTGCCGAACAGGAAGTATGTCGCGAGGCCCCAGGCGATCGTGCTGAGCGACAGGAAGTGTCCGCCCAGCCGCAGCGTCACCGCGCCCAGGATGGCAGCGACCAGGCCGGTGAGCACGAGCCCCACGGCCAGCCCGATCCAGGGCGAATAGGCCGCCTTCATGGTGAGCCAGGCGGTGGCCTAGCCGGCGATGCCGACGAACGCGGCCTGGCCAAACGACAGCATGCCACCGATGCCCGACAGCAGGATAAGGCCAAGCACGGCGAGCGCATAGATGCCGATGAAGTTGAGCAGCGTGATGCTGAACGGGCTGAGCAGCGCCGGGGCGAGGGCAAGCAGCAGGACTGCACCCACCGAGACGAGGCGAAACTGACGGAGCGTCATTCCTCGGCTTCTTCCTCCTCGGCGCCAGCGAAGCTCAACGACCGCCACAGCAGGACGGGGATGAGCAGGCCGAAGACCAGCACCTCCTTGTAGGCGCTGAGCCAGAACGAGGTGAAGCTCTCCAGGAGACCGACTAGCATCGCGCCCAGCGCCGTCACCGGATAGCTCGCCATGGCGCCGATGATGGCGCCGACGAAGGCCTTCAGGCCGATCAGGAAGCCCGAGTCGTAGAAGATCGTCGTCACCGGCGCGATCAGTACACCCGAGATGCCGGCGAGCAGGGACGCGAGCAGGTAGGCGATCGTGCCGGTCGAGGCCGGCCGAATGCCGACCAGGCGCGCGCCGACGCGGTTGACCGCAGTGGCGCGCAGCGCCTTGCCCTGGATCGTGAACTCGAAATAGAGGAACAGCAGGCCGCAGAACACGGCCGATGCGGCCAGGATGAGCAGCGTCTGGGCGCTGACGATGAGGCCGGCGACGTCGAACACGGCGTCGGTCAACGGCTTGGTGCGCACGCCTTCCGGGCCGAAGAACATCAGGCCGAGGCCGGACAGCGCGAAATGCAGCGCCACTGCCACCGTGAGCAGCAGCAGGACCGAGGCGTCGGCGATCGGCCGGAACACGATGCGATCGAGCAGCGGCGCGATTGGCAGAACCAGCGCCAGCGACAGTCCGATCCTGACCGGCATCGACAAGGTCGTCCCCGCCGCGAACCACACCGCCGCGACCGGCAGGAGCGGCAGGACGAGATAAAAGACCAGGACGCGCGGTAGCCTATGCAGCGCGCCGGCTCTCGCCAGCGCGGTGCCCTCGATGATCGTGGCCAGCACGGCGAGCACGGCCACCAGGCCGACCGTCCCGGGAAGACCGCCCGTCTCCAGCGAGGCGAGCGTGAGTGCGGTGAAGGCGGCAATGTCGCCGAAGGGCACGAAGATGACACGGGTCACCGCAAAGATCAGGACCAAACCCAGGCCGATCAGGACATAGATGGCCCCGCTGGCGATGCCGTCCATCGCCAGGATCGCCGCGATCTCACCGTTCATTGCGTCGGCCCTATTCCTCAGTCTTAGGGTTCGTACTTCCACTGGCCATTCACCAGGCGCACCAGCACCAGGCTGCGCTCGTCGACGCCGTAGCTGTCGCTGGGCGTGAAGTTGTAGATGGCGTGCGTGCCCACCAGGTCCTTGGTGCTGAAGATCGCGTTCTTGAGCGCGACGCGATACTCCGGCGTGCCGGGCTTGGCTGTGGCCATCGCCCGCTTGGCGGCGTCGAGGAACACCAGCCAGGCGTCGAAGGAGTAGGCCGAGAAGCCGTCGGTCGTCGCCATGCCGTTCGCTTTCTGATAGGCGGCGCGGAACTCCATCGAGACCTTCTTGCTGAAATGCGAGTCGGGAAGCTGCTCGGCCACGATCACCGGCCCGCCCGAGACCTGCACACCCTCGACCGCCTTGCCGCCGACGCGGATGAAGTCGGCGTTGAGCAGCGCCGGCGTGCCGTACAGCGGGCCCTTGTAGCCGCGGTCGGCCAGTGTCAGCGGCGGTAGCGCGCCCTGGGTCGCCGCGCCGCCGAGCAGCACGGCGTCGGGCTTGGTCGCCATCATCTTCAGGACCTGGCCTGTCACCGACGTGTCGGTCCGGGCGTAGCGCTCGTTGGTCAGGATTTTTAGACCATCCGCCTCGGCGGGCTTCTGCGCGCCGTTGTAGACCAGGTCGCCCCAGGCGTCGGAAAAGCCGATAAAGGCGAACTGCTTGACGCCGTCGCGCTTCATCCGGTCGACCACCACCTTGACCATCAGGCTTGGCGGCTGCGGCATGACGATCGCCCAGCGGTCGCCGGACTCATTGGCCGCCACCGTGATGGGCGAGATAGCGATCAGCGGCACCTTGAGCTCGTTGGCGACCGCGACCATGGCGCTGGTCGAGGCGGCGGTTGCGGTGCCGATCAGCAGATCGACCTTGTTTTCCTCGACGAGCTTGCGCGCGTTGCGCGTCGCCGCCGACGGGTCCGAGCCGTCGTCGAGCTGTATCAGCTTGATCTTCTCGCCCCCGACGCTGCTCGCATACTCCACCGCAGCCTTCATGCCGCGATCATAGAGAACGCCGATCGAGGATCCCGGCCCGCTCTGCGAGGTCACGAATCCGACGGTGATCTGGGCATGCGCCGTGCCGGCCCAGAGAGAGGCGGCGATGGCCGCCGCCACGATGCTATTCTTCATTGCCTTCTCCTGCTTAACAGCCCTACCTGTGATGACACCGATGATCGAACGGTCCTTCGTCTCCATCAGCTCCGGCCTGGTGCATGTCGCTGCCTGCGGCGCCGGGCGCCCGATCCTTTTATTGCATCAGACGCCGCGCTCCTGGGACGAATTTCGCGAGGTGCTGCCGCTGCTCGGCGGCAAATATCGCGCCATCGCCATGGACACCGTCGGGTTCGGCGATTCCCAGCCACTGCCGGCCGGCCTTGATTCCATCGAGGCCTGGGCGGCCGCCGCCCACGAGGTGCTGGCAGTCCTCGGCCACCGCAGCGCCATTGTCCTGGGCCATCACACGGGCGCTGCCATCGCGATCGAGATGGCGGCGTCGCGTCCTGACCGCGTCGCCGCGCTCGTCCTCTCGGCTTCTCCTTACGTCGATGCCGCGAGGCGGGCGCGGCCCGCCGGTCACACGATCGACGAGGCGGAGGCACATCCCGACGGCAAGCATCTTCTGGAGCTGTGGGCCAAGCGGCAACCCTACTATCCGCAAGGCCGCGGCGACCTCCTCGAGCGCTTCATGGTCGATGCCTTGAAGGCCGGGCCGCGCGCCGCGGAAGGCCATCGCGTCGTTGGTCGCTACGAGATGGAGCGGCGGTTGCCCCTGTTGCGCTGCCCCACGCTGGTGATCGCGCCCACCGCCGATCCGCATGCCCATCCGCACGCGGCGACCGTCGCTTCCGCTATTTCCGGCAGCAGGCTCGTCGAGATCGAGGACGGCATGGTGCCGCTTCCCGATCAGATGCCGCACGCTTTTGCGGCCGTGGTGGACCGGTTCCTGTCGGCGCTTCCGCCGGCCGCCGGTCCTTGAGCGGCCGTAGCCTTGCCAGAGGAGCCGCATGAAGAGCCCGTCCCCCGTGATCGACGCGGCGCAAATCATGCTCGCGGCCGGCCTGAGATGTTTCAATCCTAAAGTTCTTCGAAAGCGGGAGTCAAGGCCCGCTTGCGCGGATATGCCCCTATGTGCTGCAAAACACGTCGGTGGGCGAGGCGGCGATTGACAGGAAAAAGCTTCACCACTTAAATATCTTCCCGCGGCGCCGGTCGAGACCTGGTTCTTCGTTGCCATGCAGACGCCGAAGGTCGCGCGCTCGCCGACACCGTCAGGACCGTGGAGAGCTTCCTGTGAGGGGGAAAGGCGCATGATCGGCAAGTATCGCGGCAACCAGCAGGCCATCTCCGCGCTCGTGCGGGAGACCGAAATCCATCGCGATCTCTATCTCGACCAGGAGCTGTTCGAGCTCGAGATGGAGCATCTTTTCGCCAACACCTGGATCTATGTCGGTCACGAGAGCCAGGTGCCGAAGATCGGCGACTACTACGCCACGACGATCGGCACGCAACCCGTCATCATGGTCCGCCACACCGAGGATAGCGTTAAGGTCCTTTACAATCGCTGTCCTCACAAAGGGACGCGGCTCACCGGCGAGACCTGCGGCAACACCGGCCGGTTCTTCCGCTGCCCCTATCACGCCTGGACCTTCCGCCTCGATGGCAGCCTTGCCGGCGTTCCCCTGAAGACGGGATATGACGGCACCGGCTTTGCAGAAGGCCTTGCCGCGCGCGGCATGACGCCGGTGCGCCACGTGCACAATTATCGCGGCTTCGTCTTCGGCAAGCTCAACGACGGCGGACCGGGCTTCGATGAATTCTTCGGCGAGGCGCTGTCGAGCCTCGACAACATGATCGACCGCTCGCCCGTCGGAAAATTGGAAGTGGCGGGCGGCGTGCTGCGCTACATGCACGACTGCAACTGGAAAATGCTGGTCGAGAACCAGACCGATACCTGCCATCCGATGATCGCGCATCAATCCTCGGCCGGCACCGCGATCGACGTATGGCAATCGGCGCCAGCCGGCGCCCAGAAGCCGATGGCGGTCGAGATCTACGCCCCCTTCATGAGTTCGTACGAATTCTTCCAGAGCATGGGCATCCGCGTCTGGGACAACGGCCACGGCCATACCGGCGTGTCGCATTCCATCCATTCCGACTATTCCGCCGTGCCGGGCTATTTCGAGCAGATGAAGGCTGCCTACGGCGAGGCGCGCGCCAAGGCGATCCTCGACGAGAACCGCCACAACACCGTCTATTTCCCCAACGTCATGCTCAAGGGGCCGATCCAGCTTCTGCGCCTCTTCAAGCCGGTCGCCGCTAACCGCACGCTGGTCGAATCCTGGACGTTCCGGCTGGTCGGTGCGCCGGACATGCTCCTGGAGCGCACGGTGACGTACAACCGCCTGATCAATGCGCCGACGTCCGTCGTGGGTCATGACGATCTCGAGATCTACGAGCGCGCCCAGGCGGGTTTGGCCAGCAACGGCAACGAATGGGTCAATGTGCAGCGCCTCTACGCGCGCGACGAGCCGGAGCAGCGCAATGTCGCGACCGACGGCACATCGGAATGGCAAATGCGCAATCAGTTCCGCGCCTGGTTGAAATTCATGACCATGGGTCTTTGACGGTGATGACCACTCCGCCCAGCGATCGGCAGCTGATCGATTTCGTCCTTCACGAGGCGCGTCTGCTCGACCAGCAGCGCCTGGAGGACTGGCTCGACCTCTTCGCCGAGGACGGCCACTACTGGATGCCCGTCGAGCAGGGCCAGACCGATCCGCACCTGACCACATCGCTGATGTACGAGGACAAGCTCCTCCTGAAGATTCGTATCGAGCGACTCAAGGGCAAGTCGACCTACAGCCAGAGTCCCAAGAGCCGCTGCCATCATGTGCTGCAGATGCCGCAGGTCGACGAGCGCAACGACGAGGAACGGCATTACGTGACGTGGACGCCCATGCACTATGTCGAGAGCCGGGCCGAAGAGCAGACGCTTTACGCGGCCTGGGCGACGCATCATCTGGCCATGATCGACGGCGCGCTAAAAATCCGTTTGAAGCGGGTCGACCTGGTCAATTGCGATGCCGCCCTCGGCAGCATCCAGCTCTTCCTGTGAGCCAGGTCGGCATGGCAAGCACCAGGACACAGGCCCGGAGAGAGCCCTATCGCGGCGTCGTTGTCGGCGCGCCCGTCACCATTCCCTATCGGCGCTATTCGACCAACACGGCGCATTGGTGGGTCGGGCGCGCGGTGCGCGAGGTGATCCAGCGCACGGGGCTGCGAAGCGCCGATATCGATGGGCTGTCGCTCTCGAGCTTCACGGTCGGTCCCGACACGGCGATCGGCCTCACCCAGCATCTAGGCCTCAGCCCACGCTGGCTCGATCACGTGCCGCTGGGCGGCGCCAGCGGTGTCGTCGCCTTGCGCCGCGCGGCGCGTGCCGTGCAATGCGGCGATGCGGAGTTCGTGCTTTGCGTCGCCGGAGACACCAACCAGGTCGATTCCTTCCGTCGCATGCTTTCGACCTTCTCGCGCTTCGCCCAGGACGCCGTCTATCCCTACGGTTCCGGCGGCCCCAATGCGAGCTTCGCGCTGATCACCCGCAACTACATGCGGCACTACGGAGCGACGCGCGAGGATTTCGGCAAGATCTGCGTGGCGCAACGCGCCAATGCACTGCGTTTCCCGCACGCCCTGATGAAGAAGCCGTTGACGCTCGATGAATACCTGTCGGCGCGCGCCATTTCCGATCCGATCCATCTCTTCGACTGCGTCATGCCGTGCGCGGGGGCCGAGGCCTTTCTCGTCTGCCGCGAGGATGCTGCGCACTCGCTGGGACTACCCGTGGCGCGCCTGCTCGCCACCGTCGAGCGCCACAATGCCTTCCCGGAGGATCCCATCCAGTATCGCGGCGGTTGGGCCATGGATGTGTCGGAACTCTACGCAATGGCGGGCGTCACGGCCGAGGATGTCGACTTTGTCGAGACCTATGACGATTATCCCGTGATCTGCATGATGCAGATCGAGGATCTCGGTTTTTGCGCCAAGGGCGAGAGCCCCGAATTCATCCGCTCGCACACGCTGACCGCCGATGGCAGCTTCCCGCACAATACGTCGGGCGGCCAGCTGTCGGTCGGGCAGGCGGGGGCCGCCGGTGGCTTTCTCGGCCTGGTCGAAGCGCTGCGCCAGCTCACGGGCAACGTCCTGGGCGCTGAAGTGCCGGATGCCAAGGTCGGCCTTGTCTCCGGTTTCGGCATGGTCACCTACGATCGCGGGCTTGCCAGCGGCGCCGCGCTGCTTTCGGGAGGCCGCGCATGACCGAACCGCTGAGCCGGCCCAAGCGCAAGAACCCGCTCAAGAAAACGCCGGTGCCGCTGCTGCCGCAGGGAACGCGCAGCCGCACCGCTCTGGGACTGACCGCGGCCGCCGCCGAGGGCCGGTTCCAGCTCCAGGTCTGCGGCGACTGTGCGATGGTGGTCTATCCGCCGCGCGATGCTTGCCCGCGATGTCTCTCGCCGCGGCTGCCCTACCGGGACGTCGCCAACGGCGGCACGCTGTTGGCCGAGACGACCATCCGCATATCGACCGACGTCTATTTCCGCGAGCGGATGCCGTGGCGCATCGGCACCGTGGCGCTCGACGCCGGTCCGTCGATCGTCGCCCATCTGCACGGCGACTTGCGCGAGGGGGAAAGGACCCGACTTCAGTTGAAACTCGACAAGTCCGGCCAGGCGATCGCCATGGCGCTTCCCGCCGCCGACACCCCGAACATGGCGGACGATCCGCAGTGGCGGGAGCTCACCTGCGATCCCAAATATCGTCGCGTGCTGATCACTGATGGACGCACGGCGGTGGCACAGGCGCTCGCCGGAGCCTTGTCGGAGGCGGGCGCGAGCGTGATCTTCGTCGGCGTCGCCGACCCGTGGAAGCCGTTTCCCGGCGAGGAGAAGCTCCGAAGGATCGAACGCGTCGAGATCGTCCCCCTCGATCTCACCGACACCACTTCAGTCGACGAGTGCGCCGGCGAATTCGCGGCCCGCGTCGATATCCTCATCAATACCGCCGAGCATGTCCGCACCGGCGGCATTATCGACCGCAAAGGCCTCACCATCGCCCGCGAGGAACTCGAGATCCGCTACTTCGGCCTGACGCGGCTGGCGCAGGCCTTCGGCCCCGTGCTGCGCGCGCGCGGCGCCGACGGCGTCAATTCCGCCGCCGCTTTCGTCAACCTGCTGTCGGTTTATGCGCTGGCGAACTGGCCGGCCTACGGCGCCTTTTCCGCGACCGAGGCAGCCTGCCTGTCGGCGTCGCTGTCCCTCCGCGCGGAGCTGCGGCAAGGCGGCGTCAAGGTCCTGAACGTCTTCTTCGGCCCGCTTGAGACCGAATGGTACCAGGCGGTGCAACCGCCCAAGGTAGCGCCCGCCGCCCTCGCCAGGGAGGTGGTGCGCGCGCTGCAGCAGGGTCTCGAGGATCTCTTCGTCGGCGACGTCGCCGAAGACATCCGGGCGCGGCTGGCCGTCAACCCCAAGGCACTCGAGCGCGAACTCGGCTCATGAGCAGGAGCACAAGCGAAATGGGCACTCCCGATCTGATCGCTTTCGCGGGCGCCATTGCCGCCGGCGATATCGAGGTCATCGATCTCACCCACACGCTCACCCCGGAGTTTCCCACCATCGTCATGCCGCCGGAGCTCGGGCAGTGCGCACCCTTCCGCATGGAGGAGGTCTCGCGCTACGACGAACGCGGCCCCGCCTGGTACTGGAACAACATCTCGATGGGCGAGCATACCGGCACGCATTTCGACGCGCCCGTCCACTGGATCTCCGGCAAGGATCTGCCCAATGGGTCGGTCGATACGATCCCGGCTGAGAATTTCATCGCGCCCGCCGCGGTGATCGACATCTCGGTCCAGTCCGCTGCCAACCCGGATTACGAGCTGACCGTCGCCGACGTGACGGCCTGGGAAGAGCGGCACGGCCGCATTCTTCCGCGCAGCTGGGTGCTGCTGCGCACCGACTGGTCCAAACGCGGCGGCCGTGACTACGTCAATATGCGTGAGGACGGCCAGCATACGCCGGGTCCTTGCCCCGAGGTCGTGCGTTTCCTGGTCGAGGAGCGCGACCTGCACGGCTTCGGCACCGAAACCATCGGCACCGACGCGGGCCAAGCCTTTCATTTCAACCCGCCTTACCCCGCGCATTACTATATGCACGGCAAAGGCCGTTACGGGCTGCAGTGTCTCGCCAATCTTGATCTGCTGCCGCCGACCGGTTCGGTGATCCTGGCCGCGCCGCTCAAGATCCGCCGGGGGTCGGGCAGTCCGCTGCGCGTGCTTGCCCTGGTGCCGCGAACGGAGAGCCGGGCGTGAACGACGACAATACCGCGATCGTCACCGGTGCGAGCGGCGGTATCGGTGCGGCCATCGCCAAGGCGATGCTCGAACGCGGCTATCGCGTGATTTCGCTGGCGCTCGACAAGCCCGACTGGGCGCATCCGCGCCTCGACTTCCGCGAGATCGATCTCTTCGATGCCAAGGCCACCGCGGCGGCGGCCGCCGAGATCGCGCGCGAACATCGCGTCACCCACATCGTCCACAACGCCGGCGTCATCCGGCCCAATCCCATCGAGGCGGCGACGGCCGGCGATATCGCAGCATTGGCGCAGCTCCATCTCGGCGCCGCGCTGCTGCTGGTCGCAGCGGCACTGCCGCAGATGAAACAGGAGCGCTTCGGCCGCGTCGTGCTGATCTCCTCGCGTGCGGCGCTGGGCGCCACGGGGCGCACCGCCTATTCCGCGACCAAGGCGGGGATCATCGGCATGGGCCGCACCTGGGCGCTGGAGCTCGCCCCCTTCGGCATCACCGTCAACATGGTGGCACCTGGCCCCATTCAAGGCACGCACATGTTCCACGAGATCGTTCCTGCCGGCAGCGAGCGGGAAGCGGCACTGGCCGCGGCCATTCCGATGCGCCGGCTCGGCCGTCCCGAGGACGTCGCCAGCGCCGTTCTTTTCTTCGCCGGCCGCGAATCGGCATTCGTCACCGGCCAGGTTCTCTATGTCTGCGGCGGCGCCAGCGTTGGCACCCTCGTCATCTGAACGGAATTTTTAGCATGAGCGAGTCCATCACGAAATCGGCTTCCTCCTCGAAGGGGCGTGGCCGTTCCAACGGCGCGGCGGCGCTCGTCGAGGAGGCGCGGGCGGCGACGCAGAAGGGGCATCTGGAGATCAGGGTCTGGCTCCGGCTGCTCGGTTGCTCCGTCAAGATGGAGAGCCTCCTCAGCCAGCGTCTGCGCAAGGAGTTCAAGACCTCCCTGTCGCGCTTCGACGTCCTGGCGCAGCTCGAGCGCTTTCCCGATGGCCTCACCATGTCCGATTTGTCGCGCCGCCTGATCGTGTCGAACGGCGCCATCACCGGGCTTGTCGACAAACTCATGGCCGGTGGAATGGTGATGCGCCAGGACGACCCGCGCGATCGTCGCAGCGTGATCGTGCGGCTGACGCGCAAGGGGCGCGAGAGTTTTCTGCGCATGGCGCGGCGGCACGAGGAGTGGGTGGTGTCGATCCTCGGCGATCTCAGTGTCGAGGCGCAATCGGAACTGCTGCAGAATCTGACGCTCCTGCAACGCAATCTCGACATGCACGGCAAGGTCTGACCGATGCCAAGGCAAGACGGGAGAGGGCTTTCGTGAGAATTGCTGTATTGGGCGGCGGCAACGGGTCCTTCGCGGCGGCGGCAGACCTGGCGCTTGCCGGTCATCGAGTGCGGATGTGGCGGCGCGATGTTGGAGCTGTGGCCGCGCATCGCGCGGCGGCCAGCACCGTCGGGCTCAAGGATTTTCGCGGCCGGCACAACGCCACCCTCGATCTCGTGACGACCGATATGGGCGCGGCGATTGGCGGAGCCGAGCTGGTCGTATGTCCGACGCCGGCCTTTGCGCAGGTCGATATCGCCGGTCTCCTGGCACCTCATCTCGCCGACGGGCAGGTCGTGTTCCTGCCGCCGGGGACCTTCGGCTCCTTCCTCCTTGCCAAGCTGGTTTGGCAATCCGGCAACCACTCGCGCCTTGCCTTCGCGGAGACCGGTACCTTGCCTTGGCTGGCACGCAAGCAGGGGCTCCACGAGGTGCAGGTCTCCGCCCGCGGCAAGCGGTTGCCGACCGGCGTCTTCCCGCTTGCGCGCGCGGATCATGCGCTCGACGTCATCGGCCGCGCTTTCCCCGGAGCGATCGAGCCCTGCGGCGATGTGCTCTCGGGCGCACTAATGAATGCCGGGCCGATCATCCATCCACCTCTCATCGTCATGAATGCCGGACCGCTCGAGCATTTCGACAAGTGGGACATCCACAACGAAGGAACGCAGCCCGCAATCCGCCGCGTGACCGATGCGCTCGACCGCGAGCGCGTGCGCCTCCGCGAGGCGCTGGGATATGGGGCCCCGCATTTCCCGCTCGCCGACCACTATGCCGCCGTCGGTCCAGAATGGATGTACGGTCGCGGCTCGCACGACAAGCTCACGAAATCCGGTGACTGGCGCGAACGCATCATTCTCGCCCAGCACCGCTACATGCTGGAAGACACGCGCATGGGCCTGTCTTTTCTCGCCTCGGTGGCGCGCCTTGCAGGCGTCGAAACGCCGCTCGTCGAGGCGTTCCTGGCGATCGGCGGCGCCATCTGCGGCGAAGACTTCGCCAAGACCGGCCGCACGCTGGCAAGCCTTGGCCTCGCCGGTCTCGATCGTGCGGGCCTGCAGGCGCTGTTGCGGGAAGGGTTCCGATGAGTGCATCCATTGCCCTGATCGGCGCCGGTCGCATGGGCCGCGGCCTTGCCGTCGTCTTCGCCTACGCCGGCCACGATGTTGCGCTGATCGATCTCAAGCCGCGTGAGGCCGATCAGTTCGTCCGTCTCGCCGAGGAGGTGCATGGCGAGATCACCGCTACGCTGGCCACGCTGGCACACCTCGGCTTTTTCGCCGTGACCGATGCGGCGGCGATCGCCGGGCGTGTGCGCCTCGTGCCCGAGGCCGAGGCGGGCGCCGTCCTGCCCAGCGCTGCCTTCATCTTCGAAGGGGTACCAGAGGTTTTGGAGCACAAACGCGCGGCGCTCGCCCTGGTTTCCCGGCTTGCCGGGCCAGAGCCGGTCATCGCCTCGACGACCTCGACCATCCTGGTCGACGATCTCGCCGGCGCAATCGAG
>Ga0210408_10003762_pt1 | contig 13839 bp, 8 predicted proteins | sample IncBWH4MmetaG_FD_155471 | JGI IMG/M metagenome (GOLD analysis project Ga0210408, IMG submission 155471) | Forest soil microbial communities from Barre Woods Harvard Forest LTER site, Petersham, Massachusetts, United States - Inc-BW-H-4-M | ecosystem: Environmental > Terrestrial > Soil >...
ATACCTTATATTGATACCAATCCGCTGGGCGCCGGCTACTACACCTGGAAGCAGCGCAAATTCGCCATCGGCACGTTTCTCTTCGGCTTCATCATCTTATGGGTTTCCATGATTTTCATTGGCACCTTCATCCGCGGCCCGGGGTGGCAATGGTTCTGGCCGGGGCAGACCTGGGACCACAACCGCCTCATCTATGAAGTCAACAAAGACTTGCCGGATATCTTCGGCATCACTTCGAATTGGGGCAAAGGCATTTTCGGAGCGATTGTGGTCGGCGGCTTTTTCGTCGTCGGCGGCTTGTTGGTCCACGCCTTTTTCCGGCGAAATAATCCCAAAGACTACAAGCGCATGAGCTTGTTGCAGTACTCGATCATGATGACGTTCTTTCTCACCATGTTCGGATTGCCGATCAAGATGTTGTTGCGCTTGCTCTTCCACATCAAGTACGTGTGGATTACGCCTTGGTTCAACGTCTAGGAGGATAACCATCTCCTCCAGCCGATTCAGTTGCGCAGATTCTCTAGTGGCGGGTCTTTAGACCCGTTCTTGGTTCGGTCTCAGAGACACGGAAGTCTTTAGGAGAACATGGTGCCCGAAAAGCCCATTCCCGAAAACGACCCGGTAGTCAGCAAGTCGCTCGCCCCGCATTACCTCATCTCCATGGTCCTCCTCATGGCCACCTTTTTCTGGGCCATGTGGGACGAGGATTTTGGTCAGCGCCCATGGAAAACCTTCCAGCACGAATGGAAAGACCGCTACTCCACTTTCCTCAAGAACGCCCGCTCTCAGTCTGGCGATGCCCAAAAAGAAGTCGAGAACAGCCCCGACTACCAAAAGCTCAAGCAGGATTTTGAGGCCGCCAGCCAGAATGCCGCGCCCCGCATCAAGGAAATCAACGAAAAACTCCACGATTTGAGCGCCAATATCTTGGCCGTGCAAAACGTTTTCACCGACCGCCGCGCTTATGTCAACGCTCTGACCTACAGCATTGAAACCGAAACAAGTCCCTCCTCCAAGCAAAGCAAACTAAAAGATCTCGCCTCTTACAAACAGCAAAAAACCTCCGTCGCCATGCCTGACGGCAAGAAGCAGGTCTTTGACTTCGATCACCTCGAAGAAACCTACAACGAGTTGAAAAACGAACGCACCCAATTGAGCGCCGAGCTCGGCGAGCTCATCAAGCCCGTCAACGAAAAAAAACAGTTGATGGATTCCTACCTCTCCGATCACATGGTGAACCTCACGCCCGCGCAGCTCACCAATCTCCAGAACGGCGTGGAGGCCTGGACTCCGAAAATCCGCCAGATCAATGTCAACGAACACACCGCCGATCTCGTCAGGGAAGACAGCGCAAATATCGTCGACCGTTGCGAGTCCTGCCACATGGGCATTCGCGAGCCTGTCAAGCTGACTGCTGCTTCCATGTCCGCGAAGGGCAAAAAGCCAGACGAGTACGCGCGCGCCTTCACCAGCCATCCCGAGCCCGACCTTTTGAAAATTCACGATCCGGATAAGTTCGGCTGCGCTCCATGCCACCAGGGCAATGGCCGCGCGACCACCAGCGTTGAAAAAGCCCATGGCAATTACGAACACTGGCTCTGGCCCCTGTTCTCTCCGGGAAATTACGAGTCGGGCTGCCAGATTTGCCATTCCGCGGACATGGTCGTCGTCAGCAACGACATCGGCTGGACGCTCACCGAAGGCAAGGATCTTTTCCGCCAGCGCGGCTGCATGGGTTGCCACCGTTACGAAGGCTACGACAAGGAACCCGAAGACCTCCTCTCCATCGCCCAGCAGATCAAGCAACTCGATCAGGAGAAGCGAGACAATTTCAAGCAAGCCGGCGACTTGATGAAACAGGCCGACAAAGCTGAAAACAATGACGAAGCCAATCGCCTGAACGATCGCGCCGTCGCTCTCAAAGTCACCAACAGCAAGCTTGACCTCCGCATCGTGCAGCTTGACCGCTCCACCAAGAGCCTCCTCCAGGACATGAAAAAGGTCGGCCCCAACCTCAAGGACATTCGCCTCAAATTAAATAAGAATTGGATTCCCGTCTGGCTGAAAAAGCCCAGCGATTTCCGCGCCACCACCAAAATGCCTAATTTCCGCCTCAACGACGACCAGATCAAAGCCATCTCCGCCTTCATCTGGCAGTCGGCGCTCACAGATCCTTTGCCCAAGCGCAATCCCGGCAACGCCGCTCACGGCAAAGAACTGTTTGAATCGCGCGGCTGCCTCGCCTGCCACTCCATCGGCGAAGGCGATCAGCTTCAGGGCGGCACCTTCGCTGCAAATCTCACGCGCGTCGGTGAAAAGGACAACTACGACTACCTCGTGCGTTGGGTCCACAATGCTCGCGAGCGCACTCGTCCTTACTGCCCTCTCGAAAAAAAAGACATCGGTCCCGAAGATTACAAAAAGAAGGGACTCCCCTTCGTTTTTGACTTGGATCACAGCAAGTGCCCGAATGACGGCCACGAACTCGAAGTTCAGAACATGACCGTAATGCCCAGCCTGCGCCTCTCCCCCGAGGATGCCCAGGACGTCGCCAGCTATCTGATCACCCTGAAAAAAGAGCAGCCGTCCTCTTATCCCGACGCTCCCTTTATGGACGATCCGAATCTAAAGGCGGAAGGCAAGAAGTGGGTTCGTCACTTCGGCTGCGCGGGATGCCACGAAATCTCCGGCCTCGAAGACGAAGGCCGCATCGGCACCGAGCTAACCACCGAAGGCAGCAAGCCCATCGAGCGCCTGGATTTTGCTTTGCTCACGGAAGTCGCTGCACGCGGCGGCAGCGAACCCATCACCGACCCCGACGATAAGGCGCGTTTGCCCGAGGGCCCCGCGCAAAAACCTTGGTACGACCAGAAAGGCTTCTTCGAACACAAGCTCGCCGAGCCCAATATCTGGGACAAGGGCAAAGAAAAAATTGAAACCGAAAAATTGCGCATGCCCAACCTGCACCTCACCAAGGAACAGGTTCGCGCGCTCACCACTTTCCTATTGGGCAGCCAGGAAAACCCTCTTCCCCCCAACTATCAATACCGCCCCTTGGACTATCGCCGCGATATTCAAGAAGGTTGGTGGGTCGTAAAGAAATATAACTGTATGGGCTGCCACCAGCTCATTCCCGGCCAGAAGACTTCGCTCATGGCCATGGCGCGCTACCAGGATGCCCAGGAGCAACTCCCTCCCAAGCTCCTCACCGAGGGTGCGCGCGTCGATCCCGAATGGCTGTTGCGTTTCCTGAAGAATCCTTCGCTCAACGACAAGGATAACAATCGCAACGGCGTGCGCTCTTATCTCCAAGTCCGCATGCCCACCTTCTCTTTCTCTGAAAATGAACTGGGCAAACTGGTGCGCTTCTTCCAGGCTCTTTCGCGCCAGCCCTTCCCCTATATTCCGGAAGATGTTCCCGTGCTCACCGCCAAAGAAACCGAAATGGCCCGCAGCCTCTTCAGCAGCACTGCCGCGCCTTGCCTGAAGTGCCACGCCACCGGCGACCCGGCCCATGATCGCTTCGCCACCGCTCCCAACTTCCTCCAGGCTCGCGGCCGCTTGAAGCCCGATTGGATGGAGCGCTGGATCATTGACCCCCAAGCCATCGCCCCGGGAACCTCTATGCCCTCCGGTCTTTTCAAGCGCCAGAATGGCCACTGGGTTTTTTCCGGCCCAACTCCCGCTTCTTTCCAGGGCTACGAAAAGGATCAAACCAAGCTGCTGGTCGATTACATCCTCCAGCTCACTCCTGAAGAGCAGCGCCGTGTCAGTGCTGCCATGGGCCGTTCCAGTGCCGCAAACGGCGGCGGCTCTCCTTCGGGCTTAAAATCCTCCGGCAACGCGAGTCGCGGTGCGCCCTAACCGATTTTAATTTCGTTTGAGCAATCAAATTTCAAGAGAGGTATGGCGAAAACATGAAAAAGAAAAACTCAATCGCAGTTTGGGGCTTGGCAGCTTCTTTGGGTCTTGTCCTCCTCGCAGGATGCGGCAAAAAGGAAGAGCAGCCCGCTGCTACTCCGGCCGCTTCGGCCCCCGCGGCGGCGCCGGCTACTCCCATTGATCCCGCGACGGCCGCCAGCATCAGCGGCACTGTAAAATTCGAGGGCGAAGCTCCCAAGGCCGCCAGGATTGACATGAGCCAGGATCCCGCTTGCAAAGGCACCAACGTGGCCGAAAATGTTATGGCCAGCGGCGGCCACCTCGGCAATGTATTCGTCTATGTCAAAGAGGGTTTGGGCAATCGCACCTTCGATGTTCCCAAGGACGCCATCACCCTCGACCAGAGCGGCTGCAAATATCATCCCCACGTGCTCGGCGTTGTAGCCAATCAGACCATCAAGATCGTCAATAGCGATCCGACCACCCACAACATTCATCCCACGCCCAAGGACAATCGCGAGTGGAACGAATCCCAGCCTCCTTCGGCCGCTCCGCTCGAGAAAACTTTTGCCCGTGAAGAAATCATGCTGCCCGTCAAGTGCAACCAGCATCCCTGGATGCGCATGTTCGTCAACGTAACCAAGAGCCCCTTCTTCGCCGTCACCGGCCCCGACGGGAAATTCGAGATCAAGGGTTTGCCGCCTGGTGATTACACCATCGCCTTTGTACAAGAAAAGCTGGGCGAGCAAGATGTAAAAGTGACGCTAGCCGCCAAGGACGCCAAAACGGTTGACGCAACGTTCAAGCCCTGATCGCCACGGTGTCGCTTAGTAGGGGCGCAGCACGCTGCGCCCCTCTTGCCAAGCATCGAGCCGAAAGCTAAGTTTGGAATTTCAGTTCTTGCAAGTTTGCTGTGAACACAGGCGCGCATCAAATCCGAGATTTCGTGAGAACATAGAGTGAAGCGGGCGCACTCAAATATTTTTTGCTCTTACTTAGAACTTAGAACTACCGACTGACAACTACCTTTTCGAGGAGGTCTATTGCTTCCCGTGATGCTCCTGATTTCCATTTTGCTCGGTTTCATCCCTCTCGCAGGGATCGGCTGGATCGTCGTCTCCGGCACTCTCACCACCGTGGACGGTCTATTCGAAAGCATCATCATGCTCAGCATCTCCGGGGTCTTCTTCCTCAATGTTTTCTGGGAACTTCGCGACCGCGGACTCTTTGGAAAAGCGAAAGCCGAGCCCGCCAAGCCCCCCGCCGCTGCCGAAGACAGCTAGAGACCCAGAGAATAAATGGCAAATTCACCGTCCTTCCCCGAACCCGGTTCTCCGCCGGAAATCCTCGTGGCAGATTCTTCGGAAAGGCCTTCCTCCCCACACCACAAAATGTCCCCGCGCAATCGCGCCCTCTTTTTCGTCACCGCCTGGCTGATCGTCCTCATGCCTTTTCTCTTCTGGTGGAACACCTGGTTCGGCCGCCAGCTCCCCGATAAACAAATCACCGAATACCTCCAGGACGAAAAGCATCCGCGCCACATCCAGCACGCCCTCGTCCAGCTCGGTGAGCGCATGGGACGCCGCGACACTCGCGCCCACCAGTGGTATCCCGTACTGACTCGCCTGGCCTCCCATCCCGTCGAAGAAGTTCGCAACACCGACGCCTGGGTTATGGGCCAGGACACCTCCGTCCCCGCCTTCCATGAAACTCTTCTGAAGATGCTTCAGGATCAATCCCCGATGGTCCGCGGCAACGCCGCTTTTTCGCTCGTTCGCTTCGGCGACGCCTCCGGCCGTCCTCACATCGTGGCCCTACTTCAACCCGCTAGAATTGTCTCGCCCACTTCCGGCCGCGTCACAGACGCTGATAAAGTAGGAACCGCTATCCATCAGGGCGGCCTCATCGCCAAATTACAGAATGATCAGCAATTCACCGAACTCCGTTCACCCATCGCTGGCCGCATCCGCACCCTCTCCGTAGCTCCCGGCTCAACCGCAGCCGCCGGCGCCGAAATCGCCACCGTCGACCCCGGCGACGAACAAGTCTGGGAGGCTCTTCGCGCCCTCTTCTTGGTCGGCCAAGTCGATGACCTGCCCTCCATCCGCCCCTACCAGCGCGAACTCCCCGAAATCTCCGACCGCGTCCGCCAGCAAGCCAATCTTACTGAAAGAGCCATCCGCGATCGCGTCTCCCACCCTTAAGCAGAGCACCCTTACACCAATCGCAGGAGCCTAGGCCCTCCAGTTAACCTCCCGTTTTGCCCCCGAACACCCAAGCCGTCGCCCTCCCCAGTCTCTCGTGGCTCATCCTGAAAAGGCTCTAACCAATTTGGTACACTAAGTGTCACCGGTCGCACGTACAGTACCGTTTTGGAACGCCCTGCCCCTCGCTACTTCTGACCTGCCACCCTCCAAGCCTGATAATTCTCTCTGGGGCTCGAGGTTTCCTTGAGCCGAGGAGGGGGCGATGTTCCGCAATCGATTTCTGATCCTATTGGGGGGATGTTTTCTCGCAGCCTCTGCTGCGTGGGCTGACGACGTCGGCTACGTGGACTGCTCCAGCCATTCAGACGGCATCCAGGTTTTCGCCAAGCCCAGGAAGACTCCCGACGTTCTGGCCTCGGTGCCCTGCGGCGAGCGCTTCACCGTCCTAGTCTACGGCTTTGTCTTTTCCCAGATTCAAACGAGGGATGGCAGGGTTGGTTTCGTCTATTCCAACATGATCGCGATCGATCGCAATGCCACCTCGGTGCAGCAATCTGGCTCTTTGCAGGTTGCCTCCGCCAGAACAAAAGTTCCGAGTGCTCCAGCCGCCACTGTGACGCCGAATCCACCCGCTGCGGCGCAACCTCAGCCAGTCGCGGCTCAACCTGCCCCAACAAGTACGGCCGCTCCCCTGCCGAATGTCCCGCAACCAATTGGCACCGTTGAACCGGCTGCTTCGTCTGCGCCCGCTCAAACTCAAACTACAGAGGTTTCGCTAACTTCGGCATCGGCTCCGGCACCAGCTCCTGTACCGGTGTCAACTGTCTCAGAATCGCTAGCTCCCGCCGCGCAACCCGTTCCGCCGGCCTCTGCTCAGCCCGAACCAGCACTGGCTCAGCCAGCTGCAGTTCAACCGGCCCCGGCTCCAGCGTCCGCACCGGCATCACATATCACGGAATCAGCTGCCCCCGTCCCTCAGCCTGAACCACCCGCGGCGGCGCAGCCTCAGCCCGCTGCGCCTGAGCCGGCACCGGCTCCTATCCGGCCCAAGACGGAGAGGGCAAGCTGGGAGAGGCCCACCTCGGCGGTTCGCAAGCCCACTCTTTTTGAATTCTACGGCGGCTACGCCTTTGCCCGGCTAGGCAACAGCGGCGGGGGAACTTACAGCAATCTCAATGGCGCCATGGGCTCCATTGGCTTGACCCTCAGGCCCTGGCTGCAGATCGTCGCGGACAGCACCTACAACTACACCACTTCCACCGGCGTCAAGAACGTCCTCTATGGCAATCACTTCGGGGCCCGCTATTTCTACCGCAGCCGCAATCGCTGGGGAGCCACCCCGTTTGTGGAAGGCCTGGTAGGCGGATCGCGCGCCGACACCACCATTACCGGGACCGGCGGATACACGACCTCTGCTAACTGCATTTCCTACAAAGTTGGCGGCGGATTGGATATCCACCCCACCCGTCACTGGGAAATTCGCTTAATCGATGCCGACTACTACCGCACCGCTTTCGGAACTGGCCTTCACCAGAACAACTATTGGATAACCACTGGCGTCGTCCTCCATCTCTTCGGCGGCGGCGCGCAGTAAGACTCTGGGCGGTGCTACCCACCGCCCATTCTTTTGTAGTGGCGAGGCTTGCCCCGCCCGTTCCTCGAATTTCCTCCTGCAGCGGCGACGATTCTCCGTGTCGTAAAACGTGATCGTAATACCCTTCTGCCAGAGACTGGAAACGCTATACTTACGCGCTACCTAGCAGAGGCTCCGTTGTCTCACGTCGGTAGTTCGCGCCGCCCTTCCAACGCCGGCGTCGAAAGCGTTGCAACCCAGCAGTGGATACGGCACGCCTCTATTTGGCGGGCTCTAAGCGGCAGAAGTGGAGGAGTTTAGTGAACGCTCGAGTGCGGCGCGGTCCCAATTGGCGAGGTGGGCGCCTGCTTCGTACGTGCTCTCACAGAAGTCCAGCAGCGCGGCGCTGGGAGAAGGGGCGGTGCGTACGTCGTCGTACATCAGAAGGAATTCGCCAAGCTGCTGGTTATAAAAGGCCGCTTTCGGCAAGACTTGGGACTCAGAAAGGCCTTGTGGCTGCGGCGCCATGTAGGAATAGAACGCTGGGCCCTTGATTTCTCCGCCGCCGGGCCAGAAGCCTACGCTGCTCACTTCGTGGGAGTAGGCTTCGCGGGTGATATGGTCGGCGCCAGGACGTTGGGGAGCGAGGTGGCCGGAAAAGCGGGTCACTGCAAGGTCGAAGCTACCCCAGAAGAAATGAACGGGGCTGCATTTGCCGACGAAGCGCGACCTGAACTCGTTGAAGACACGATCGATGGAGACGAGGATTCGCCAGAATTTGCTGACGGCCTGGGGATCGTACGACGTGTGGACGTGATCTTCGTCAAAGGGAACGGGGTTGGGTATTTCTACGGGCATGCGCCAAATTTTGACCGGGATTCCCGCGGATTGCACCAGCGCAAGGAATTCACGATAGAAGTCTGCGACAGAGCGGGGGACGAGCGGGAGACTCTTCACCAGGCCATCGTTTGTTTCGAGCACGAGGGCATGGTCCAGGAAATCGAACTGAATCTTAAAGACGCCTTTGCCACACGGAATCGCGGAAGTGGTCAGGCCGCGTGCAGTCACATACAAGGGGACGTTCCACCAGTGATTGACCAGCGGCGTGAGCGCAAGACGAACCTTGCCGACGATTTGGGTGTACAGATGAAGCGTTGCGTACGTATCTTTCCAGGCCTCCAGCGGAAGAGGAGGCCAGCATTCAGGAAGGTCGCTCATGCTGGTTTTATTGGGTTCGCTCATTTTCAGCCCCCGGATTCCATTGCAGGTACGTAGCGAGAATGGACGAGGCGTAGATTAGCTCAAAAGAACGCGGGGAGAAAGACGGCGTAATTCTTCCCCCTAGGCCCGCCAGGTATTTTTCTTCGATCTTTGATCTTCCGTAAGGGTTCTTCGCTTCACGGTACTGGTAGCGGATGCAGCGGAAGCCCCGTCAAGCGCGCGATCAGCGACCACGCCGCAGCAGACCGCCGTTCATGGCCCACCAATTTCGATTTTTAAATTTTCGAGTTTCTTTATGTGGAATTCACGCGGGGTACTTCAATACGACATCGGGCCGACTTCTTTTTCTACTTCCAAGATATCCACCATGACTATGGCGTCCCACGGGCAGCCGTCCAGGAAGCAGCCGTCGGGGCCTTTGCTGAGGCACTTCTTGCAACCGATGCATTGGAGGGGGTCAATCTGGATGCGTCCGAACGGCGGATTGTCCTCGTCTGGCACCCAGAACATGCAGTCTTCCACCGGGCAGTACTCCACGCAGGCCGGCGACCCGGCGCACCCGGTGCAGCACTCCGTGATGACAGCCAATTCTTTGGGCTTCTTTTTGCGCGCGGTGGAGATTCCCTTCGAGCGCGGTTCAAACTTCTGCTCGTCGGGCACCAATCCAGGGGCTTTGACAGCATCCGGTGCGTTAGCCATTTGCAGCGATTCTACCCTGAGTGTCAAGACCTTGTCAGGGAGTTTTTTGCCCCCAGTCCCGCGCTTGCTACAATGCCCGTGCCATCTGATTCAGCTTCGGCCGCACAAAATGTTCCCCAAGACTTTCCACAAACATCTCGTGCCTGCGCTCCTCGCCGGACTTGCCTTGCGCCTCTTTTTCATCTGGCGATTTCCCTTTTATTCTGGCGACACCGCCTACTACGAGGAGCTTGCCCGCAACTGGCTCTACCACGGCATTTACGGTTTCTATTCGCACGGCCAGCTTCTTCCGTCGGATGCGCGCGGCCCGGGTTATCCCGCATTCCTCGCAGGGATTTATTTCCTGGGCGGCAGGGGCCGACTGGTCGTCATGCTGGCGCAAGCCTTCGTCGACCTCGCCACTAGTGTTCTAGCCGCGGGCACCGCCGCCCGTTTGTCCGGGGACGCTCCCGACGCAACGCGCACCCGTGTTGCAGCGGCTGCACTCTGGCTGACGGCGCTTTGCCCCTTCACGGCGAACTACGCTGCGGTGCCACTCACGGAAGTCTTGGCGACATTCTTCACCGCGCTGGCGCTGTTGATTTTTCTAGTGCCGGCAGGGATGGAGGTTGATCGCATCGCCTCCAACCGCGATGCGCTCCGCGCCGTAAAAATTTGGTTCGCGGGCGGGCTCGCGGTTGGCCTCGGCACTCTCGTCCGGCCGGAAACACCGCTGCTACTCGTTGCCGTGCTGGTCGCGCTTTGGCTCCGATATCGGCGTCCTGCGAATTGGAAAAAATTAACGCTCGCCACTCTCTGGATGATCGCCGGTCTGTTGCTCCCGCTGACGCCCTGGGCCGCCCGCAATGCATTGAGTGTCGGTCGAGTGCAATTTCTCGCGCCGCGCTACGCGGAAACCTACGGCGATGTTCTTCCAACAGGTTTTTATGCCTGGACGAAAACCTGGATGTTTCGCTTTCGTGATGCGTATCTGTTCACGTGGAAGCTGCCGGTACAACCGATCGAGGTGAAGAATCTTCCTTCGTACGCGGCGGATTCTTCCGAGGAATTTTCGCGCGTCGCTTCCCTGCTCGATCAGTACAATCGCACGCACGGCATGACGCGTTCTCTCGATCTGCAATTCGCTGAGCTGGCGCGCGAACGATCGAAGCATCACCCGATTCGCACTTACGTTTGGGTCCCGCTCGAGCGCTCCGCGTCGATGTGGTTTACTCCGCGAACTACGCTGCTGCCTTTTTCCGGGCGTCTCTGGCCGCTCGCCGAAAGTTACCATTACAACGCCACAGAATTCGAAGTCACTCTCGGATTTGCTCTGCTCAATATTCTCTACGTTGTAATTTTTCTTGCAGCCGCGTGGTCCTGCCGAACGAACCCCGGAGTTCTCCTGATCGTCACATTTATCGTTGTTCGCACCGCCTTCCTCACACAATTGCAAACCTGTGAGCCGCGCTACGTGCTGGTGTGCTTTCCTGCACTGCTGGCCGCTGGCGCACAACTTTTCCGCCGCTCAGAGCCGAAGGGCCCAAGCAAGGAAATAGTTAACGCTTGACAAGAACGCGGGAAGGAAGTATTTCAGCCACCGGAGTGCAAGGATTCCTGACGTGCTGGAGGTTGATCTGTGACTTGGAATCAAAACTATGATCCGTTGGGACATTGGTGGGTATCGACGATCGTCGCGACACTCCCCGTCGTTGTTCTTCTCGGAGCGCTGGCCATTTTGCGCATCAAGGCGCACTGGGCGGCGCTCCTCGGCCTCGCGGCTTCGATGCTGATTGCCATCGAGGTATTTCACATGCCCACGGGCATGGGCGTTCGAACGGCGGTGTACGGCGCCTGTTACGGCCTCTTCCCGATTGGCTGGATTATTTTGAACGTCATTTTTATGTATGACCTGACGTGCGCGTCGGGCCGCTTTAAGGTTTTGCAGGAAAGTTTGATGGGGATTACCCAGGACCGGCGGCTGCAGCTTTTATTGATCGCTTTTTCGTTTGGAGCTTTTTTTGAAGGCGCAGCCGGGTTCGGCACGCCCGTCGCCGTCACCGCCGCGCTACTGATTGGATTAGGATTTAAGCCGCTTCAAGCATCAGGACTTTCGCTGATTGCAAATACGGCGCCGGTGGCTTTTGGCGCGATTGGCACTCCGCTCATCGCGCTGCAAACGGTAACTGGGCTCGACCTGTTGCAACTTAGCGGCATGGCGGGCCGAATTCTTCCGTTTTTTTCTGTGTTGGTTCCGTTCTGGCTGCTGTGGGCGTTTGCTGGATTCAGCGGAATGATTGAGATTTGGCCGGCCGTTTTGGTTGCGGGAGTTTTCTTTGCCATTCCACAATTTCTCGTTTCGAATTTTCATGGACCGTGGCTCGTGGATGTTGTTTCGTCAGTTTGCTCGATGGCCGCGCTGATCATTCTGCTGCTGGTCTGGCATCCAAAGAAAATCTGGGGATTCGAAGGCCACGAAGCGGATCGCAGCGCGCGGGGGCAGCACGGCCATAGCGCGGTGGAAGTTGTGAAGGCCGTAGTGCCGTGGGTGATTCTCAGTCTTCTGGTTTTTATTTGGGGCCTCCCGAGCGCAAAAGCTCATCTGGATAAAATTTCTATCCTCAAAATTCCTGTCAGCGGCCTTCATAACCTAATTCTGCGCGTGCCGCCGGTAGTGGCGAAGAACACCGCGGAGGCGGCCATTTTTAATTTCAACTGGATCTCCGCCACCGGCAGCAGCATTCTCATCGCCGCCATCATCTCGGGATTCGTGATGGGTTTTGGCCCGCTTCAGCTGATTCGTCAATACGGGAAGACTTTGTACAAAGTACGATTTTCCCTGATTACCATCTCAGCCATGATGGCGATCGGATTCATGACGCGCTACTCTGGTTTGGATGCCACCATGGGACTGGCTTTTGCGCGTACAGGCAGCTTCTATCCTTTCTTCGGGACGCTTCTTGGATGGCTCGGAGTTGCGCTAACCGGCTCGGATACGTCATCGAACGTTTTGTTCGGAAGTTTGCAGAAAATTTCCGCAACGCAGGTGGGCGTTTCTCCGACACTGATGGCCGCAGCGAATAGCTGCGGGGGCGTGATGGGAAAAATGATTGATGCGCAGAGCATCGTCGTCGCCAGTACCGCTACGGAATGGTACGGCCACGAAGGAGACATTTTGCGTTACGTTTTTTTTCACAGCATTGCGCTGGCTTGCCTAGTGGGGATACTGGTCTATTTGGAAGCCTACGTTTATCCATTCACCAAACTGGTCTTTCATTGAGCCCGTCTGCTCCTTGAACCGAACCGTCCCGACGACAAATCTCTAATTCGAATGCGTGCTGGCAGCGTGAAGGAATCCTTCTTCTTTCTTCGCCCGAGCCGTACTATTCTTCCTCTGGACAAACGATGGACATTCGCATCCTCAAGGAGTTTCTGACCATTCTGGGCGAGCATGGCTGCATATCTTCGCCGGAAGAACTGCACACCTACGAGTGCGACGGGTTGACCAATTTCCGGGTGATGCCGCGCGCGGTGCTGCTGCCAAATTCCACGGAACAAGTGCAAGCGATCGTCCGAATCTGCCACCGCGAACGAATTCCATTCGTGGCACGCGGATCGGGCACGGGCTTGAGCGGCGGGGCGCTGCCGGTTCAGAACGGGATTGTGATCAGCCTGGCGAGGATGAATCGCATTCTGGAAGTGGATTTCCTGAATGCGCGCGTGGTGGTCGAGCCTGGCGTCATAAATCTTGATGTAACCGGACGTGTGTCTCCGCAAGATTATTTTTATGCGCCCGATCCTTCGTCGCAATCGATTTGCAGTATCGGAGGAAACGTGGCGGAGAATTCGGGCGGAGCGCATTGCCTGAAGTATGGATTTACGACGACGCACGTGCTGGGGCTGGAAGTTGTGCTTCCTGATGGATCGTTGGTGCACTTCGGCGGAAAAACGCTGGATGCGCCCGGTTACGATCTTGCAGGTGTTTTCGTGGGCTCCGAGGGCACGCTCGGCGTGGCGACTAAAATTATTCTGCGCATTGTAAAGCGCCCCGAGTGCATTCGAACGCTGCTGGCAGCTTTTCCATCCACGAACGAAGCGGGGGCGGCGGTGAGCGATATTATCGCCGACGGCATGCTTCCTGCCGCGATTGAAATGATGGACAACCTGGCAATTCAAGCGGCGGAGGCGGCGGTACACGCGAACTATCCGAACTGTGGCGGCTTGCTTCTCGTGGAACTTGATGGGCCGGTGGCGGAAGTCGAAGCCTTGATGACAGAC
>Ga0210408_10003764_pt1 | contig 13835 bp, 11 predicted proteins | sample IncBWH4MmetaG_FD_155471 | JGI IMG/M metagenome (GOLD analysis project Ga0210408, IMG submission 155471) | Forest soil microbial communities from Barre Woods Harvard Forest LTER site, Petersham, Massachusetts, United States - Inc-BW-H-4-M | ecosystem: Environmental > Terrestrial > Soil >...
GCTGCCGGGCGTCTATCTCGGCTGGCGGCGCAACCTGAGTCTCGCCACCTGCACGCTGCTCGCGCTCAGCATGATCGCCTCCGACGCGGCGGGCCTGTTGTGATCGGGGATCTGTCTTCGGTCCCCTGGCTGCGGCGCCTGCTCATCGTGGCGATGCTCGGGGGGCTGCTGCTGCTCGGCTTCCTGGTGCTCGATCCCTTCATCGTGCCGGTGGTATGGGCGGCGATCCTCGCCTACGTCAGCTGGCCGGGCTACGAATGGCTGCTCGGCAAGTGCCGCGGCCGCAGCATCATCGCGGCGCTCGCCATGACCACCGTGGTGAGCGCTGCGGTCATCGCGCCCCTCGCCTGGCTCGCGGTGGTGGTGCGCGTCGAGCTGCTGCACGTCTACCACCATCTGCAGGCGCTGCTCGCCGGCGGCTCGATGCCGCAGACGGTGCTCAGGCTCCCGTGGATCGGCGACCAGCTGCAGGAGCTGGCGTCGCGCGCCGCCCAGGATCCGAACGCGCTCGGGGCGGAGCTGCGCAACGTGCTCGAGCATTCCCGCGAGCAGATCGCGCACCTGATCGGCGGCATCAGCCGCAACGCCGCCAAGCTGCTGCTGACCGTGGTGAGCCTGTTCTTCGTGTACCGCGACGGTGCCCGGATCGCCGCGCAGCTCGGCCGCGCGCTCGAGCAGGTGCTCGGTCCGCGCGTGCACAACTACCTGACGTCGATCGGCCAGACCGTCAAGGCGGTGGTCTATGGGCTGGTGCTGGCCGCGCTCGTCCAGGGCGTGCTGGTCGGCATCGGCTACTGGTTCGCCGGCGTCGGCGCCCCGGTGTTTCTCGCCGCCCTCACCACGGTGTGCGGCCTCATCCCGTTCGCGGCGCCGACCATCTGGGTGTGCGTGACCGGGTGGCTGCTGCTCGAGGGCAACACCTTCGCCGGCGTCGGGCTGCTCATCTGGGGTGGCATCGTCATGGGCTGGACCGACCACATCGTGCGGCCGTTCCTCATCAGCCGCGAGGCGCAGATTCCGTTCCTCGTCGTGCTGTTCGGCGTGCTCGGCGGGCTGGCCGCCTTCGGACTGGTGGGCCTGTTCGTGGGACCGGTGATCCTCGCGGTGCTGCTCGCGATCTGGCGCGAGTGGCAGGCCGAGAGACAGCTCAGTTGATTCAGGGGCTCAGGCGGAGAGGAACATGCGGTACGCCGGGTTAGCGGTCTCCTCGACGTAGGCGTAGTGGAGCTCGCGCAGGTGCTCGAGGAAGTCGGCGCGGTCGCCGGGCGGCACCTGGATCCCGGCCAGCACCCGCCCGTAATCCGAGCCGTGATTGCGGTAATGGAACAGGCTGATGTTCCAGCGCGCGCCGATCGCCTGCAGGAATTTCAACAGCGCGCCCGGTCGCTCCGGGAACTCGAAACGGTACAGGTGCTCGTGCTCGAGGCCGCGCGCATGCCCGCCCACCATGTAGCGCACGTGCAGCTTCGCCATCTCGTCGTCGGTCATGTCAGTGACGCTGAAGCCCGCGGCGCGCAGCTGCCCTGACACGGCGTCCTTCTCGGCGCGCCCCTGCGACAGCGCCAGCCCGACGAAGATCTGCGCGGCCTCGGGGCCCGCGTAGCGATAGTTGAATTCGGTGACGCTGCGCTTGCCGAGCGCCTCGCAGAAGCGCAGGAAGCTGCCGGGCTGCTCCGGGATCACGACCGCGAGCAGCGCCTCGCGCTCCGCGCCGAGGTCGGCACGCTCGGCGACGTGGCGCAGGCGGTCGAAGTTCATGTTGGCGCCGCTGTTGATCGCCACCAGGCGCTTGCCGCGCCAGCCGTGGCGCGCAACGTACTGCTTCAGTCCCGCCACCGCGAGTGCCCCGGCCGGCTCGACGATCGACCGGGTGTCCTCGAACACGTCCTGGATCGCGGCGCAGATCTCGTCGGTGTCGGTGAGCACGATCTCGTCGACCGTGCCGCGGCAGAGCGCAAACGGCTCTTCCCCGACCCGTCGTACCGCCACGCCGTCGGCGAAGATGCCGACCCGCTCGAGGGTGACGCGCTGGCCGGCGCGCAGCGATTCGTACATCGAGGCGGCGTCGCGCGGCTCGACGCCGATCACTTTTACGCCGGGATACAGGTACTTCACGTACACGGCGATGCCAGCCAGCAGCCCCCCGCCGCCGACCGGCACGAATATCGCGTCGAGCTTGCCGCCCGACTGGCGCAGGATCTCGACCGCGATGGTGCCCTGCCCGGCGATGACGTCCGGGTCGTCGAACGGGTGCACAAACACCAGGTTCCGCTCGCGGGCCAGGGTGAGCGCCCGCTCGAGCGCCGCGTCGTAGTCGTCGCCGTGCAACACGACCTCGGCCCCGAGGTCGATGACCGCCTGGACCTTGATCAGCGGGGTCGTCTCGGGCATGACGACGACCGCGGGGATCGAGCGGCGGCGAGCGGCGAGCGCCACGCCCTGTGCGTGGTTGCCGGCCGAAGCGCACACCACCCCGCCTCTGGCGGCCGCCTCACCCAGGTGCGCGATGCGGTTGTAGGCGCCGCGCAGCTTGAAGGAGAACACCGGCTGCAGGTCCTCGCGCTTCAGCAGCACCTCGTTGCCGAGCCGGCGCGACAGGCGCGCCGCCGCCTCGAGCGGCGACTCGATCGCGACCTCGTAGACGCGTGCCTTGAGGATTTTCTCGATGTAGGGGCTCGCCACGACCGACGAGCTTAGCGAACGCGGCCTGCCGCTGTCAGCGCTTCTCACCGTTGCGCCGCATGGCGAAGCGGTACTCGGCGCGCGCGATCGTCACCCGATCGCCGTCGTTGAGGGTCTGGCGGGTAATGCGCTTGCCGTTGACCATCACGCCGTTGGTGCTGTTCAGGTCCTCGATGATGGTATGGGCGGGACCGGCCAGGATCACCGCGTGGTGGCGGCTGATGTACTTGACGTCGATCTGCAGGTCGTTTTCGGGCGTGCGGCCGATGGTGGTCTTGCGCCCGAGCACGTGCACGACCTCGCGCTCGCCGTCGCTGCGGATCAGGAGGCGCGTCGCGCCCTCGAGCGGCGCGCTCGCAGCCTTGCCCTCCGCGGCTTCCGTCTGCGGTGCCTGGCGTCGCGCCTGCTCGCCGCCGCTGGCGCCGTGCACCGTGTGGCTCTCATCCAGGGTGTGCCGCCATTGCTGGTTGGCTCTCTCGAGCTCCGCGACGCGCGCGTCGCGGCCGCGCAGCTGCGACTCGAGCCGCGCAATGTTCTCCTCCGCGGCGCGCACATCCGCCTCGAGCTCGTGCGCGCGAGCGACGGCGGCCTCCGCCGCGCTCTGCAGCGTGCGCCGCATCTCCACCTGCTCCGCCATCCGGTCCTCGAGCTGCTTCACGCGCGCCTCGCCCGCGGCGATGCTGGCGAGGTGCCCGCTGTGCTCGAGCTGGGCGGCGCGCAGGGCTTCGGCCCGCTCCTCCGCCTCGCCGCGCACCCTGGTGAGCTCCTCCACGCGTGCGGTGAGGCTCGTCTCGACGGCCCGCAGCCGCGCCAGCTCGACGTCGCGCAGCCTGAGGGCGGTGCCGAGCGTCGCCACCTGGCTGTCGAGATCGGCGATGCGCGAGGCGCGCTCGCCCAGGTCCGACTCGAGCTCTCCGGTGCGCATGTCGCGCCCGGCGAGCTCGCGCGTGAGGCGCTCGTGGCCGGACTGGTGCGCGTCGATCTCCTCGTGCAGATCCGACAGCAGTCCCTCGAACAGCGCGCGGCGCCGCTCGGCGCTCTGGAGTGATTCGAAGTAGGTTGCGGCGCGGGTGCGCAGCTGCTCGGCAGCCTCACGCGCCGCGGCGAGCTCCTCCGCGAGGTCGCTGGCCTGCTGCCCCGCCGCCGCACGTGCCCGCTCGAGCTCCGCGCCGACCTCGGCTTCGCGCTGCCCGGCGGCGGTGCGTGCCGCGGCGAGATCCGTCTGGTGTTGCGCCTCGCGGCGTTCCGCGGCGGCGCGCGCCTCGGCCTCCGCCCCCGCGCGCTCGATGTCGCGCTGCGCCACGACGGCCCGCGCCGCGGTCAGCTCCTCCGTCAGCTGCGCGACGCGCCGCTCGGCGGCCGCGCGCTCGGTGCGGGCCTCATCGAGCGCATTCTCGATTTCCACCAGGCGTGCGCCGCGGCCCGCGAGCAGCTCCTGCGCCTCGCGCAGGTTGGCCACCGCGGTCTGCAGGGGATCCTCGGCACCCTGCGTCCGGGCGGCCGGTTCCGCGGCCGCTTCGGTGAGCGACGACAGCCCGGGCTGTATCCAGGTCTCGGAGAGGCGATCGTGAGCCGCGGCCTCGTGCGCCTTGAGGTCGAGAGCCGGCAGCTCGTCGGTGCGGTCGAGATCAATTCCCGCAGGGAAAGACCCCTCGGGAGGCAGCTTCGGGCGTGGATCCATCTCGCGTTTCATCCCCAATATCTTTGTGGGGAAAATTTTAGCGCCGCTAGAGGCTTAGGTCCGTGTGTCCTGGTGCATTGTGTGAGGTGAATCGCGAAAAAAAAGCGGCAGCAGCCGGCCGGGCGCGCCTCAATCGCGCAGAAAGCCGCGCACCGCGTCCGACACGGCACCCGGAGCCGACTGAAACAGGTCCGCCCCGTAGTCCGAAAGGTCCACCATGCGGGCCGCCGGCTGCATCTCCCGCACCCGGGCGGTGGCGTCCCACCACTCGTCCCGGGGTCGCAGGACGAGAAGTGGCTGCGAGACCCGTCCGAGGCGCTCTCGCAGCGCATACGCCGCCGCCGCGGCGGCGAGATCGTCTCCGGGCGCGCTCGCGCCTCCTTGCGGGCGCGGCGCGCCGAGCGGAACCGAGACGAACACCAGCCGTCGTATCTGCGGGCCGCGTGCCAGCGCAAGCTCGGTGGCGAGCACCGTGCCCGCCCCGTGCGCCAGCAGATCGGCGTGGCGCAGCCGCATATTGTCAAGAAAGTCGCCGATCGCCGCGGTGTAATCCGCCGCGCTCATCGACCCGGTGGGGCCGTCGGATTCCCCGTAGCCCGGCAGATCCGGCGCGTATACCGAGCGGTCGCGGCCGAGGAGCGCGAGCAGGCCCTTGAACGTGCGGCCCGAGCCCTGCGTGCCGTGCAGGCAGATGAGGGGCGTTCCCTCCTCGAAGCCGCCGCCCGGCGGAATCGCGTTGTGAACGTGCAGCTGGCCAAAGCGGGATTCGAAATACCCGCGCCGCACTCGCGGCTCCGCGTCCACCAGTTGCGGCCTGGGAGTCGTCCTCGACATGTACGACATAGTGCCACGTTCGCCGCACCTCTTGCGTACGCAGGCCGGGCGCGTAAATTGGCAGCCATGCGGTTCATTCTGGTGCTCGCCGGGTGCAGTGCCCTGCTCGCCGGCTGCGGGCTGGCCGAGACCGGCGCCGCGGCTGCGAGCGGCTCGGCCGCCCAAGCACAGCAGGCGGCGCAGGCGCGGGCACAGGAAGAGCGCGTGCGGCAACAGATCGAAGCGGCCAGCAAGGAGGCGGCAGATCGGGAGCGCGCCGCCGCTGACGCCGCCGGCAGGTAGCCCTTGCCGAGGCGAAGGCGGCTCCTGTGCACAACCTCCAGATCCGCCTCAAGGGCCTGCCGTCCAGGCCTAACGACTTCGAGCTGATCGAGGCCGCGCCCCCCAAGCTCAACAACGGAACTTTCCTCGCGCGCGCACTGTGGCTCGCGCTCGACCCGTTTCATGTCGGGCACGGCGCCACCGGCAACCCCGGTTTCGTGCGGCCGGGCGACCTGGTGCCGGCGCGCGGCGTCGGCGAGGTGATCGAGTCGCGTCACGACGTCTTCGGCGTCGGCAGCATCGTGGTGCTCGACGCCGGCCTGCAGCAGTTTTCCGTTTCCAGGGGCCAGTACGCCCGCTTCGTGCACCCGGGGCAAACCCCGGCGTCCACGGCGCTCGGCACCCTCGGCGCACCGGGGATGGCCGCCTACTTCGGACTCCTCGACCTCGCGAAGCTGCGCGCCGGGGAGACGCTGCTGGTCTCGGCCGCCTCGAACGCCGCGGGCTCGATGGCCGGACAGATCGCGATGCTGAAGGGCGCGCGCGCGATCGGCATCGCCGGGACGCGCGAGAAATGCGAATGGGTGACGCGCCACGCGCGCCTCTCGGCTTGCATCAACTACCGCTCCGAGCCCCTCAGCGCGCGGCTGCGGCAGCTCGCGCCGCACGGCGTCGACGTATACTTCGACAACACCGGGGGCGAGCTGCTCACGACCATCATCGCAGAGCGGCACCTGGCGGGCGGTGCGCGCATCGTGCAGAACTCGCTCAGCGCGGCCGATCCGGGCCCGGCGCTGCTGCGCGCCGGTTACCTGCCGGAGAAGGACGGGATCCACGTGCTGCGCGCACGGGTGCGCGATTACGAGCACCGCCGGGGCGAGTTCCTGCGCGAGGCGATCCCCTGGCACGGCGCCGGCCGCATCGCCGTCAAGGATCACGTCGTCGAGGGGCTCGCCAACGCCCCGGAGCATCTGCTGCTCGCGATGCGCGGCGAGAACTTCGGCCGCCCGCTGGTCAAGCTCTAGGCTGCCGGATGACTGCCGGGGCCCCCGCCGATCTGCGGCGGGGGCCCGCGGGAGACCTCAGCGGTGGCGTCGCGCCTTGCTCTTGCTCGCGCCCCTGCGGGCGCTCTTCTTCGCCGGCTTCCTGCCCGCCACCTTCTTCTTCGCGACTTTCTTCTTCGCAGCCTTCTTCTTGGCGGCTTTCCGGGCGGGCTTCTTTTTCGCGGCCTTCTTTTTCGCCGGCTTCTTCGCGGCCGCAGGTTTGGCCGGGGCCGGCGCGGAAGCCGCCGTTCTCGGCGCAGGCGCTGCGGCCGGTTTCGGTGGTGGCGCCGCGGGCTTCGCGGCCGCGGTCCGCGGCGGCTCCTGTACCGCGAACGCCCCGCCCTGCGGATCCATGAAGAGTGCGATCCAGCTGCCGCCCGGCACCTCGACCGGCCCGTGCAGCAGCCGCCCGCCCACCGCCTTGGCGGCCGCGACCGCGCGGCCAGAGTCCGTCACCTGCACGTAGCTCAGCCACGAGGGTGGGGTCGCCGGTCCCTGGACGTTGCACATGCCGCCGACCATCGAGCCGAAGCGCTCGAAGATCTGGTAGACGCCCATCGCGCCCATATCGTGGCCGGTCCCCTTGGTCCAGCCGAACAGCTCGCCGTAGAAGCGCAGCGCGCCGCCGACATCGGTGGTGGCCAGCTCGTGCCAGGAAAAGATCCCGGGGCCGGGCGCGGGGCTCGCGCCGCCGGTCGGGCCCGGCGTGTACAGCGCAAACGTCGCGCCCTGCGGATCCGCGAGCACCGCGAAGCGGCCGACGTTCGGAATGTCGGTCGCCGCCTTGACCACGCGCGCGCCAAGGCGTTGGGCGTGCTCGGCCGTCGCGTCGACGCCCGGGGTGCCGATGTAGATCAGCCAGTGCGGCGGAGTTCCCGCCGCATCCGGAGGCAATGCCATCAGGCCCCCGACCTGGCTCTGGCCGGCCATCCAGATGGTGTAGCCCGGCATGCTGGACGGCTGGGTACGCCACGGCACCACCCTGGGGTAGAAGGCGGCAGCGGCGGCCGTGTCAGTCGTCAACAACTCGTGCCAGATGAATCGTCCCCGGATATCGGCATTGCTCATGGCCCTTCCCTCTTTTTTAGCAAACGACCAGTCAGCGAACGAGAATTAGCGCCGCATTCTGCCTCGCCGCGGCTGTCACTGCCACGACTCCTGCTGCGGCGGGTGTCGCGGTGCACTGCGCTCGTGCCAGATGAGGTAGAGCCCGCTCGCGATCACGATCCCGCCACCCAGGCACACCCGCGCCGAGGGCAACACCTGCCATACCACCCGGTCGATACCTACTCCCCACAGGAGCGCGGTGTACTCGAACGGGGATACTACCGAGGGCGGCGCCGAGCGGAATGCCTCGGTGAGCAGGTACTGGCCGATCGCGGCGAGCACCCCGAGCGCCAGCAGCCATTTCCAGTGCCCGTGCTCGATCGCCACCCACCCCGGGGCGGCGATCGCGGTCGTGAACACGGTCATCAGGCTGATCGTCCAGAAAACCACGCTCACCGTGCTGTCGGTACGGGTGAGAACCCGCACCGCGATGCCGCTCAGGGCGTAGGCGGTGGCGCCGATCAGGGCGGCCACGGCGCCGAGACTCGCCAGCCCCGAGGTGGTCGGCCGCAGCATGACGAGCACCCCGGCGAGCCCGACCAGGATCGCCAGCCAGTTGCGCCAGACGAGCCGCTCGCGCAGCAGCGGCACCGAGAACGCCGCCACCAGCAGCGGCGCCGACAGAAAGACCGAGTAGGCGTTGGCGAGCGACAGCGAGCGCACCGCGTAGATGAAGCCGCCGATCACCACGACGCTCAGGCAGCCGCGCAGCAGATGCATCGGCCAGCGGCGCGGGACGAGATCGCGCAGGCGCCCCGCGAGCAGCGCCGGCGCGAGCGTGAAGGGGAGCGAAGCAGCGCCGCGCAGCGCCGCCACCTCCATGGGCGGATAGCGCATGGCAAAGAATTTCAGCACCCCGTCCATGAAGGAGAACACCGCGACCGCGGCGATCATGGTCGCGATGGCCTGCAGCCGGTGCTCGCGCACGGATCTTAAGCCACCGAACTCAAGCCTGCGCCGGGCGGCCGGTGCCGGCCACCGCGCGATAGCTGGTACCGAGCCAGCGCGCCGGCAGCGGGAAGGCGCTCACGAGCGACACGATGAGCGAGGACGCGTAGGGCACGGACTGGATGAGGAGCACGACGATCCAGGCGAGGCGGTCGGGACCTGCGGTCTCGCGCGTGCCGGTGTAGGCGACGCCCCACGCCGCCAGCAGGAGTCCCGCCACCATCACGGTCTCCTCGCGCGCCGCGGCGAGCGCGCGCAGCAGCCCGGAGCTGGCGCCCTGCTTGGGCGTGCGGAAGAAGGGCTCGCTGCGGGTGACGAGCCCCTTGACGGCCGCGGTGCCGATCGTGTGGGTCAGGGCGAGACCCGCGATCGCCGCCGCCACGGTCTGTCTGATGTTGGCGCCCACCCGCACGTGGTACAGGTGGACGAGCTTGGCGAGCTTGAAAGTGAACAGCGACAGCGGCAGCACCGAGTACATGACCAGCGGCGGGTCGACCTTGCCGGGCGCCCACACCATCGCGGCCGACCAGCCGAGAGCCGCCAGGTTGAACAGCAGGTTGCAGCCGTCGGCCACCCAGGGGAGCCATCCGGCGACGAAGTGGTAGCGCTGGCCCGGCGAGAGCGGGCCGCCCTCGAGGAACAGCGCGCGCGCGTGCGCCTTGAGGATCTGCATGGCGCCGTAGGCCCAGCGGAAGCGCTGTTTCTTGAAGTCGATGAAGGTGTCGGGCATGAGGCCGCGGCCGTAGCTCACCGGCACGTAGATGGCGTCGTAGCCCGCCTCGAAGATCCGCAGGCCGAGCTCGGCGTCCTCGGTGATGCACCACTCCGCCCAGCGGCAGTCCTCGAGCTGCGCCCGCCGCACCATGGTCATGGTGCCGTGCTGGATGATGGCGTTGCGCTCGTTGCGCGTGATCATGCCGATGTGGAAGAAGCCGCGGTACTCCGCGTAGCACATCGCCTTGAAGGCACTCTGATCCGCGTCGCGGTAGTCCTGCGGCGCCTGCACGACGGCGATGCGCTGGTCCTGGAAGGTCGGTATGAGCTCGCGCAGCCAGCCCGCGTCCACCACGTAGTCGCTGTCGATGGCGGCGACGATGGCGGCATCGGGAGCGGTGCGCTCGAGCGCGTAGTTGAGCGCGCCCGCCTTGAAGCCCGCGAGCGGCGCGACGTGGAAGAAGCGGAAGCGCGACCCGAGCTCTGCGCAGTGCGCCTCGACCGGACGCCACACGCTCTCGTCGCGCGTGTTGTTGTCGATGACCAGCACCTCGAAGTCCGGATAGTCGAGCCGCGCGAGTGCATCGAGCGTCTCGATGAGCATCGCCGGCGGCTCGTTGTAGGCCGGCACGTGGATCGAGACCTTGGGTGCCTGGCGGCCGTCGGTGAGGGTCGGCGGGCCAAGCCGGCGCCGGTACTCGACCCAGTGCGCCTCGGCCCACTCGTGCGCCTCGGCGAGCAGCACCAGCAGCACGCCGAGCATGCCGAGCAGCAGCAGCACACCGGCAATCACGCTCGAGACCGTCATGTACTGCTGCGTGAAGTCGTAGATCACCCACACGGCGATGGTGGTGGCGGCATACACCACGATGGCGAGGAAGCTGCGGCCGCGGTTGCGCAGCGCATCGCTGGTGAGATAGACGAGCCCGAGCACCAGCAGCGCCGCCGCCACGGAAATCGCCGCCAGGATGTGCCACTCCGGCACGCGCACGATCGGCTCGGTGAAGGCGAACTTCGGCTGCCGGTTGACGTCGTACACGCCCCAGTAGGAGCCGACCGCCCCCTCCTGGTACGCCTTCCACGGCTGATCGAACGCCTCCATGACGTAGTACTTGATCTGCTCGCGCTCGGCGCGGCTCAGGAAGCGGCGCAGGAACAGCGCCTCGTTCGACACCGAGGCCACGGCCGACTCGCGCGTGCGCCCGCGGCTCGGCCAGCCGATCTCGGCGATGACGATGGGCTTGTGCGGGAAGGTCTGCTGCAGGCGCTTGAACTGGGCGAACGAGTAGTCGACCGCGGCATCCACCGGGACGCCTTCCCAGTAGGGCAGCAGGTGCACGCCGATGTAGTCGACGTGCTGCGCGAGCTCCGGGTGTGCCAGCCAGGTGTGCCAGGTCTCGGCGGTGCCGACCGGCTGGCCGATGGCGGCGCGCGCGCGGTCGAGATACTTCTCCAGCGCCTCGACCGGCAGATCGCCGCGATACAGCACCTCGTTGCCGACCACGACGCGCACCACGTTCTGATGCGAGCTCGCCAGATCGATGAGCGTCTTCAGCTGCTCTTCGTTCTTGTCGAGGTGGCTGTCGAGCCAGGCGCCGAGCGAGACGTTGATGCCGTGGCGCTCGGCGAGCTCGGGCACGTCGGCGAGCGTCGCGCCCACCGAGTAGGTGCGCACCGCGTTGACCTTGCCTTCGATGAGCGCCAGATCCGCATCGATCTCGGCGTCGGTCGGCATCTCGAAGTGGGTGGGATCCTCGTTGGCGCGGAATGGCGAGAAGGCGAATCCCTGGATGCGCGCCGGCCAGGGCGGCTCGCGCGTCGGGCGGTTGAGGTACGCCCACACGGCGAAGGTCAGCGTGGCGAACACCGCCGCGATGATGAGACTCGGGATCGTCTTCATGGACCTGGGGAAGTCCGTCCGCTACCAGCTGCCGGTGTTGGCCATCGATTTCCAGGGCTCGGCCGGCGCGAGCGCCGCACCCTTCTGCAGCAGCTCGATGGAGATGTTGTCCGGCGAGCGCACGAACGCCATGCGCCCGTCGCGCGGCGGCCGCAGGACGGTGACGCCGTGCTCCTTCAGGCGCTGGCAGGTGGCATAGATGTCGTCCACCTGGTAGGCGAGGTGCCCGAAATTTCGCCCGCCGCCGTAAGTCTCGGCATCCCAGTTGTGGGTGAGCTCGACCTGGGCGCTCGCATCCCCCGGGGCGCACAGAAACACCAGTGTGTAGCGCCCCTGCGGGTAGTCTTTGCGGGACAGCTCCTCGAGCCCGAGCGCGTCGCGGTAGAACTTCAGCGAGGCGTCGATGTCGGTGACGCGCACCATCGTGTGGAGGTATTTCATGGCTTCATCTCCGGGCGAGAGTCAATCACCCGTGAAGGGCACGGGCGGCGCTGAGCAGACTGCGACCCGCGTGGGCTCGCGGTAACGCCGGTCGCGCAGATAGCATTCGTCGAACACCGAGCAGTAGCACACGCGAACGCCGATCTCGCCGCGCAGCTTCTCCAGGCGCGCCCAGCGCGGGTCCGCCGGAGCCTCCGGCCAGGCAAACAGATTCAAGGACTTGCCCGCCTGAATCATGGCGCCGCGCATGTCGCCGGTGAACCGGTAATCCGTTTTCGGCAGCGAAGCGGCCGGCTCCTGGGTGCAGCACAGGGCGAGCAACGCGCGCAGATCCGTCGCCGGCTTATCCGCGAAGCTGACCTCTATGGAGCGCAGCCGCGCCGGTCCGATCCCGGTGTTCTCCAGCGACAGGTACACCGCGTGCTGCAGCCCGCGGCCGTCGCCGAAATCGAAGGCGTTGCCGTAGGAAAAATCGATGTTCGGGTAGCTGTTGGCGGCAACCAGCTTCTCCATGGTGCGCCCGTTGTGAATCGCGAGAAACAGCGACACCAGGCTCACGAAGAACGCCGACAGCGCAAGGCTGATGTCGAGCCAGTTGAAGCCCGTGCGGTGCGGACGATGCGCGACGCCGTGCGAACCCTCTTCCATCAGTGCTTTTCCACCGGGATGATGCCGAGCGAGGCCTCGACGCGCGCCGGGTCGTAGATCCTGCCGCCCTTCATCACCAGATCGACGCGATCGATGTCGGCGATGCGCACGCTCGGATCGCCGTCGACGAGGATGAGATCCGCGAGCTTGCCGGGGGCGATCACGCCGCGCTCGCCGTTGGCGCCGACGACCTGTGCCGAGGTGAGGGTCGCCATGCGCAGCACCTCAGCGGGCGCAATGCCGGCGCGCGCGTAGAGCGTCAGCTCGTGGTGCAGCTCGTAGCCCGGCATCGAGTCGGTGCCGGGAATGATGGTCACGCCGGCCTCGTGCAGCGCCTTGATGAGGGCGAGCATCGCCGGCAGCGCCTCGCGGTAGGCGGCTTCCCCGCCTTTTGGCGGGACCAGCGCCCCGGACAGGAGTCCGCGCCGCACCTGCGGCGGCATGCGCGGCGCGACCGCCTCGAGCCCAGGAGTCACCGCAGCCGGGTCGCCGCAGAACAGCGCCTCGAACACGTTCATGGTCGGATCGAGCACGGTGTGATGCCGGGCGAGGTAGGCGATGAAATCGCGCGCCGGCGGGCGATCAGGGGGGAACTCGCGGGCGTGCGCCGCAACCGCGGTGAAGCGGTTCATGTTGCGCGTCTCCTGCACCTCGGGATAGAGGAAGTCGAGCACGATGAAGTTGAGGTGCTGGATCTCGTCGGCGCCCGCGGCGACGAACTGCTCGGCGCTCATGAACGCCGGCACGTGGCCGCTGACCCGCAATCCGCGCGCGTGCGCCTCGGCGGCCATCAGCGGCACGATGGGCGGCGGGATCGAGGAGTAGATCTTGATCTGCCCGTAGCCGTGATCGGCGTACCAGTCGACGTCCGCGATCGCCTGCTCTGCGGTATCGATGCGCATCTTGGTCGGACCGGCGTACTGGCCCGTGCCGTCGATGATGCCGGACTTCCACACCCGCGGGCCTAGCTCGGTGCCGGCGTCGAAGCGCGCCACGCGCTCGAGGAACTCGTCGGTGTCGTTCCCCATGTCGCGGGCGCTGGTCACGCCGTTGGCGAGATCGAGCGCGCCGCTGTTGTCGCCGAAGTGCTGGTGGTTATCCCACAGCCCCGGCATGAGAAAGCGGCCATGCGCGTCGATCACCTCGGCCCTGGCGTCGGCGGTCACGTCGGCGTCCGCGGCAACCCGCACGATGTGTGCGCCGCGCACCAGCACGCTCGTGCCCGCGGTGACCGAGAGGTCGCGCGGATCGAAGAGCCTGGCGTTGCGGATGACGACCTCGCCCGCCGGGACGTGCGTCAGCTCGCCGGCGAGTCGCGCCGAGCGGACGGCGTTGCAGTGTGCCTGCGCGGCGAGCAGCTGCGGCAGCTGGTCGTGCATTGCCGGCGGCAGCACCGAGAACCAGTCGGAGACGTTGGCAGCGGTCGCGCCGTCGCTCTCGAGCCAGATGGGGCTCGGCGAGAAGTCGAGCCCGCTGATCGCGTAGAGCGCGAGTCCGCCGTGCGGGCCGGTCGCGTGCGCCGCGTCCCCGGTGGGCAGCTCGACCTTCTCGAGCGTGGCCTCCCCCGCGGGCAGGA
>Ga0210408_10003766_pt1 | contig 13829 bp, 12 predicted proteins | sample IncBWH4MmetaG_FD_155471 | JGI IMG/M metagenome (GOLD analysis project Ga0210408, IMG submission 155471) | Forest soil microbial communities from Barre Woods Harvard Forest LTER site, Petersham, Massachusetts, United States - Inc-BW-H-4-M | ecosystem: Environmental > Terrestrial > Soil >...
AGCCGGATTTGCTGCTGCTGAAACCGCGCGATGACTTTTACTCAGGACAGATTCCGACGGCGCCCGACGTTTTGCTGTTGGTTGAGATCTCCGATAGTTCTCTCGCTTTCGATCAGGGCGCCAAGCGAGCGTTGTATGCGCGGCACGGGGTCGCGGAATATTGGGTGATCAACCTACCGGGCAAGCGCATCGATGTGTATTGCGAACCGACGGCGGATGGATACGCGCATTCGATTGAATACGCGCCCACCGATATCGTCTCGCCGCGGGCCCTGCCGGCACTCCAAGTAACGGCGGGAACGCTTTTCGCGTAAGCGATTTCGCGGTGTCGCGGCCCGTGTTCCTCGGGCTATACTTCAAGAAACGTAGGCAATTTTTGCGAGGCGACCCCCATGAACGCGAGTCTCAAGCCCATCCAGACATCGGCCGACGCCGAAACCCAAGCCCGGATCGATCTCGCGGCGTGCTATCGGTTGGCGGACCGCTTCGGCTTGAATGAGGGCATCGACAATCACCTGACGCTGTTGGCGCCCGGACATACGGATCGATTCTTGCTCGCACCCTTTGGCATGCACTGGTCCGAAGTGAAGGCGAGCGATTTCATGGTGGTTGATTTCAACGGACGGGTGGTGAGCGGACACGGGTCGGTGGAGGATACCGCGCTGTATATCCACCAGCCGGTGCATCGCCTGTCGCCGCAGGGACGCTGCGTATTGCACACCCACATGCCGTACGCGACCGCGCTTTGCATGTTGGAGAATCCACGCCTGGAGATGGCGGTGCAAAGTGCGCTCGGCTTTTACAATGACGTGGCCTACGACGCGACCTACAACGGCCTGGCTTTGGATGTGTCCGAGGGTGAACGTCTGGCGCGAGCGCTCGGGCAGAAATCAGTGCTCATGATGGGCAATCATGGCGTGCTGGTGGTCGGTGATACGCTGCCGCGGGCATTCGAGAGATTGTATTTTCTCGAGCGGGCTGCTCAAGCGCAGGTACTCGCGCTGTCGACCGGCCGGCCGTTGCGGCTCATTCCGGAACCGGTGATCAAGATGACCCTGGCGCAGTTCGGCACCTGCGGAACCGTCGGCGGCCGTGATCGCGCCGAGCTTCACTTCGAGGCCTTGAAGCGCGTTCTCGATCGCGGCCATTCGGACTACGCGAGCTGAGCTCGCAGGCACCAGCCCCGACGGATCCGGCGCGGGCCGCCCGCGGCCGCGTCGTTTTCCTGCTGGCGGCGGTGCTGTTCATCAATTACGTCGATCGCGGCGCCTTGCCGACGGCGGTGCACTTGGTGCAGGACGATCTGCGCTTGACCTACACGCAGATGGGCCTGCTGATGTCGGCCTTTTTCTGGACCTACACGCTGCTGCAAATTCCCGTGGGCTGGCTCGCAGAACGCTTCGGGGCGCATCGAATACTCGCGGCCGGACTCACCATTTGGGCATCGGCCACCATACTGACCGGATTCGTGCACACCTTCGCGGCGCTGCTGGTGTTGCGACTGCTATTGGGCCTGGGCGAGAGTTCAGGTTTCCCCAGCGCCGCGAAAATACTGGCGGCGATCGTACCGGCCAAAGGCTTGGGCACCGCCAACGGGATCATCGCCCTGGGGTATCTGACCGGTCCGGTCGTGGGCACCATCGTCGGCGGCCTGCTGATGGCGCACTTCGGCTGGCGCTCGGCGTTCTGGGTGTTCGGCGCACTATCTTTGCTGTGGCTGTGGCCTTGGGCCGGGGTGGCGTGCCAAGTGCGAGCGGCGGTCCGCCCTAGCGCGCATGATTCGACGACGTGGTGGATGATTCTCAAACAACCGTCCCTGTGGGGCACGTCGCTCGGACTGTTTTCCAGCAACTATGTGTTTTACTTCATGCTGTCGTGGCTGCCCACGTATCTGCAAACCGAGCGCGGCTTTACTCTGGTCGGGATGGCTTGGGTTGCGACCAGCGCCTACATGGTCAACGCGGTAAGCGCATTCGTCGCCGGATGGGCCATCGATCGTTTCCTCGCCCGCGGCGGATCGGCGAACGTCGGCTATAAATCGGTGATGGCGGTGGCGCACTTGGGTTTCGTGGCCTGCATGCTCGCCATGGCCTTGGGCTCGCCGAAGCTGGCGCTGATCAGCTTGTTCTTTTATCAGGCGCTTTGCGGGGCTTCCTCACCCGGTGTGTATGCCATGTGCGAAATCCTTGCCGGGCCGCGCGCCTCGGGCCGATGGGTGGGTATTCAGAACTCGCTCGGCAACTTCCCGGGGATCGTCGCACCGTGGCTCACCGGGTACATCATCCAAAGCACCGGGCACTACACCATCGCCTTCGTGGTGGCGGCCGGGGTGAGCGTGCTCGGATTGATCGGCTGGATAGGGATGGTGCCGAAACTTGCCGAGCTCGCGTGGGAGCCCGCGGCAGCTCGCTGACCGGGCCGCGGCCTACGAGCAAGCGCGGTGACGCGGGGAATCAGGAACCAAATTCCGCGTCACGGGTCCATCATCAGGCGTCTGACTGCCGTAACACGAGCAAATCCTGGACATGGACCGGCCAAGAGTTTGGGGACTTCCGCGCTACGCCACTCTCCTGGTAGTACTGGCGCTGCACATGGCGTTGTTGGCGGCGCTCATGACGGCATCCCGAACTCAGCCGATCCCGGTGTCGGCCAACGAGTCGGTTGAGTTGCTGTATCTGCCGCCGGCGACCATCCCTAAGATTCGCGCCAAGGACTCCCGCCTGCGACGCTTGAGCGGCGATACGGCCATCACAATGGCGCCGCCAGTGCTCGATTCGGTGTTGCCCGCACCGTCGCCGCCCGCACTCGCCGCCGACGGCAATGGATCGGGGCCGGGGGTTGACTGGGCGGCGGAAGCGCGTCGTGCCGTCCACGCATTCGAGATACGCACCCATCAACCGCCGAAAAACATCTCCGTGTCGGGCTCGCCTGCGGAGGAGCATTGGTGGCTGCCGGGACGGCGCCACGCCGGCGACCAATTCAAGACGGCCAGCGGCGACTGGATCGTTTGGATCGACGCGAGCTGCTACCAAGTGGCGACCTCTGCGGCGACGTCCGCGTTGGGCCCAATGCTGCCCCGGACGATTTGTCTGCGCGAATCGAGCGCACGCCAAGATACGCCGCCGCCGCGCCGCTGATGGCGGCTACCAATCGGGATTGGGCAACTCGCTGAACACTTCGCGCAGCGCCAAGCCCCAGCGCGTGCGAATCATCTTGAAATACTCATTCTCCAAATCGATGCTGATATGAGTGGCGAGCTTGAGTTCGTCGCGCTTGATGATTGCGAGATCCAGCGGCGGACCCACCAACAGGTTGGAGCGGATGGTCGAATCCATCGACACCAGAGCGCACTTGGCGGCTTGCGCGAGGCTGGCGGAACGGGACATGACGCGATCGATGATGGGTTTGCCGTACTTCGATTCGCCGATTTGAAAATACGGCGTGTCGGGCGAGGATTCGATGAAATTGCCGGCGGAGTAGACATGAAACAGCCGCGGCTCTTCACCCTTGATCTGGCCGCCCAAGATGAACGTGCCGTTGAACTCGTGCCCTTGATCTTTCATCGATTCAGCATCGCGTTCGTGGATTTGGCGCAGGGCATCGCCCACCACCCGCGCGGCATTGAACATGTTCGACGCGTGATAGATGGGTGCCAGGTGACCGGCACCCTCCGGGGCCTCGTGCAAGAGGTGGACCACGGCCTGAGTGATGGCGAGATTTCCCGCCGACATGAGCACCAATATCCGGTCGCTCGCATCCTGAAACGTCGACATTTTGCGGAATGTATTGATCTGATCCACACCGGCATTGGTCCGAGAATCGGACAACATCACGAGCCCGGTGTCGACCAGCAAGCCGACGCAGTAAGTCATGGCGAAATTCTACATCCTTACTGTTGCTGCTGGGCCGACTCCGCGACCAGCACGTTGGCTTCCATTTTTTCGCCGCCGCCACCCTGGCGAACGCCGCGCACCGGCGCCGCGTCCAGGTAATCGCGGCCCACGGCAAGCCGGCAGTAGGTTCGTACCGCGGGCCGCTTGTGGGTCACGTCCATGCTCTGCCAACCGATTTCCGCGCCCAACCAAATGTCGACCCAGGCGTGACTGGCGGCCTCGGTGGTGTCGCCGGTGTACAGATAGCCGCTGACGTATCGCGCCGGCATTCCGACCGCGCGGGCGGAGGCTATGAACACGTGAGCATGATCCTGGCACACGCCTTCGCCGCTGCGCAGCGCCACGGCGGCGCTGTCCTGCACATCGCTGGTACCGGACTTGTAGCGCACCGCGCCAAATACCGCATCCGCCAGCGCTTGCGCGCGGGCGCGCGGGTCGCTGACCTTCTCCAAGGCGCTGTGCGCGAACGCCCGCAGTTCATCGTTTGGCGCCGTCAGCGGAGTCGGGGCGAGAAAGGCCAGCGGCGAGAGGGGTCCGTCATCCTGCCGTCCCTCGGTGTCGGCGGTTTCGACCACCCCCCGGACCACGATTTGAATTTCGCGGTGCGGCTCCTCGATGGTGAGCAGATGAGAAATGTTGCCATAGGCATCCACTTGCTCGAGTCGCCGGCCGGGAGCGGTGATGGTCCACGCCAGGGCGCGCTGACTCAAGTCGCGGCGCGGCGTCAAGTGCAGGCTTTGTACGCTATATTTGACCGGCCGCTCGTACCGATAGCGCGTCTCGTGCCGAATGTGCATCTGCATACGCTCACGCCTCCGCTGGGGGTAATAGAAAATCCGACGCGATGCGATCGCCGAGATCGCGCACCCGCCCTAGGAACTGCTCGAGAAAACCCGGCATGCCGCTCGCCGTGATTTCCTCCATCCGCGTGAAATGCAGCATGGCATGCATTTCGCCGGCGCGCCGCTCCGTCTCCGCCGACTGCTCGTTCGAAACTGCCTTGAGGTTGTGGTAGACCTCCTTGCAGCAGCGTAGCAGGGAGCGCGGCATGTCATCCCGCAAGATCAAGAGCTGCGCCACTCTGGATGGCGTTATCACGTCGCGGTAGACACGCCGGTAGATCTCGAAGGCGGACAGCGCGCGCAGCAGCACGCTCCATTCGTAGGGGTCAGGCACCCTGCCGGCATCGGCGCCGGGAATGAGATCCCTTTGATGCGCCGTAAGAATGCGGGCGGTGCTGTCGGCGCGCTCGAGAAACGTGCCGATGCGCGTGAAGTGAAACGCCTCGTCGCGCATCATGGTGCCAATGGTGACACCGCGAGTAAGGTGGGACCGCTCCTTGACCCACTCGACAAACTGGCCGATGTCGGGGCGCGATGTGCGGCGCATGGCGAGCGAGCGGGTTTCGAGCCAGGTCGAGTTCAGGGTTTCCCAGAGTTCCGAGGTCAATGAGCCGCGCACGGCACGGGCGTTCTCGCGTGCAACCCGCAAGCAGCTGAAGATGCTGCCGCTGTAATCGCGATCGAGACTCACGAATTCGAACACCGCGCGCGGTTCGATGACTTCGTGCCGCTCCTTGTAGGCCTCTTCCATTTGCAGCGCCGTCATGGTCGAGCTCAAGGACTGCGCCAAGGTGTCGCCTGAGTGCGGCAGCAGCGACATGCGATAGTGCGCATCGACCAGGCGCGCCAGACTCTCCGCGCGTTCAATGTAGCGCGACATCCAGTACAGATGATCGGCGGTGCGGCTGAGCATCTTAAGCTTCCAGCACCCAGGTATCTTTGGTGCCACCGCCTTGGGAAGAATTGACGACCAGAGAGCCTTCGCGAAGGGCGACGCGAGTGAGTCCGCCGGGGACGATGGTGACATCCCGGCCCGACAGCACGAAGGGGCGTAAATCGATGTGGCGGGGTGCAAGGCCCTGATCGGCAAATGTCGGACACGTCGACAGGGCCAGCGTCGGCTGTGCGATGTAGCGCTCGGGCGTAGCGACGATCTGCCTGCGAAACATGTCGATTTCGGCTTTGGTGGCGGCGGGGCCGATCAGCATGCCATAGCCGCCGGCACCGTGAACCTCTTTGACCACGAGTTCCGGCAAATGCGCGAGCACGTAGTCCTTGTCTTCCTTGCGCCGCAACATCCAGGTTTGCACATTGCCGATGATGGGCGACTGACCGAGGTAGAAGCGGATCATCTCCGGCACGTAGGGGTATATCGATTTGTCATCGGCGACCCCGGTGCCGATGGCATTGGCGATGGTGATGCGCCCGGCGCGGTAGGCGGTCAACAACCCGGGAACGCCAAGCATGGAATCGGGCCGAAACACTAGGGGATCCAAAAAGTCGTCGTCGATGCGGCGATAGATCACGTCAACCCGCTGCGGACCTTGCGTGGTGCGCATGAACACCGCTTCGTCGCGCACGAAGAGGTCCTGGCCCTCCACCAGCTCGATGCCCATCTGTTGAGCCAGAAACGCGTGTTCGAAATAGGCGCTGTTGTGAGCGCCCGCGGTCAATAGCACCACGGTGGGGTCGGCAACCCCGGTGGGGGCGACGCTGCGTAAATTGTCGAGCAGCACGTCCGGGTAGTGTTCGACCGGGGCCACGCGGTGCTCGGAGAAGAGCTCAGGGAACAGGCGCATCATCATTTTGCGATTTTCGAGCATGTACGAGACGCCCGAGGGAACGCGCAGGTTGTCTTCGAGCACGAGGAATTCGCCGGCGTCGTCGCGCACGATGTCGATGCCGGCGATGTGGGCATAGATGCCTCCGGGCACGTCAACGCCTTGCATCTCCGGGCGGTACTGCGAGTTGCAGAGAACCTGTTCGGCGGGAATCACGCCCGCTTTGATAATTTGTTGGTCGTGGTAAATGTCGTGAATGAAGGCGTTGAGCGCGCGCACCCGCTGCTTCAAGCCGCGCTCGAGGCGAATCCATTCTTCGTGCGGCACGATGCGCGGCACGATGTCGAAGGGGATCAGGCGCTCGGTTCCCTCTTCTTGACCGTATACGGCGAAGGTAATGCCGACCCGATGAAACAGGGCGTCCGCTTCGGCGCGTTTTCGCGCCAAACGTTCCGCCGGCTGAAGGTTGAGCCATTGGCTATATCGCAGGTAGTGCGGCCGCGCCGCTTTCTCGCCCACGTTCATTTCGTTATACGGATTGCCGGCCAATAACCCCCCTCATTCGGATTTTGAGCGAATTCCGTGCCAAGCTGGGACGCTCGTAGCCAATCATGTACTTAGCGCTATGGCGCCGCAATCGCGCACCAATACGTCGCGCGGGCTCCCGGGGGCCGGCGCACCTTTGGTGCGCTAGACTCCCAAATGACGGGCCAGCGCGGCTGCTGCAGCAATGCTGGGGTCGCCCGCAAAGCGTGCCGGAAAATCCGCGAGCAGGGTGCGCGCCACCCTTGGCACACCGCCTCCGGCGGCGGCAAGACGCGCGATTTGCAGCGTGGCAGCCGCGGACTTGGGGCGAAAGGAGGGATCCTGGCCCAAGCGCTCTGCCACCACGTCGAGCGCTTCGCCGGTGCGCTTCAGAATAAGCAAGCGATCCACATAGTCCTCGGTGAGGCGGGTCACGTAACGGGGATCGTCCCAGGCCGCGACGCGGCCGCACAGCCAGCGATAATCGTCCGGAGTATGGCCGCGCCTTGCCAGCCAGGATTGCAAGAGCTCCCAGGCGCGGGTGTGCGAACCCGCACGCACTTGGCCGTAGGCCTCCGTCACTTCGTCCTCGCTTTGGCGCAGGTCTTGGGCTTGCAGGCGCGCGTGCGTGCGTTCAGGCGAAACCCAAGTTTCGAGCTCCAGTTCGTGACGCCTCTCGTACAGCGCGCCGCCAAGAACGCTGAATACCGACAGAATGCAAAACATGAATATGGCGATTTGCAGAGGCAACCACAGTTCCCATCTTCCCACCAAGGCTATAAGTAATGCGTAGCCGCCGATGATCGCGAGAACGAGGGCGTACTGTGGACCCAATCCCAAGACCATGCGCACCCATGCCACGGGATACGCCGCCTTGAGAATGTTGCCCTCGAGTCCGAGGATCGCTACCGAGGCGGGCAGGAGGAGTACCGCCACGACCGCGATCGCGATGGCCGCAGTTGAACCCATCGAACCGTGTGCGAATTTCACAGCGAAGTAAATCAGGCCTAAGATCGCCACCTGGGCGAGGGGGCGCTGTTCGTCGAGAGGGTTCAACATCTGGATGTCGAGTGCCGGCGGCTCGTCGAAGCCACGCACCGTGTGGTCAAACAGGATGTATGCGTACTTGAAGAACCAGGACGTCAATATCAAGGCCAGCGGAATTCCCGTGAGCCAGGGAGCCTTGGCGGCGATGGTGAGCAGGCCGGCGAACACGATCAGCACGCCCGCGGCCCCGCCACGGGTTGGGCGGAGTAGGTGGCGGAGAAATCTTTGGTGCGGTTGATCCATTCAATTAATCTGGGCTGCTGAAGCGTTCGAAGCACTGAATACAGATGGCTGACTTCGGTCCAATTTTTAGTTTGCATTACATATTTGTGCATCAAAGGCTGCAGAACGATTCTCGAATAGTTATGCGTGAAATTTCCTCTTGACTCAGTTTGCGACCGAGTCGTTGAGTACCTCGGCGAAGCTCTGGGCGGTCGCTGCCAAATCAATTTCTCGGTCATTCCAAAGTGCCATCCGACGTACCCGAACAAACGCCTAAGACAGATCGCAACGATGTGCGGGTGGTTGCCAGAAGAGCGCTCTTACAATTATTGGAACCGTTGGTTGGGTTCGTCCTCGATTCTGGCCTTGGTACACATGAATTGCACACAATCTTACGCGAAGCCGCCGTTCGAACTGTCGCTGCAAGGCAGATGGAGGTCGCACGACGAGTCAATATTTCCGGCATCGCGGCATCCACCGGAATACCGCGAGCAGAAATATCACGAATACTCAAGCTGAACGCCCATTCGCCTCAACGAGTCACCGATCTACAGCAACAATCTACAAATCGAATACTCGCTGTATGGCATCAGGACCCCAAGTTCACCACCCCTGGTGGCAAGCCAGCAGACCTCAAAATATACGGCCGCGGCGCAACCTTTGAGACATTAGTTAGAATTCACGGTCGAGGCATTCCAACTAGGGCGATGCTTGACGAATTGACGCGAGCTAGCGCCGCGGAGGTACTGTCATCTGGACTAGTCCGGGTTAAAACATCGGTGGCTGTCGAACGCGGGGTGACTCCGCGGGTCATTCGTTCCTTTGGTGACAGAGCTTCAGAACTCCTTTCCACTCTGTTGCGAAATATGAGAAATCCCGAAAATCCTAATTTTGTTGCCAACATTTCGGAATCAAGCGTTTCGCCCGCTGCTACGCCACTGTTTCGTAAGGAACTAGCAAGCAAAGGGGCTGATTTTCTGACCGATTTGCACGATTCGCTGAGTCGAGAGACCACCGATGGGCTCGCCAAAAGGCACCCGTCACGAGGGAGTCGAGTGAGCGTGACGATTTACTATCATGAAACACCGAGCAAGGCTAAATCAAAAAAGGAACCGATCAAAAAGAGGCGAAATTTTCGACGGGCGCCCAATTGAGTTGGCGTTTTCGCTAAATCCCATCGACAGCGAGATAGACCCCAATATATACCTGCACCGGTCTTTTCTTTCCTCTCGAGTTGCGCATAGTGGATTTGGTCCCGCGCGTCATCCAGTTGTCGCAGGACTCCAAAAAATTCTGCCCATGCCGCTTGACCCTGATCTTCAACGCCGGAATTTCTCGGGCGTCGAAGTCTCCATTCCAAGCAACCCGGTGAAATAGTTGATCGGAATTGGAAGCAGTACTGTCGAGGTTGTGTCGCAGGGTTCTAATGAAACTATCGAGAGATATGAGCGTGTGCTGGATTGCCAGATGCTTGTCCTCATATACTGGTAGCGAACGCATAAGAACACGAATGTACCCGTTAGAATCGGTTTTGACGGCGCCGATTTGCTCGAGCTCAACAAGAAGGGTTTTGGGATCCATATTCGGCACGGTCTTGTCCGCCAAGCGCCGAAAAGATCGGCGACCCGAGCGCATCCTAATTGGCGAAGGATTGCCAACGTCATCTAAGTAATCTGGGTTTTGATGCCACGCGGTGAGAAGTTCTCCAATCGCGGAAGCGTGTGGATAGAGTCGGCGAGAAGCCATCGCCGCCGGATCTAGCTTAACTACGCGGGCCGCGAGACGCCCAGCATCAAGACCGAGGTGACCGAAAAGATCGAGAAGATCCTTGATGACGTCGTCCACAGTTACCTCGCGCAGCGGACGTCGAGGAAGTACTTTTGCACGGGTCGGGCGCGAAGCGCGCTTAATTCGTGGGTTCAGCATTTAGTATCGTTCCCTGATTTCGATCAATGACATCTATGAAAAGATGCTTCGAGTACAGCCTGTTTAGCGGGTTTGCCTTTGCGCCCTTCAGATAAGGCTTTACAAGCCTCTTTGAGCTAAAAAAATAAATCGGCAATATTGGATAGTCGGACAACATCATACTTTCCGCGTCCTGCAGCAAACGACGGCGATCTGACGGATCAACTGAAGAAGCAGCGCGGTCGAGTAATTCGTCAAATTCCGGTCGCATGTATTTCGCGTCGTTGTTCGGCGAGCCGCTGCGAAGAATATCCAGAAAATTCCCAGCGTCGTTGTAGTCCGCTGTCCACCCAAGGCGGGCAATTTCCCATTTTGCTGTGTCTCTTCGCGAGTCCAAGAAAACACGGTACTCCTCGTCAACTAGGTCGGTGTCGATTCCAAGAGTTTGCTTCCACATCGAGGCAATCGCGATTGCAACCTGCTTGATGGAATTGTTCGAGTTGAAGAGAACCCGGAGACGCAGGGGTTTGCGCGCGGAGTAGCCTGCGAGTTCGTACAGCCGACGCGCTTTGTCAATTCTTTCCGAGTTTGAGAGGTTATGCCATTCCCACGACTGAGGGTCATAATTCCAAGTGCCGGGTGGAACGAATCCATAGGCGGGCCTCTGACCGAACGGCAAAATTGTGGTTTCAAGGGCGATTCTGTCGATCGCCAATGCTAATGATTTCCGCAAGTTCAAATTAGTAGCAAAATACGGCGAACGGAGGTTCAAAGCGTAATACGCCGTTGCAAGGAAGGGCGCCACCAATAGTTCATTTGGACGTTCCGCTCGTACCGAATCAAGCGCGCTACTCGGCACACTTTGCGTGATGTCCAGTTGGCCCGCGCGGTATTGTTGGTACTCAGCATTCTCATCGGGGATAGGAATGTACTCGACGCGAGGAATTCGGACGTTGGTCCGGTCCCAATACCATAAATTCCGTTGCAATCTAAGTTTTGATCCCGGCGTCCAGTCTGCAAGCACGTACGGTCCATTCGAAACCCAATTATTCGGGTTATGCGATTTGGCAGTCCCCTCGGAATACACCGGAAATGTGGCGGAGTGGGTGAGGACTTGAGGGAAGTAGGGAGTCGGTCGGTCCAATTCCACGACCAGCGAATCGTCACGAGCAGCAGTAACGCCCAGCGATGAGGGCGGCAGGCGTCCGAGGATTATCGCTGCTGCGCCGGCTATGGATCGAAGTGTATCGGCGACTGGTGACGCGCGTTTGGGATCAACAACGCGCCTCCAGGCCTCGACAAAATCTTTCGCGCGGACTCGCGTCCCGTTCGACCACATTGCATCGTGGCGTAGTTGGAACGTGTATTGAGTCCCCGATTCGTTTACGGTCCAGGACGAAGCAACGCCAGGTACGACAGTACCGTCAGGCAATTCGGTCGCCAACCCTTCGTACAGATCTCGGATAACTTCAAAAGAAAACGTGTCAGCCGCCTCGCCCGGATCTAATGAAGCGGGCTCTCCCCCTACCCCACGTCTAAGAGCTAGGTTGATCGATTTAGGCGGTGTCTCTGCCGACCGCCCACTGTTCGAATCGCAGCCTTGACACGCCAATAAATTGAGTAGGCCAATCGCAATTCCAAGTGATCGGATCCAACCCGGATCCGACACAGATGCTTTCCTACGTTGCGCAAATTGCGGAAAGTGGGTGTTCAAGAGGCGTTCCTGGGCCGAAGTCTTGCCTCGAAGTTAAGTGGCGTGCATCGAGTTGTATTCACGCCATTGCCTCTTATTCGTATACAGAAATAATGCTTCTATTTAGATCAATTTGACCAAATGTACCTTTTGTCAATAAAATATTGCTGCGTCGCAGCATACAAGTGGTTCCTGAATCTGTGAAGTTAATCACTAAAACAGTTGTATTATGTTGATACGTGGGGCAATCTGTTAAACATAACTTACTGGCGGCTTTCCGCTATTTACTTAGGCCGCTGGTTCGGATTGCGATCAGAAACGGGATTGCATACCCGGATTTTGCGGGGATGGCTCAAGACGCGTACGTAAACGTCGCCGCTGCGCAACTAAAGGCAGCAGGACGCGAAGTAACTCCGGACGCGGTCTCGATCATGACCGAGGTTAGTTCGCAGGATGTTAGTGATCTATTGCTTTCGCCTGACGACGCGAAACTTGGTGAGGCAGAGCAAAAGATTAATGCCGCTGCTCGTGTTTTGGTCGGGTGGCACACGGACCGGGAGTACATAGGCCCATACGGCCTAGTAAGAGACCTCCCGTTGGCTAGGTCTGATGTTCCTGGGAAAAGGGATATCAGAGGTTTTGTGGAGCTCGCGCAGCGGTACTGCGAGGGTTATCCACCGAAGGTACTTTTAGACGAATTGGTGCGCACGGGGTGCGTACAGGATTTGGGGAACGGTTTTTATAGAGCGTTAACGCGTTCATACGTTCCTGAGCAGTTGAGCGCCGAGAGTATTCGGCGATTTGCTCAGGTGGTGCACAACGTAATAGAGACTCTGGAGGTAAACCTTCGGAGATCTGAAAGCGGTGTGCGACGGGTTGAAAGAACTGTATTTGCGGATTATGGATTGCCGCGGGATGCGCTTGAAGCATTCGACAAATACATTCGCGATCGCGGTCAGATATTTGCAGACGACATTGATAATTGGTTATCGGCACGGTCACACGAGGGACAGTTAGGCACGGTTCAAACCGGCATCGGCTTCTATCACTACGTAGTGAATGAAGAGGATGAACGGGATTTCGGAAAGACGCTAAGGGTTGAAGGGGTCAAGGATGAAAAATAAAACTTCTGTCACCGCGCGTGCGCGCGTGTGTGCTGCTCTCGCGAGTGCGCTTTTCGCATTTGCATGGGCTCAGGCGAGTGCTGCCGATTCGGCGGGTACCTCCAAGCTCGTGATGAATTTTCAAGCCACTGCCAACAGCGATCTGTTAGTTCTTGGTCCGGTGGATCGAGTCGAACCTTCGACAGCTCGAGCCCAAATATTGGGTCAATGGATACCCCTTTCCAACAGTCACGAGTCCCAAAATATCGAAGCTCTTGTCGGGCACACACTCGCGGTTTACGGATCTGTGGCTGCAGACGGCTCGTTCGAAGTTGCGGAGGTGCGCGAGGAAAAATCGATTGACTACGTGCCCGGTGCTACTCACGTCTATTTAAAAGCAACGATCTCTTCGGTAGATCAATTGAACGGGACGGCGCGAATTGGCTCTCTTTCGGTCGGTTATTCGAACGCTCTACATAGTCTAGTCGCCGACGATTTAGCTGTTGGAGCTGTCGTATCGTTTAGCGGCTTGCGGTTTGCTGAAAATGGCAAGCTGTACGCGGATAATGGCCTGGTTCACAACGCAGTAAATACCGCGCGGGCGCTCGGTCAAACCGGAAGCGGCACGAAAGCGCTTGGCCAAACTGGCAGCGGCACGCTCGGCCAAACCGGCAGTGGCATGCTCGGTCAAACCGGTAGCGGCACTAAAGCACTCGGCCAAACGGGCAGCGGCATGCTCGGTCAAACCGGTAGCGGCACGAAGGCGCTCGGACAAACTGGCAGTGGCATGCTCGGTCAAACCGGTAGCGGCACTAAAG
>Ga0210408_10003768_pt1 | contig 13819 bp, 17 predicted proteins | sample IncBWH4MmetaG_FD_155471 | JGI IMG/M metagenome (GOLD analysis project Ga0210408, IMG submission 155471) | Forest soil microbial communities from Barre Woods Harvard Forest LTER site, Petersham, Massachusetts, United States - Inc-BW-H-4-M | ecosystem: Environmental > Terrestrial > Soil >...
GGAACCTCACATCTCCGCCAGCGCGCGATGCACGAGGTGGATCGAGATTGAACCTTCACCCACAGCAGATGCAACGCGCTTTACATTGCCCGAACGAATATCCCCAACAGCAAAAACTGCAGGCAGACTGGTTTCCAGCATTTGCGGAGGCCGGCTGAGCGGCCATTTCAGTGGTGCGCTGTCCAGAACCGGGTCCAAATCCCGTCCTGTGAGTATGAATCCCTGGTTGTCGAGGGCAAGACATTCACGCAGCCAATCTGTACGCGGCGAAGCACCTGCCATCACGAAGACATGACGGATGTCATGCTCAGATTCTTCGTGCGTCGCCCGATTCAGCCATGTAACCCGCTCCAGGTGCGAATCACCTGCCAATGCTACAATCTCGGTTTGGTGATGCAGTTCAATGCCTGGATTCTCAACGATTCGCTGAATGAGATAGCGCGACATAGTTTCGGACAATTCCTTGCCGCGAACCAACATGTAGACCTTGCGTACTGTCTCTGCCAGGAAGACTGCTGCCTGACCGGCAGAGTTGCCACCGCCAACCACGACGACCTCTTCGCCTGTGCACAGCTGTGCTTCCATGGCTGTGGCGGCGTAGTAGATGCCCTGTCCCTCGAATTGCGCCAAATTCTCAACTTTCGGCTTGTTGTACTGAGCGCCGGAAGCAATAACAATGCTTCGCGCCTCGATGCCACCGCCATTTTCCAAAGTAAGCTGGTACGGCCGCTGGTCGCACCTGATTTTCAGCACCTTCTGACCGACCATCATCTGAGCGCCGAATTTTTCTGCCTGCACAACAGCACGGCTGGCAAGCTCCTGCCCCGAAATGCCCATCGGAAAACCGACATAATTCTCGATTTTTGAACTTGCGCCGGCCTGGCCCCCGGGAAACTCGGATTCGATCACGAGGGCGTCCAGCCCTTCGGAAGCCGCATAAACGGCTGCGGCCAACCCTGCCGGGCCAGCGCCCACAATCGCGACATCGTAAACGCGGTGCTCATCTATCTGGCCCGCGAATCCCAGGCATTCCGCCAGCCGCTGGTTGGTCGGATTTCGCAACACACTCGTTCCACTGCAGATCACAACGGGAATGTCTTCGAGCTTTATGTCGAAGCGATCCAGAAGTTCCTGCGACCCTTTGTCGCTATCGAGATCGACATAGCGATAGGGATGGCCGTTACGGGTAAGGAATTCGCGCAGGCGCAGCGTGTTGGGTGAATGTTGCGATCCCAGCACGGTCGCATTGCCCAGGCCTCCCGAAATCATCGCTACACGGCGCAGGAGGAATGCGCGCATAAAGGTATCGCTAAGCTCAGCATCCTTTGCAATCAACGTGCGCAACGCGTCTGCCCCGATTTCGAGAAATTCCCCCGGCTCGGCCACTCGCCCGCGAGATAAGGCGCGCGCACCGGAGATCAGGACAACCTCACCAGAGAATTGGCCGGGGCCGTATGTTACAAACACCTGTTCGCCGGAGAGTCCGGGTACTACGATGTCAAGCTTTCCTGAGAGCACCACGAAACAGGACATTCCCGACTTACCCGGTTCAAAAAGAACCTCAGCAGCCCGGACCGATCGGATATTGCCATAGGGCCGGAGACGGTCTATCTGTGCCGGCGTGAGCACCGGATAAGCCTCGGCTTGCCTGTCAGGCCTATTGATCGTTGGCAACATTGTCCAACTCCTGCAACCGTATTGAAATGCTCCGGAATGGAGGGGTAACGTATGCAGCGGGGTCTGTTTGGCGCCCCCTGATGAAGACCCGATGAAAACTTGCCATCCTGTTTGGGGGGCCACTTGCTTCGCAATGGAGGTCGCAATGAGGAAGAGCATTTCTGCAAACGGGACCAAGACTCCCGAGCCGTCGCCTGAAAGTCCTCCACTCCATCTCAGTTTAGGACTCCGGGCACCTTTACGATTATGATGGCTGGCTAGTTCAGAAGCGATTCCCAGTTGGCCGGCACCCTTCCTGCGGGTCCAGGAGCGAGTTGATCTCTCGGGTGCGAATGCGGCGGAAGCAACTCTACACCCTTGACCATCGCCTGCTTCTCGTAATCGAAGAACCAATCCTCACCCGGCTCAAAACTGGTTATGATCGGATGCCCCGTCGCCGCCGCATGCTTTGATGCATGTTGGCTCGGAGAACTGTCACAGCATCCGATATGCCCGCACTCCGCACACCGACGGAGATGAAACCACCAACCTCTCGGCGACGTCAGGCATTCCACACATCCGTCGCCACTTGGTTTCGAAGCGGAGTTGATTCCGCGCGCAGCCTTTTTCATCTCCGGAATTTCCCTTCGTGGCTTTTGTTCGCAATAGAATGTCAAGCCAACAGCAAGACCTTCCCGATGCCAGCCTTTTCCGCGGCTTGAGCTTCGGCAGCGGCTGAGTCGCTCCTTGCTGCCTGTCGAGATCACCAGTTTGCCATCTCGGACGGCCTCGACCATAGGCAAATGTGGCGGACGAACCTGATCATCCGAATGTTTTCGTAGCCATCGCCTTCCCGTCAACCGAGTCGCTAAACTGGAATGGCCGTGGCATGAAGGAAGACGGTAAGTTTCAAGACCGATGACTCAGCTAGCTCAATCAGAAGTTTCTCGCTCGTTGGGACCGTGGCAGCCTCTCCGGAACCGCACGTTCCGAAACCTGCTTGCGTCCAACCTGATCTCCGATATTGGAACCTTTATGCAGAGTGTCGGCGCGGCATGGCTGATGACTTCGCTCACCAGGAACCCTCTGTATATCGCCCTGATTCAAACCGCTTCCGCTTTACCGTTTTTTCTCTTGGCGCTACCAGCAGGCGCGATCGGAGACATCTTCGACCGCCGCAAGTTGATACTCGGTACAGAGACGTGGATGCTCGTCATTGCGGTTGTGCTGACTGTTGCCACATTCGCCGGACTGATGACGCCGTGGCTGCTACTCCTGCTTACGCTGGGGTTGTCGATTGGGGATGCGGTCGAATCGCCCACTTGGAGGGCAATCTTTCCTGAGCTGGTAGACAAGGAGGAGTTACCCGCCGCTCTGGCTCTGAATGGGATCGAGTTCAATCTGGCTCGGGCCGTAGGGCCGGGCCTCGGCGGCTTCATTGTCGCATCTGTAGGCGTAGGCGCTGCATTTGCATTCAATGCCCTCTCCTTCTTCGGTGTCATCGCTGTGATCAAGAGATGGAAGAGGCCCGTGCGCAAGAGCACACTGCCTCGAGAGACCTTCCGGGGAGCGACCTCCGCTGCCATTCGCTATGTCCGGTATTCCCCGGGTATTCGCAGGCTGCTGCTTCGGTCGGCAGTTCTTATCTTTTTCACGAGCTCCTTCTGGGCGCTCCTGCCAAGCGCAGCGAGGGAACTCAGCAAAAGCCCAGTCGCCTATGGATTCTTGCTTGGGTCCTTCGGATTGGGTGCGGTGCTGGGCGCCATGGTGCTGCAGCGGACCAGGTCGAAGCTCTCGACGGAGACTCTACTGTCTTCCGCCACAGCAATATTCGCCGCCATTGTCTTAAACCTGGCATTGTTACGTACACCGGCGATCCTCTGCTTCCTAATGCTCTTTGGAGGCGCCTCCTGGACCGCGATCATGTCCCTCTTCAACATCATGGTGCAGGAGCTTGCGCCCGATTGGGTAAGGGCGCGAGTGCTCGCAGTCTATCTCTTCGTCTTTCAGGGGAGCGTTACTGTTGGTAGCACTCTGTGGGGCTTTGTAGCGTTGCGCACGAGTGTCCATGCAACTCTTGCGGCTGCAAGCATCGGAACAGCTACATGCCTATTGCTACGGCTCTGGTTCAGATTGCCGGATACTAAGCTGGATCTCAGCATCTGGAATCACTGGGTTAAACCGGCCATGATCGAGGAACCTGACCCCGATCAGGGGCCGGTCCTCGTCACCGTGAAGTATGTAATTGATCGGGCGAAAGCTCCCGAGTTTCTCCATCAAATCCACAACTATGAGCGCGTTCGTCGCCGCGATGGCGCGATAAGCTGGGGGATCTTCGTCGATACAGGAGCACCGAACACCTACCTGGAGAGCTTCAAGGTCGACTCCTGGGCGGAACACGAGCGGCAACATAACCGCTTCACTCAAGCCGACAGTGAGGTTGAGAAACAAGTGCTCAGCTACGTCATCAAACCTGTCGAGGTCCAGCACTATATCTATGCGCGGGAAGGATCTCGCTTCTCAGAGACCGACTCTTAGCGAGGGGCGCGATTCCGGGACCTTTGACTTTTCGTGTTCTGACGGTTTCTCCGAAAAACTGTGAGATCCGATGCAGTTGCATGCGCTCGCCGCCCCCCGTTTCCTCGACTGTCAGTCTGGGGTATACAGCGGCGCTTCTCACCTGTTGCCAAATCGCGACCCTCTGCGGACTGATCGCCATTTGGGACTGGACAATTCTGGTCTGGGCAGAAGTCTACAGGGCAGCGGTCGAGGGGCCAGTAACGATCACTGGTATCTCAGGGCGGTGAGATAACTGCTAATAAGCTGGACCACGCCGCAGAGGCTCATCTAGGCCCAGAACCGGACGTTCAAACGCGTTCCCATTGCGGCCATTTTCCGAAACGGAACTTGCGCCGCGTCGCCTCTTATCCGGCCCAGAAGTGTGTGACGGGAATACCGCGAAGGTTATTTGCAAAGGGGATGACTTCTGTGCCTGTGTAGAAGACAACGCCGCGCACCCATTTCCTGCCGACTGCGCTGGCCAGGGCTTGCAGACCGCGCACATCATTGCTGCTCAACGTTGCGGCAGCTTTGACCTCAATACCGGCCAGTCTGCCAGAACGGTCCTCCAACACGAGATCGACTTCTTGCCCAGAAGCTGTGCGCCAGTAGAATATTTCCGGCTGAACCGAACTCCAGGTTGACTGCTTCCGCAACTCCATGCTGGATCTCGTCCAATGTCACGCGTGGATTCAAGCCAGCGACGAAGCCGTTTGGATCACCCTTCGCGGCGGCCAGTGCGCCAGGATCGTCGAATGTCAGGTACTGCCGATTTTGTTCGCCCAGTTCCTCAGACTGAACGAGCGTACTTTTTCCCGTCTGCCGAGCGCCGTTGACGAGAACGGTCGGCGTGTCGGGCAGCGCCTCCTTGACTTGGTCGGTGATCTGACGGCGAATTATGTCTCTATAATCAACCATCAGTTGGATGATAATCAACCATGTGGTGGTCGATTATGCATTGCAGATCGCACATAGGTCGAAGAAGATGGCGGATGAGTTGCTTGTTTCCGCAGCCCAGTCTGGCGACTCCCAGGCATTTGTTGAACTGAGCAGGCGTCACTCTGGAAGGCTACTGCTCAACATTTACCGAATTACGAACAATTGGCAAGATGCGGAAGACGTCGTTCAGGAGGCGTTGATGAGAACCTTCGTTCACATCAACACTTTCGAGTCCAGACCGAGTTTTTTCACCTGGCTCACTAGGATCGCAATCAACACCGCGCTTATGCTGCTCCGGGTGGTGGATGTTCGCGACATTGCGGAGGCGGCCGCGATATCGCTGACAGAAGAAGGCCACCAGGGAAAGACGTACGACCTGGTTTCGTCAGAGATGTTGACTGGTCCGGATGCGGCAGCCACATGGTCGAAGGTGCTGGGCAAAGAAATCACTTATGGCGGACACGGAGACTTCGATGGCTTTGAAGCGCAACTGCGGAAAACAGGGAGGCCGAGTTGGCTGGCCTACGATCTTCGGGTCATGTTTCAGGGCTACGTCGAGCGTGGATGCAGCAACACGGAGTACCAGACGGCGCGCTTTGCGGCCTTGCTTGGGCACCAGCCGAGAATGTACAGCAGCTTCGCTGAAGAACTAGCAAAGGAGTGGGCTGCAGCGTAAGCCGCAGCCCAGTTGGATGGGTTCACACAACGCAATTTCAAACAAGGAGCAGAAAAATGTCTTCGACATCCAACAGAGTAGCGATTCCAGCCGACGACCCACGACGGAATCTGGTGGTTGCAAACACGGATAACAGCAATGCCCCGCATCTCGGAGTCGTGGGCGACACCTACACCATCCTGTTGTCCGGAATGGATACTGCAGGCCGATTCACTCTGATCGATATGCACGTTCCTCCCGGAGGCGGCCCTCCCCCGCATCGCCATGATTTCGAGGAGACCTTCATTCTTCTCGACGGGGAACTGCGGGCTACGTTCCGCGGGGAGCAGCGGATTGTGCGCGCTGGAGAAACAGTTCACATCCCAGCGAACGCTCCTCACCATTTCCATAACGCCTCGTCGAAGCCGGTGAGGATGCTTTGCATCTGCTCGCCGACCGGCCAGGAGGAGTTCTTCAAAGAGATGGGAACACCGGTTGCGACGCGTACTACTCCGCCTCCCAGGGTCGACACAGCGCAGGAAGCAGCGTTCATCAAGAAAGTAATTGAACTGGCTCCGAAGTACCGAACCGAACTGCTCAAAGAAGCGAAGTAGGGCCGATTCAGGCATCGCGCCGGCCTGACAGGTCGGCGAACCTAAAGGGAGGCGGTAAGGAAGATCGGCTTCACCATCGCCTCGATTCTTGCCGCCATCTCCTCGGCGGGAATGCGATCCGGCGTTTGCAGCCAGCGGCGCGCAGCCCCGAAAATCGCCCAGGCGGCCGTGGTTCCCAGCAGCGCCGGATCGGCACCGGGCTGCGCCGGATGATGCGCAGCGCCTTCGAGGAACATACCCTCCACCACCGGGATGATTGAGCCTTCAAGAGGCATCTTCGTCAATTGGCTGGGGCAGCCTGTGGTCTCGGCCAGATAATCACAGACGCCGAGAGCAATCGCTCGTAAGGCTCCATCGCAATTTGTGAAGGATAGCCCGCGACGGGCGATCAGGGCGCGGAAGCGGGCAGCTGTCATGGCCTGGAGGAGGGCATTCTTGTCTGCGTAATGAAGATAGAAAGTCGCCCGGTTAAGGGTAGCTTCATCGGCAATCTCCTGCACGGAGATGTCGTCGAACTCTTTATGATCCAATAATTTGGCTAACGCCTCCATCAACATCTGACGGCTGCGCAGGATGCGGGGATCGGTAGCTTCCGTCAGGGATCCGGATTGAATCGTTCCAACCATTCCGATCTCTAGATTACGCTCCTTCGTCAGTAGATGCTTACACGACACATGTCGATTTATTGAATCAACATATGTTGAGTAAACATCAGTTGTCGCATAGGAGGTTTTGCAATGTCCACGCTTCTCCACATCGACTCCAGCCCGCAGTATGGGCGATCCGTCTCGCGTCAACTTACCGGTGCGTTTGTTGACCAGTGGAAGGCTTCGCAGCTGGATGGAACGGTCATCGACCGCGACCTTAACGCAACCGCGATATCGCCCATCACCGCCGAGTGGGTAGGCGCTGCCTATACGCCGGAAGAGGCGCGCACCCCGCAACAGAGGGAACTGCTGGCAGTTTCTGACGTGCTGCTCGCCGAACTTGAGCAGGCGGATGAGTACGTGATCGGGGTGCCGATGCATAACTTCGGAGTGCCCTCGGTGCTCAAGCTCTGGATCGACCAGATCGCGCGCGTGGGCAGGACTTTTTCCTACGGGTCTGGAATCCCGAAGGGACTGCTCACGGGCAAGAAGGCGACCTTCATCATTGCGACCGGGGGCATCTATGATGCGCAGACTCAGATGTCCTCTTTCAACTTTGTCGAGCCGTATCTGCGGTCGGTCTTTGGCTTCCTCGGTGTGACGGACGCGACTTTCCTCACGGCGGGCGGAACCGCTGCACTCAACCAAGGGCTGGACCGCGATGAGTTTCTCGCCCCGCACCTTCAAGTCGTGCAATCGCACGCGCAGGCAATTTAAAGGAGGCGACACATGAAAATGGTTTCTATCATTGCGCGCTATTTGCTGGGGCTGATGTTTACAGTCTTCGGCCTGAACGGATTTCTCAACTTCATCCATCAGCCACCGCCGACGAACCCGCTTGCGATTCAGTTCTTCGTCGCCATCAGTGCGTCACATTTTGCCGCGTTCTTTTTCGCGGTGCAGTTGATTGGCGGGCTGCTTTTGCTCTCGGGATTCTTTGTTCCACTCGCTCTTACGCTGCTTGCGGCAGAGCTTTATAACATCCTCGCGTTTCATCTGACGCTTGCGCCGGCGAGCATTGCTCCGGCGCTGGTAGCGTCTGTTCTGTGGGTCTTGGCCTTCCTGCAATATCGTGCCAGCTTCAAGAACGTTCTAGCCGCAAAGCATGCGGTGCAGGAATAATTGGCTTCGTATCGACAAAGGCAAGGCCGTAAGGTGCGAGGTCTAACTGGAAATGGCTGCAGGCTCTTAACCGGCATGGAAGACGTGGATAGCATGAAGAGAATTGGGTTCCTCTCCTTCGGTCATTGGACACCTTCGGCTCAGTCACGAACGCAGTCTGCGGCTGATGCGCTCTTGCAGTCCATTGATCTCGCCGTGGAGGCCGAGCGCTTAGGAATGGACGGAGCCTACTTCCGTGTTCATCACTTCGCTAAGCAACTGGCATCACCTTTTCCACTACTCACGGCGGTTGGTGCCAAAACGCGGAAGATCGAAATTGGCACCGCAGTGATTGACATGAGGTATGAGAATCCTCACTACATGGCGGAGGACGCCGGCGCTGCGGATCTCATCGCCGGCGGGCGCTTGCAATTAGGTATCAGCCGCGGTTCTCCCGAGCAGGTCATCGATGGTTGGCGCTATTTTGGGTATCGCCCGATTGAAGGCGAGGACGATGCAGAGATGGGCCGGCGACACGCCGAAGAACTTCTCGAGCTGCTGCGCGGCAAAGGCTTCGCTCAGCCTAACCCCCACCCGATGTTTCCCAATTCCCCGGGGCTTCTACGCCTTGAGCCTTACTCCGAAGGATTGCGTGAGCGGATCTGGTGGGGATCTGCTTCGAATGCGACGGCAGCATGGGCTGGGAAGCTGGGAATGAACCTGCAGACCTCAACCCTCAAATTCGACGAGACTGGCGAGCCGCTCCACATCCAACAAGCTGCGCAGATTCGCTCCTTTCGCGCAGCATGGAAGGAGGCTGGTCATACGCGCACTCCGCGCATTTCCGTTAGCCGCAGCATTTTCGCGCTGGTCGATGACCGCGATCGCGCCTATTTCGGACGAGGCTCTCGGGAAGAGGACAAAATCGGTTACCTTGACGAAAATACACGGGCGATCTTCGGCCGCAGCTACGCTGCTGAGCCGGATGTTCTCATCGAGCAGCTTAAGAAAGACGAGGCGATCGCCGAAGCCGATACCCTTTTGCTAACCATCCCAAACCAACTGGGTGTTGCCTACAACGTGCATGTCATGGAGGCAATTCTGACTACGGTCGCTCCAGCTCTCCATTGGCGCTAAGGACGTCTCGATCAATCAACGAAATGCCAAGCGTTCGCGTCAAGCGATTCCGTGTTGGGCAGATGTCTATGGGGCAGGGGTCATAGGTCCGATCAAGGTGCAATAAAGGTTTCCATCGGTGTCTCAGAGCGCAAAAGATGCCATCCGCGTCGCCTAGTTTCAATAGGTTACGTCAGAGCGCTGGAATGTCACGGCAGAGATCTACATTCCACGTTGACGAAGAGTCGCCTCACCTGAGAGATGAACATTTGATCTCAATTGTTGCCTGCAGTGAGATAACTGCCAATGAGCTGGACCACACCGCAGAGGCCCAGAACCGGACGTTCAAACGCGATTCCATTGCAGCTATTTTGCCGAGCGGAACTTGCGCCGCGTCGCCTCTTATCCGGCCCAGAGGTGTGTGACGGGAATACCGTGAAGGTTATTTGCAAAGGGGATGACTTCTGTGCCTGTGTAGAAGACAACGCCGCGCACCCATTTCCTGCCGACTGCGGGCCTAAGAGGCCGATCCAGCGTCCACGTCACATATCGAGTATCACAATTCCTCCTCACGACTCGCCGCTGACTTGTTGGACTCTCACCTAAGCTGATGTCATGAGGATTCCTCCTCGACGCCGGTTTCGAGGATCCGCATTCGCTGCCTGATTCCGTTCGAAATTGAATCGGTGATTTTGCCGGGAAAGCTCTGCGGAAGATCTAGGTTTACGCGATCGATCGCTCCCACCACTTCGCCGCGTAGTTCCTCGATAATCGAGGGCACTACTTCCTTTCCAATGCCAGCCTTGTCCGCCGTCTGGAAGAAATGGCGAGGAGCGACTTGTCTCATAGCGTAGTGGGGCTTTGTTCCGAAGGACATCGCCAAGCGGAAGTTCTTCCACTGGAGTTGTTTGGAATCGACGCTCGGTTGAGCCGAGATCACATCGTACAGAGGTGTTAATCGGAAACGACCACCGGGCCGAAGAAACACGCTGAAGTTTTTTGCGTGTCCGTCGGTTGCTCCCATGAGCCAGAAGACGATGTTTGCCTTCAGAAATGCACGCTGATCAGCAAGCGGATCGTCGCTGCCACGAAGCAAGTGAAGTATCTGTACAATGCCTGGGCCTCCATCTGACTGGTATTTTTGGGTCGGGGAAACGGAAAGCGCCTGGCAGCAGTCTTCTTGGGGCAATCGAAGGAGTCTTCCCTCTGCCGTCCACCTTCGGTCGAATCGTTCCACGACCAGTACGATTCTCTTGCCGAAGGTCATCATTTGCGGTAGTGCCGCTTCAATTCCAAAGGCTGCAATTGCCTTCAGGCAGAAATACTCATTCTCAACGCTATCTGAAAGGTCGACCCCGTTTGGAAGTTCGCCGATGGAAGGCTTGAAAATGTGAGTCGTTGCGGTCGTGCCACTCGGCTTGTACCACTTCCCATGGCGATATAGGAACGCGGTCTTTTCTTGTGCACCGGCGATCGAGATTCTGAAACTCTGATCCTCTGTGATGCCTAGAGGCACGGTGGCGAGGTTTTCGATGATCAAAGCGATTTCGTCGTTGCTGATTAGAGCGCCTTCGACAGCGCCCGCAGGCCCAGGTTCGATGTCCTGAGGCAAGAACTGGAGGGCACCGACGCAGTCGTGCCCGATCGCGCCCAAAAGGCTATATGCATCTGCTCCTTCTGCGCGTGTGCGCGCGGCGATTTGACGCCGCAGATGATCGTTGTCGGGTAGGAGATTGTCAAAGACTGCGACTACGGGGGCACCGCTGTACGCCTGTTCACGCAGAGGAAGCGAGAGGGACACTGGCAGGACGAATTCCCATTCCAACCACGATGGATCGTACTGGAAGGAGATTGCACCAGAAATGTCGCGCCGAAGCTGGCCGACCAAGCGGCTGTTGAGACAAACATTGAGGGGCTCGTAACGCGCGCGGGGCATCAGAAGATTGCCTCAATGTCACTTGCTGAACCTTTCGTTCGCGGACGGATCACGAGTTCGAGGTCTAGCGCGCCGAGCACCCTCAGCAATGTGTCGAGTCGTCCTGCGCCAGCACTTTCAATATCCGAAACCGTCTTTTGGCGCACACCAACCTTTGCCGCGAGTTGCTCTTGAGAAAGGCCCAGTTTCCGGCGCCTCTCCCGAATAGAATTTCCGAGTTGGAGCGGAGTGCGAGCGATGGTTTCCATTGTCTTTCTCGAACATGGATTTAGGCGCTTTTCCGCCTGCGTACATATTAGGCGCTTTTCCGCCTTAATTCAAGTAAGGCGTTTTTCCGCCTAACACCTACGTGCGCTACGCGCGACTTGCGCCGCTGCGACTGATTGCCTCCGCGGGACTAAGCCACGCACAACCGTAGCCAAGTGAGGGAGCTTTTTGGCTGAACTCCTCGCCCACGGCTGCTTCGTCTTCGCGATAAGCGGCATGCAACGATCCCGTGGCGAGACAGGGCAATTGTGCTTCGGTGAGCATCTCGATCCAGAGCTCTCGGCTTCGCAGGGCAAACTCGTGCATGGCGCCTGCAGGCTGGCCGATGGACCACACCATGCCGAAGTTGCGGATCGAAGCGCCGAGCGCAGCCGGGTTGCGCTCGATGACCGCCACGGTCTTTCCGGAGCGTGCCGCCAAATAAGCATGGGCAAGACCCACAATCCCAGCACCAACAATCGCTATGTCAACCTTCGGCATCGCCTCAGACCGCATCTCTTCAGAGCACATTAACAGGTGGAGCGAGACCCCAGGGCCGAGCGCTCCCTCCAAGTAGTCTCGACGATTAGGTAGGACACCGCCAACGCCATCTGCATTGAGCGCGAGCGCCTCCGAGCCTGGCGTCGCATCTTGCTGTTAGCTGATCGGCCCGAATCATAAGGTGCATTTGAGCGTGTAGAAGGTACGGTCCGGGCCTGCTGTATGGAGGGACCTCATGATCTCAGATCGCCAAAAGAAGCCATCCGTGACGCGTAGTTTCGATAGGTTACTGCCCGCCTCTGTACTGTCACGGCAGAGGTCTCTCCTTGAAATAGCCCATTTTTCCCGGAATGAGGTTGCCCTCGGTAACCCTTATTGGACCCTTATCGGAAGGACTCCTAAATCTCAGCAGTAAGCCTTACAGCTGTTCGTGCGCCGCTTCTCGTGCTTCGGACTCGTGAGGCCGGCCCGTTGAAGAATATTGCCGAAGGTACTGGGCACTGGCCACTGGCCACTCCACGCTCGAATCCAGCTGCTCTAGCCTTGCGATGCCCTACATCGCAATCTCCTTACTGGTTCGCACGGCTTATGGTGCCGCTAGCGACCAGGATTCGATTTGTGGGTGACCTTCTTAGCATCGAAGGACTTCTGGGCGTCCAGCGCAGCCGCAGAGTGTTTACTTGTCCATTGACAAAGAGCTGCAACAGGAGCGTGCAGCCTCTCGCCGAGTTTAGTGAGGGAGTATTCGACACCCACCGGAGACTCGGTAAGGACAAGACGCGCCACCAAGCCACTTCGTTCAAGCTGTCGCAAGCACTGCGTGAGCGTCTTTTTGCGATATACCCGGCACACTTCGCTTCAAGACGTTGAAGCGCGCTCTTCCCTCGTGGTCACACAATGCGCTTAGAATCAGCAGATTGAAGGCGGTCAGAATTATCTCGACAATCGCGGGGTGAAGGACTGCTGGTTTGCCTACTTCGTCGAACCTACCATCCATTTCAGCGCGTATGGAATCGCATGCAAACCGTTGCCAACAGCTGACAGCGGGTGGACGGATTATCAAATCGACCGCCGCAGACGATCATGGGAACTCTGCTGATCAGCGCGGGAACGCTCACGGGGGCTACCAGTGGGGCTCCAACGTGCTGAATCCTTATCGGGAGTTTCAGAAGCTGAAACCAGTTGCTTTCGTTCAGGACGGCGTTTTTGTCTACGATGTAACCGGAGTCTCAAAAGGCGCCGCCTTCGTCGAAGGTGACAAGGATGGTGGTGCTTTCCCAGAGATCGTGGTTGACCTTCACCAAGTTGACGATCTTCTTGAGGAAGCCCTCGAAGAGATCGAGCTTGGAGGAGGACGGATGGCGGTCGAAGCCAGCCGTCGGGCTTGACGTAGGAGACCGCGGGGGATCGCCTTTCGTGATGGCGGCTCAGAAGTCGGTTGTATCCAGGTTATGCGAGCGGCCGGTGGCACTGGTCATGATCGAGGTTGAGCAGAGGAAGGGGTCGCCAGATGTTGCGCCGCGCCTTTCTTATCGGCGAGTGGGGCTAGGTGGGGAGATCGAAAGGGAGTTTCGACCCGTCGGGAAAGTGATCAGAACTGCGCCGTGGTTCTCGTTCGCGAAAAGCGTGGTACTGAGAATTTTCACTGAAATTGTCTGCGGCTTGCGAGGGCGCAGCGGTTGGAAACGAAGTGAACGAAACCGGCGGGTGAGTTTCATGGAGCCTCCCTGGGGATTCTTGACCCCAGTCCGTGTTGGAGTCGGTCAGGTACTTATTAAGTGTTCGCGGGACCGCCCCAATATTCGTTCGAGTAGGCAAGGTAGTCCGGATGCGCTCCGCGCCGAAGACA
>Ga0210408_10003769_pt1 | contig 13818 bp, 17 predicted proteins | sample IncBWH4MmetaG_FD_155471 | JGI IMG/M metagenome (GOLD analysis project Ga0210408, IMG submission 155471) | Forest soil microbial communities from Barre Woods Harvard Forest LTER site, Petersham, Massachusetts, United States - Inc-BW-H-4-M | ecosystem: Environmental > Terrestrial > Soil >...
CAACCGCGCCGTTTAGCCCGCCCTGCAAAAACTGCAACGCAAACCGGAGAGTCAACAACGGCCGCGCATACTGCAACCGGCGCGAGCGCGACGTCGGCGGAATCGGGGTTATAAGTGATGTGTGACCGGGGGCGCCCGCGCCCCTCACGGCAACGTCGCCGGCCACACGGGCCTCGGTAGATGTACCTCCGCCGACGCCCACTTCTTACCGCGCGCCGACGTGCGGGAGTGTGATCCCGATCACAGGATTGCCGGTTCTGAGCCCGGCCACGAAAAAGGCGCCACTCCCTCACGCGGGGCCTAGTCGCCATTGAGATGCTCTGTGCAATGGGACCTAGCTATTTCCCTGCACAGAGCGCCCCTAGCTTAGCGCAAGTCAAGGTGACAACTTTGCCAATTCAGCCTGCGCGGCTTGCCATAAGGGTGAAAACAAAAACAAACCCCGAGCAGTCTTAACGCACTCGGGGTCGTACACAGGTTACCTTCGGCTTAGGCTCTTTTGATCGTGCGGCAGGGTGTCGGGGGGGACGGGGTGCCGCGCAGGTCGGGCCTAACACCGAGGAACCTGCGCTCCTTAGATAGTGGCCGGCTGGTCAAAATTGCTCACTTCACTCGGCGGCTCAAACTTTCTGCGTCGCACCTAGAACCACAGCCCTAGCCGTGGCCGCCGGTGCTGTCATTTTGAAGGATTCTGTTAACCCGCGCCGGGGTTCAATGAGCCGCCGGGGGGATGGGTTCCCGGCCACGCAGGGGAGGCCCCGGCATGTCCCGCTCCAGCCAAGCACTGCCGGGGTCTCTTCTCTTATTTCGGGGCGCAGCCTCTTGCGCTTAGTGTGCGATGACTGACGATCTCAATCGAACGTGCCCACACTGCGGGGGCAAGAACACTAGCTACTTTATTGGTATTGAGGGGACCGTGTGGTTTACGACCAAGTACGAGATCGCGGACGGAGGCGGTCTTTTTGCTTGCAGCGACATCAACCGGCATAATTGTCCCAACCTGCGGAAAGCGGAGCCAGCCATCGTGCTGCGCGACAATGACACGGGCAGTGACGCAGTCACCCCGTAAGTCTCACCGGCAATTCATTTGCAGCGTATGCCACATGCCGTAAGGCACGCACGGCGTGCGACTGGTACCTATAACGAGCGCGAGCAAACCTAGCATCACAATCAACGCAACCCAGCGCGGGATCAGGGCGCGCATCACCCCATGCATGGCAAGACCCCCCGAGCCACGCCGCCCCCAGCGGACGAATGGCCCAATTCCGTCCATCTCCGGAGGCGAAATAGGGACGGGAATGAGGAGAGTACCGGCAGAATTTGTGACGAGGTCCGGCGCATAGCCGATTACGGGGGCGGACGGGTGTCGCGCGTGCTCTACTAGGCTATGCCTGAGCGCCACTTTCCGGAGCCCTGGTTCGTCGAGGAACTGGACGCCTGTTTTGTCGTGAAAGATTTGAACGGGCAGGCCCTCGCCTACATGTATTTCGAAAAAGAGTCCGTCACCGACATCGCCCCAGTGAGCTGCTTACGCGCGACGAGGCGCGGCGTATCGCGGCTATTTTTGCCCAGTTGCCGGAGTTGCTGGCACGCTAAAGGCGTCAAAACCGCTCACATCCTGCACTTTTAAAGAAATCGTTAACCCTACTGCAAATATCATTGGGCTTGAGATTCCGAGGGAGAAATTCACCCGTAAGGAGTAGCTGATGAACGCGCCAACATCTGCACCGGTCGCTGATGATACATCGCTGCCCGTGAAGTCGGCTTTGGAGGAGTTCCCCGCTCAGATCGAGAACGATACTGAGCGGACCAAGTCCTCCCTGGCGCGGTTAACCTCAAATTCGGTCGATAGACTTGAACGGCTAATGTCCGAAATCCAGGAGATGCGAGAATTCCTTGTATCCGAAGGTGAACGCGTGCAGCGTGAAATTGCCAATTACGCGCAACTGAATCAAAGCGTCGCCTTGGCCGCTACCAAGATCAAATCCGAGACGGTTGGCGCGTGGAAGGGCACCGCAATCGCTGGCGAGGCACATTCTGGCGCGAAACAACTTTTTAACGGGCGCGAGAGGCTCAAGCGGTGGCCCTAGTGGGGGGCTAGGAATATGCGGCGGTTGGTGATCTTAGACGGATGAACCGACACACCAAGGGGACCGCAGATCACCTTCTTTTGCCCCGACCCCGCCGCTGGCCTGGAGGAATATCTCCCCTGGTGCAACGTGAGTCGTAGCTTCGGACGCTATGAGTCGCCATAGCGGCTGCGCTTCATCCGCCGGCAATGCCTTCGTGCAGGCACAGAAACGAGCCAGGCGGCCTTAGCCTCGCGCCTTAGGTCGGTGCGGCTTTTACCGTTGTGCGCTGTAGAGGCTCGCCAGCGGCACACGATTGATTGTGGATGAGTTAGCCTCTTCCTCTGGGGCTCCGGTAACGTCGAGCGCCATTGTGTGATGGCCGCGAGATTTTCCCCTAGCTGGATTGCCGTCGAGCGCGTTGCCGCCGGCATTCGGTCGAAGCCGTGTTGCTGGGCCCACGCAGAGAACGCGAGCGCGTATCGGCGGCCCCTGTTGGTATCAGATGCGCGTAGTGCAACATTTTTCCCCACCAGTAACGCCTTGGCGATATGGGACCAGTTTTCGAAACTGCCGCTTTTAGAAATCGATTGCCAACATTCGGCCCCGAGACGGACGGTGCGGAACTCGGCAAACTTATCAGCAATCTCACGACGCTCGGCCCCGTCATCGACTACAGGGACTTTTAAGCACGACAGCGCGGGCAGCGTGACCGGGGCGACTTCAACAATTTCGCCATTCGCGCCCCCGAAGCGACTGAAGCCGCGCTGGAGCATTGCTACCGTCCGTCGAGCCTAATTTCGAGCGTGGCGCATTCAAGAAATGGGCTCGGGGTCACCCGCGTCATCCGCTCGGTTTTTGGGTCTGAGGGGCCAGCGCCGACTATGCGCGTCGTGGTCCCGCGATCTGCGATGGCATACCCCAGTTCAGTTAGTTTGCTAATTAGCTCGGTTGCTGACCCTCTCGCGATCTCAATGCGCAATGTCGGTCCGGGCGGCAGTGAAGTAACCCAACCGCCTAACTTGGCGATGAGTGTATTGAGCCCATGCCACCGCTCCGCGCGCTTGCGCCTTTCCTCGGCGTTGGGATTGGAAGCATACGGCCGGTTTCGCCAATCCGTATACGGGTTTTTGGGGGCTATGGTTCTTGCCACCATCGTGCCGGCCTCAGTGCACCGTGCAGGGGGAGTCGTCGCACCAATGTCCCGTGAGTTCACGGGGCCTCGCCCCCATCGGCGGCAACATCGACTTGAGCCGCAGTTCGCCGGCAATGTTGTAGATGGCGAACGCTATCTCCTTGATTTCGTGCTCGTTGAAAATGCAGGCATCGGCGTCATGCCAAACGTGTTGCCAAGCGAGTTCAGGATGGTTGCGCAGCTTCGCTAGCTCCTCCCCAAACGCCAAGATGATGTCCCCCTTGGCGCCCAGCTTCATGACGTGGTCCGTCATCGCGCTCGCCTCACTATGCCATGATGGCCGTCCGGCTGCGGAATAGGTGCATTTCTCTCGCTGCGTGCACGGGCCGGCTGGGTTCTCGGCAATTTCCTGCCTTATGGATTTGTCGGCTTTGCCTTGGGTCGTGCCGACATTGCCGTCGCGGCAAATGTTTCTGTCCTCCAATGCCCTAGCGGGGGCGGTGCGTGTGGCTCTTTCTCCTTTGATGGAAGCGCCGGGAAAAGCGGAGAGTTGCTGTATGGCTTCGCCGTCGGCGGCGGCATGGACGTCGCACTCACGCCAAACATTTTTGTGCGTGGCGAGTACGAATGTACCCGCTTTGCCCCCATTGCCAATGTCCTGCTCACGGTTACCAGGCCCGCGTCGGCGCCGGCTTCAAATTCTGACAGCGGGCGACGGACGATCGTCTGCGCCGATCAGTCGGGCAGAGATCACATGCGCTTGATATTCATCGCCACCGAAGCCAGCGGCCGCACCTCGCGCTTGGCGACCATGTCCTTGGTTGCCGCCGCGTATTTCTTGAAGTGTTCGGTCTCGCGGTGCGCCTGCGCCGCCGCGGCATCGTCGTAGACTTCGAAAATGAACACGTGGTTCGGATCCTTCTGCGAAACCGTGATATCGAACTCGCGGCAGCCCGGCTCCTTGACGGAGGCCGCGCCGTTTTCCTTGAGCGCCGCGAGGTAGTTGTCGATCTGGCCCGGCACGACGTCGATGTCGACGGCATGGATATGGAGCGGCGCCGACTGCGCCGCGGCCTCGTGGCTCGGGATCGGTTGCAGCAGCCACGCCGCAGCGGCAAGCGTGACGGCGGCGGCGGTTGCCGCGATTGATTTCCTCATGATCAGTTTCTCCTTCGGTCATGAACGTCGGCACCGGCCTTCGCCGTTGCCGGCACCTTGCTCCAATGTTCAGAGCGAGGCGTCAAGAAATCGCAGCAGCGGTGTCGCTGCCATCGCCCCAAAGCTCTGAGGGTCCTTCTCGAACGGGTCGGACACCCAGAAATGGCCGGCTTCGGGAATGACGAAGCGCTGCACCGAGAAGCCGGCGTTCGTGAGCGCCGCGGCGAAGGCGCCCGACTGGCTTTCCGGTTCAACGAGTTCGTCGCGGGCGCCGTTGATGAGCAGGAAGCGCACCTTGTTGCGATCGGCAATTTGTCCATCGGCGGTCGCATGGCTGATCGGCGACGATTCGGAATAGAGGCGCGGATTCTGCGCCGGCGAGGCGCCGAGGAATTGCTGAGTGATGCTGTCGCGGGGACGCGGGATGAAGTCGCGATTCCGTTGCGCCACGATCTCCTGGTTCTGCTCCGCCAGCGTATCGTGATTCCATTGCGCCAGCATGTCGTAGATGCCGTAGAATCCGACCACGGCTTTCACATTGACCGGGATGGTGGCATCGGCATCGTCGCCGTGCGTCGCGGTAAAGCGGTCGGCCGCGAGCGCCAGCAGCGCCGCGAGATGCCCTCCGGCTGAATCGCCCATGAGCCCGATGCGCTCAACGTCGATCTGGAATTCGTCGGCTCTTGCGCGCACGAACTCAACCGCCGCCTTGGCATCCTCGACCGCCGCCGGATAGCGGCCGGGTTTGCCCAGGCGGTAATCGGCGGTGAACACTGCGTAGCCGTTGCGGGCGAGAAACGGCCCCCAGTACCTGTAGAACGCGCGGCTGCCCGACCGCCAGGCGCCGCCGTGAAACGCGACCACGACCGGCGCCTTCCCTCGGCCTGCGGGGAGATAGAGGTCGCCGACCAGCCTGACGCCGCCATGCTCGGCATAGGGAATGGCAGACTTCATCGTGACCTTGTAATTTGCGGCTGACGCGCAAGGATTCGCAAGAAGCGTTGCGAGCGCGGGGACAAGCAGCAGGAGGAGGCGCATCGTCCTCGCTTTCCAGGTTCGCGCCGAGGCTACCACCAGTCGTGAAAATGATGCACCGGCCCGCGGCCGTGGCCGACCTTGAGCCGGTCAGCCGCGGCGATGGCGGCGCTCACATAGGCTTTCGCCGCCTTTGCCGCCTCTCCGAGCGCAAGCCCCTTGGCGAGCCCGGCCGCGATGGCGGACGCGAGCGTACAGCCGGTGCCGTGGGTATTGCGCGTCTCGATCCGCGGCGCGGCAAGGCGCAAGCAGCCGGCGGCGTCGACGAGAAGGTCGACGCTTTCCGCACCGCCGCGATGGCCGCCTTTGATCAGCACCGCACCGGCGCCCGTCGCCAGCAGCTTTTCCGCCTGGGCGCGCATCGTCGCTTCGTCATCGGCGAGCGGCGCATCGAGGAGTGCGGCGGCTTCCGGCAGGTTCGGAGTGAGCACGCGTACGCGCCGGATCAAGTGCCGCAGCCGGTCGGTCGCGTCCGCGGGCAGCAGTCGTTCGCCCGAGCTCGCCACCATCACCGGATCGAGCACGACATTGCGCGCGCGATGGCGATCGAGCGCCGCGGCAACCGCGTCGATCGCCGGGGCATTGGCCAGCATGCCGATCTTCACCGCGCCGACGTCGAGGTCGGAGAACACCGCGTCCATCTGCGCGCCGATGAAGTCCGCGGGCACCGCATGGATGCCGAAAACGCCCGTGGTGTTTTGCGCCGTAAGCGCGGTGATGACGCACGCGCTATAGACGCCGAGCGCGGAAAAGGTCTTGAGGTCCGCCTCGATGCCGGCGCCGCCGGTCGAATCCGAGCCGGCAATGGTCAAGGCGATGGCCGTCAAGGAAAGCTCCTGTCGAATGGCCGCTTATTTGACCCTGCCTACTGACCGCCGCAACCGGCCGCGTGCTCTTGAACGGATTGTGCGGTGCAACCTTGCGCAAATTTAACTGCCAATGACAGCAACCCTTCCCTGGTCGAAAAAGTTTGGAGTGCAGAGGTGGTGCGCTTGTTGCGCTGACCGCGGGAATACTCATTAGCACCCGTCGGCGCAACGGACGACGGAGGTTGGCCATGGCGAAAAGTATGATGCCGAAACGGATGATTGGAATTCTCGCGACCAGCGCCGCCCTGTGCGCGCTTTTGACGGCAACCGACGTATCAGCGGCCGGGCGAGGTGGGGGTGGTCGCGGCGGCGGCGGTGGTGGTGGGCACGCCGGCGGCGGCGCCCATTTCGGCGGGGGCGGCCACTTTGGCGGAGCCCACATTGGCGGCGGCGGTTTCCACGGCTTCGGCGGCCACGCCCTTGGGGGTCATGCCTTTGCCAGCCATGCGTTGGGCGGCCGCGCGTTTGCCGGGCAACACTTCGCGCCCCATTCTTTCGCCGGCCATGGGCCCGCCAGCCACGCGGCCGGCCTTGCCGGCCATGCGGACCGGTTCGGCGCCGGCCGCCACGGCCTTGCCGAGCACAATCTCGCCGCCCACGACAATGCACTCGCGGCTCACAACCACGAGCTCGGCGCTCACAACCAGCTCGGCCCGGGCAACGGGTTGGGCGCCCATGACCGGTTTGCCCACAATCAGATCACGCGCGCCCAGATCACGCACAATCAGTTCGCCGCGCACAATTTTCATGGTCTGCACAACTTCAACCGCACGGGGTTCAACCGCAACGCATTCGGCAACGGAGCCGGGTGGCATCACTGGGGCGGCCGCTTCTACGGCGCCGGATGGAATAATTGGGGCAATGGATGGGGCGGCTGGGCCGGGCCGGTGTTCTGGCCGTTCCTGCTCGGCGACATCTTCTCCTTCGCCTTGTGGCCTTATGGCTACTACGATCCGTTCTGGGCCTACGGCCCGGCGTTCTTCCTCGCCAGCATCTTTGCCCCCGGACCTTATTTCGGACCCGAATACGGCTATGGACCTGCCTACTACGGGTCTGGCGGCTACTACGCTTATGCCGGCTCTTCTGGCGGCTCTCCAAACATCTACTACGGCCGCTCGGCCGCCACGCCGGCTCTGACCCCGCAGGATCGCCAGGAGTTGGTCGAAACCAACACGCAGGCGATGCAGAGCTGCGGCAGCCTCGCGCCCGGCGTCAGCGACCTACCGATCGCGCAGATACAAGCGGCGGTGCATCCGACCGCCGAGCAGAGCGCAGCGCTCGACGAACTGAACGCGGCCGTATCGAAGGCCAGCGAGATCGTCGCAGCCTCTTGCACCAAGGATGTCCCGCTTACCCCGGTCGGCCGGCTCGACGCCGCCGAGAAACGGCTCGATGGCACGCTCAAGGCGGTGCAGGTCGTGCGCACGCCGCTGCAGAACTTCTACGACTCGCTGAGCGAGGAGCAGAGGCAGCGGTTCGACGCACTCGGCCAATCCGGCAGGCCGGGAGCGACTGGCGGCGATCTCACGCAGCTCTGCAGCAAGCAGGCCGGCGGCATGACCGATCTGCCGATCCAGCGCATCGAGCAGGTCGTGCAGCCGACGGCGGAGCAGCAGGATGCCTTCAACGGACTCAAGGCGGGATCCGCGAAGGCTGCGGAGGGGCTACAGGCGTCCTGCCCGGCGCAAACGCCGACGACACCGTTGGCGCGTCTCGACGCAGTCGGGACCCGGCTCAAGGCGATGCTGACGGCCATGCACACGGTTCGCCCCAAGCTACAGCAATTCTACGCTTCGCTCAGCGACGAGCAGAAGGCGAGGTTCGACACGATGGGGCCACCGCCGACCGCCTCCGCGCAGCAATAAGCGAGGCAGCGCTAAGTGCCTCGCTTCGCCAGCATGGCGTCGACGATCTCACGCAACCCGCGGGCGGCGGCCGCCGGATCAGGTGTCAGCGAAAGTGCCGAGATGACGGCGACGCCGTCTGCGCCGGCGGCGATGACCGCGCCGGCATTGCCGGCGTCGATGCCGGCGATCCCGCAGAACGGCAAGGCCGGCGCGCGGCGTCGCAGCGCGCCGGCAACGCGCGCGAATCCATCGGGACCGATCGGCGCACTCTTCTGCTGCTTCGACAGCGTCGCATAAACGCCGCCGATGCCGGCGTAATCGATGAGGTCGACCGGCGCCGCCGCGGCCGCTTCCACGCTTTTGATGGACAGACCGATGATCGCGTCCGGCCCGAGCAGGCGGCGGGCATCGTCGACCGCCATGTCTTCCGGCCCGAGATGCACGCCATCGGCGCCCGCAGCGAGCGCGACGTCGACGCGGTCGTTGACCACGAAGGGCACGCCGGACGGCGCAAGCGCCGCCTTGATCGCCCGCGCCGTCCCGACCATGGCCCGGGTGTCGCTGCGCTTGTCGCGCAATTGCACCAGCGTCGCGCCGCCCTCGACAACACGCCGTGCGAGCCCGGCGAGGTCGTGCCCGCCGGCGCGCTCGGGATCGACGATGGCGTTGAGGCGAAGGTCGACCGGCTTCACGTTGCGCATGCTCCCGCACCTTTCCCCTCCGCGGCACCGGTGGACCGGCTCGAAATGACGGCGCGGCCGGCTTGATATAAGGTCCCCATGCGACGGTTTCGGAGGTGCGCATGGTCCCCTTCTTCGTGCAGATCAAGTGCCAGCTCGGCAAGTCCTATGAAGTCGCCAACAGGCTCGCCGACGCCGAGATCGCCTCGGAAATCTATTCGACCGCCGGCGACTTCGATCTGCTGGTGAAGTTCTATGTCGATCAGGGAATCGACATCGGCCATTTCATCGCCGAGAAGGTGCAGACCGTGCCCGGCGTGCAGGACACCCGCACCATCATCACCTTCAAGGCGTTCGGAGCCTCGTAGCAGTGCCGGCGCCGACCACGCGCGGCCCGGCGGGCTCGCGTCTTCGCGCCAAAGTGAGTTGATGCTCGCGCCAGATCACGAACATGCCCGCCGCCGCGATGATCGCCGAACCGAGCACGATCATGGTCGTCGGCACCTCGCCGAAGAACGCGTAGCCCAACACCAGCGCCCATACCATCGAGGTATAGTCGAACGGCGCCAGCAGCGAGGCCGAGGCGTAGCGATAGCTTTCGGTCAAGAGGATATGCGCGGTGCCGCCGAGAAGACCGATGCTCAGGAGCGCGACCCATTCCGCGGGCGTCGGCTTCACCCATCCGAGCGGCCAGGTCGCCAGGCCGGCGACAGCGCAGATCAGCGAGAAGTAGAACACGATCGAAGAGGTGCTCTCGCTCCGCGCCAGCCAGCGGGTCTGGATCACGGCACCGGCGTTCAAGACGGAGCCGGCAAGCGCAAGGACCACGCCGGCGACGCTGGCGGCGCTGGCGAGCACGATGCGTAACTCCTCGCCGCTGAAGTGCGGGGCGAGCACCACGAGCACGCCGAAAAAGCCGACGGTGACCGCCGACCAGCGATAGATGCGCACGCGCTCCTTGAGCAGCAGCGCGGCGAGCGCCACGCAGATCAGCGGCGTGGTGAAGGAGATCGCGTTCGCTTCGATCAACGGCAGCCGCGCCAGCGCTCCGAAATTGAAGAACATGGCGACGATCGCCAATGCGCCGCGGCCCGCCTGACCGAGCGGACGTTCGGTGCGCAGCGACGCCATGAGCTCGCCGCGCCAAGCGTAAACGATCACCACCGGCAGGATCGCGAAGGCGGAGCGGAAGAAGATCACCTGCCCGGTCGGATAATCGACGCCGAGATAGCGAATGAGTGCCGACATCACGGTGAACAGCACCGCCGAAATCAGCTTGAGGAGAATGCCTTTGCCGCTATGCATGGGAATAGGGCGGTGGTTCCCAACGGGAGAACCCGCTGTCCCCGGAGCGGACCCAAGTCGGACCCCAAGTCGGACCAAGTCAACCCTGGTGTCGTGATTCGTGTGCGTAAGCCAATTATTTCTTCTTCGGCGGCGGTTTCGGCCCTTGCCGCGGCGGCAGCGAGACGATGTAGGCGGCGATCGCGGCGCGGTCCGCCGTATCGAGGAGAGATATGTTGCGGATCACTTCGGCCATCACATCGCCGGCATAGTCACCGGACGGGTCCATACCGCTCTCGAGGAAGGTCGCGATGTCGCTTTGCGACCAGGCGATGTCGTCCTTCGACCAATGCTGCAGCCCGACCGGCGTGATGTTCGGCACGAAGCTCTTGCCGTCCGGGCTCGGCCCGCCAGCAAAGCGTTGGCTTTCGACGATCGCGCCAAGGAAATTGCGCGGGCTGTGACATTCGGCGCAATGACCGGGCCCGTTCACCAGGTAGGCGCCACGGTTCCACTGCGCCGACTGCGACGGATCGGGCGCAAACGTCCCGTCGTGAAGGAAGAGGAGCTTCCACACCCCGACCAGGCGACGGAGGTTGAAGGGGAACATGAGATCGTGCCGGCGCGTCCGGCCCGTCACCGGAGGCAACGTCTTCAGATAGCCGAACAGGTCGCGCATGTCGGCGAGCGCCATGTTCTGATAGGAGGTGTAGGGAAAAGCGGGGAAGAGGTTCTTGCCCCAGGGCGAGGTTCCCTTCCACAGCGCGGTAACGAAATTCGCTTCGCTCCACTCGCCGATGCCGTCGCTGGGGTCGGGCGAGATGTTCGGCACGTAGAAGGTGCCGAACGGGGATTTCAAGCCGAGCCCGCCGCCGAGGCGCGTACGATCCATCTTGTCAGGCTCACCCGCGGGCGTGGCGTGGCAGGACGCGCAGCCGCCGGCGTTGAACATCGTCCTGCCGTTGTCGACGTTGGGGGTGTACGCGGGCAATGCCGACGCCGGAACGGTCGCCGGCAAGGTCAGCAACCAGACGACAGCGAGGGCGGCGACGAGGATGCCCGCCGCAATGAGCGTGACCGTTCGCATTCGCCGCGACAGTTTCCTTACAATGTTTGTTTTCTCCGCCCGTCCTCGCGCGAGCGCTAAACCCGGCTTCCGGCTGGCGCCAGCGAGCCGGATCGCCGTTTGCGCGGAACGAGTGGATGAAACCTTCGGTGGCGCGAAGGCCGCATGGTCACGGGACGTCAGCTCTTCTTGACGCGGTACTTCTCGTGACAGCCGCCGCAGTCGTTCTTGCCGATGTTGCCGAAAGCCGCCTTGAAGGAATCGAGATCCTTCACGCTCTCGCCGGCCGCTTTGGCGTCGGCGCCGAGCTTGACCAGCCTCGCCTTGAAGTCGTCCATGTTCTCCCAGATCTCCGGCTTGGCCGCCGTGTCGCCGCCGGTCTTCGAGTTGTCCGGAAACAGAGCCGGCGCCTTCGCCGACGCATCCTCGAACGTGGCAAACATCTTGCGCGCCTTGGCGAGATCGAACGGCGCTTCGCCCTTGGCCATGGCGCCGCCCATCTTGGCCTCGTCGCCGTTCGCCTTCATCAACGCCCGGCGCGCGGCAATCGGGTCCTGCTGCGCCAGGGCAACACCAACGCCAAGCGCGATCGCGGCCACGGCGAAAAATGCACGGATCATGTCATGGTCTCCCTATCGATTTTGCCCGTTCGAGCAGCGGATGCATACAGGCAAACCCCGCCCCGGAGAAGTAACGAAACCGCGCGTTGTGGCACCGCTTTTCCGGCCAATGCCGCGCGGATCGCCCACGAACCGGCCCTTTCCAGGCAAGACCGTCGGCACGAGCGAATACGAGATTCGCCCTGTCGTTGCTGCAGCGCCGCTATCGGTGCGGAAGGCTTGCAGGCGGCCATTCGCCGTCGTTGTATACTAATTGACATATCGATAGAGTACTGCTGGCAGGACGCCTCTCGCGGCGAAGGCAGAGGTCTGCTAAGCACTCGGTTCGTCAACAGGGGCTTGGTCAACGAACGTTGGAGGAAAGCAATGAAATCATCTGTGATGTATTCGGCCGCAATCGCGACGGCACTCGCCCTGTGCTGGAGTCCAGCTGCCAATGCGCTCTCGCTGGACACAGCAAAGAAGATGGCGGCCGCTTGCGAGGCCAAGTCGAAAGAGCAGAACTGGAAAATGAACATCTCGGTAGTCGACAGCGGCGCCAACGAGATCTTCTTCGAAAAAATGGATGGCGCCTACCTCGGCAGCCGCGACATCGCTCTTCACAAGGCGCAGACCTCGGCGCGATTCCCGTTCCCGACGCGTTTCGTGCAAGAACTCGCCTACGGCAAGGATCTCAAGGGCGGCGCGGTACCGGGGATTGCCCAGGTTCCGGGAATCATCGCGTTTGCCGGCGGGCTGCCGCTCATGACCGCCGACAAAATGCACGTCGGTGGGATTGGCGTCAGCGGCGGCACGGCCGACCAGGATGAGGAATGCGCCCAGGCGGGCATTGACGCCGTCAAGGATGCGATGAAGTAGGGGTCGGTGAGCGGCCGGCGGGCGAAGGTCCCCCAGTGCCGCCCGTCACGGCCCACACTCGATCTCGTGGACAGCGGGGAGCAACACTTGGCTCACCCGCTGCTCCATCTTTGGACGGCGCGAGCAAATAGCCGCAGCAGGCAGTGAGTTGCTGCGGCCGTCGGCCACGACCGCTTGAGCCGTCCGCAACGCCGACGAACGGGGCCGCCTTAGTTGAGTCCAACCGACCCCGAGACCAATTCGTCGTCGGCGGCCCCTTCGGCCAGCCTGGCTGGACCGCCGGCGAGCGTCAAACCCAAGCCTCTGCATGCTTCGGCGGGAAGGCCGAACGAGACCTGGAAGCCATCGGCCGTCGCCATCGTCAAAAGCAAGCCGTCACCTTGCCCGGACAGCTCGACAAACCAGCGATCCAGCGGAAACACGTAACGGGCGTTCGGGCTTCCGGTAAGAGATTTCAATGCCCGCGTCAGCAGGGAGGGCAGCGTCATCGCGACGGCTTGCGCCTGCTCGAACGGGAGCCGCAGCGAGATCGCCATTCCCTTGTCGTCGACGAGGTCCAGCCGCACGACGTGGCCGTCCTCGAGGATGCCGCGCGTCGTCAATTCGACGCCGCAGATATTCATGGTCTTCTCCTGGATATCGTTATATCCGAACAAATATAACGATGGCAAGCGACGGCGATGGATCGGCGCGGCCCGGGGGGCGCGCCGCCCCGCCCTGCTCATTCGCGACGTAGAGAGGCCGGCTATTCCGCCGGCTGCACTTCGGCGAGCCGCTTCTTGCCCCGCCGCGGACCGAGCTGCGCGATCCAGCGCGCGATCACGTAAAACACCGGCGTGAACACGAGGCCGAACGCCGTCACCCCGATCATGCCGGCGAAGACCGCCGTGCCGAGCGTCTGGCGCAGCTCGGCGCCGGCGCCGATCGCCCAGACGAGCGGCGTGACGCCGAAGATGAAGGCGAACGAGGTCATCAGGATCGGACGCAGCCGCATCCGCGTGGCCTCGACCGCCGCCTCCCAGCGGCTGCGGCCCTGATCCTCGAGCTGGCGAGCGAATTCGACGATCAGGATGGCGTTCTTGGCGGCAAGGCCGATCAGCACCACGAAGCCGACCTGGGTGAGGATGTTGTTGTCCTGACCGCGCAGGATGACGCCGGTTATCGCAGCGACCAGGCACATCGGCACGATGAGGATCA
>Ga0210408_10003771_pt1 | contig 13818 bp, 9 predicted proteins | sample IncBWH4MmetaG_FD_155471 | JGI IMG/M metagenome (GOLD analysis project Ga0210408, IMG submission 155471) | Forest soil microbial communities from Barre Woods Harvard Forest LTER site, Petersham, Massachusetts, United States - Inc-BW-H-4-M | ecosystem: Environmental > Terrestrial > Soil >...
AAGAATCAGCTTGCTGACATCAAGCTGGATTGCCTGCACGGTCTTGCCTTCGCGTTTATTGAAGAACGAGGTGTTGGTCGAAAGGAAAATGGACAGCTCATTGGTGGGAATGGTAACGCCGAACCAGTTCCATAGCCCGGTGGTCGCACGGATCGTGTTGTTGCTGACGATAATGACAAGGTCAGCCATGTTGTAGTAGCGCTGCTGACCCAGGCTGGAGCGTGGGTCTTCCAATAGAGGCGGAATGTCCAGCACCTGCTGCACAGCGGCGGGGCTGTTATTAGTGCCAATCGGGAGGTTGAGCGTGCTCGTTCCGCTGTCGTGGGCCCCACGATAAGTGGTTGCGCCGCCGAGGTTCGGGAACGGCCCCGCCGGGTTTGGCCCCTGGATGATGGTCCCGCTGGAAGTCACGTCATTATTGAACGTGAGGGCCCCGGCGGGGTTCATGTAAATATCCGCGTTGCCATGGACCGGGCCCGTGATGTTCATGGGCGGCAACGGCGTGTATTCCATCACCACATTGTAAAAGATGGCATATTGGAAAATCGGAATGCGCGTCAACTGGACGTCCTGGTAAATCGAGCCGACCACGCCGTCCAACGAGGTTTTCGACCGCGCATTCGACAGAATCCGAACCTGGTCTTGAAACGCCTTCAACGGCCCATACTGGCCGCCCATTATTGAAAAGCCGCTGAGGTGGTTGTATTGCACTTCGACGTGGCCGGTTTCACCTGACAAATCCATGAAATCAAAGTTGCCCCATTCGCTGGCCTCCGTCGTGGACGGGATGTAAGTCCGGTAATAGCCCAGTTGCTGCCGGAGATAGCCGTCACCGTAATCGTGAAAGTCCTGGGTGATCCGCCCCAGCACCTTTTCCGTCGCCGCTTCCGCCGCGCCCAACGCCACGTAATAATCATTGTTGCGGGCCGTGAGCCTGGTGTTGGCCGTGCTGTAAGCAAACAAACCGCTGACCAGCACGACGCTGGCCGCCACCAGCACCAGGACCAAAAGCAGCGCATTGCCTTCTATGGTTCTCGGTCGGATGGGCAAGAGCGAGGGCGAGAAACAGGACGAGGACGACTGGAGAAGCCCAGTGAAGCGCGTTTGTTCAGGCGCGCGTGGAATTATTCGTTTCATATTCAAAGAATGCCGCGCCGCGTCACCCTGGCGCAGACCTGGTAGGCGTCCGTCAACCCCGGTGTTTTCGAGTTCCGGCAGACCTGCAATACCACGCTCATCACCGCGTTGTTCTGGCTGTTGGTCAGGATATTCCCGGCAAAGTCCTGCAAAGCGAATATCCCGTGGTTGGTCACTGCGGCCGCCGCCGCCGCCGAGTTAGTGCCCAGCAGCGGAACCCGTTGCAAGGTCGCCGAGCCCGCATCGTGAAAGTAATAAATGTACTGGCTGGTGTTGGTGGACGGGAAAATCCGCAGCGCGTTCCCCGCCTGCGCGTTGGTGACTCCCGCCGGGTTGAAATTGGTCAGCGTCCCGGTACCCACCTGGAGCGAGTTGGCGCAACGCACTTCCTCGATCAGGCGGCTGACGGTCTGCCGGTTGGATTGGACGTTCTGAATTTTCGGCAGGACGAATTGATTAAACTGCAGCCCGGCAAAATAGCAGGCCAGGACCCCAACCAGCACCAGGCTGAAGATGCTCATGGCTACCATCATCTCAGTCAACGTGTGGGCTGACTGCCCCGAGCAGCCTCGCAGCGGCAGCGCCAGGCGCACTCCCGCGCCGTTGAACCCACAGGCTCGCTGCTGCTGGGAACACCCGCGTTTCCCTCGTCGAACCGGCCCAATATTTGGAGATCCAATTTGACTCATTTAACCTTTTTAACTTTTGTAACTCTGTAACCCTTGTAACAGCTACTGGTTGGCCGCCCGATACGTAAACACACTGTTGGTGAACAATCCTCGGCCCGGAAACCTCCAGGTGCAGTCCACCCGCACCATTTTCATTGGTGGATTGGATGAAATCGTCAGGATCTTCGTCGTATTCGTCGCATACATGACCGTGCTGCCGGCGGTGCCAGCCTCCAGAACCGTCACCTGAGCCGGGAAGTTACTGCTCACGAGTGCATCCGTCGGCGGAGACCCCCGCGGGTCGTATTTGGCTGCTCGGCACTGTTCCATCCCGCTCACCGCCATCATCTGGGCCGAAAGCGAATAGGCGGAGTATTCAGAGCGCACTGCCGCCTGGACGTAAACGCCGATCATGCCAGCCAGGCTGATGGTGATGATTAAGATCGAGACTACTACTTCCGCGAGCGTGAAGGCCCCGCACCGGCAAACCCGGTCTTCCCCGGCTTCTCCGGCCCTCGCCCTTTGCGGTTTCGATACGATGCTCATTTTCTCTTCGCCACTGGTAGCTCTAACAGTCCCTGCTCTAATAGCAGGACCGATACCCTTTCTGGATTCTGTGGCCCCTGATACCGTCTCCGAGGCGCCGGTATCGAACCTGCTTGGTTATTTGCATGGTCACCCAGGGATTCCCCGGGAGCATTTCCCGGAAGGCGCCGGGGCGGGCTCCCGGAGCCGCCCCTGTAGCGCTTTCCCATCGCGTGTCTTACCTTTGGACAGAAGCAAATAAAAACGGAACACAATCGCTGATGAATGCAACCGCCTTACCGGCCCAGAGCACCAAACCGCTGAGTCCCTTGCGCCGGCTTTTTAGCCGAACGACCAAGGCCCCTCCTGTCCAGCAGCCTCCGCCGGTGCCCGTTGTGGAAACCGGCGTCCCCATTGCACCTCTGGGCAAGAAAGTCCTGATTGTCGATGACGACCCCGTCATCGTTCATACCACGGCTTTGAAGCTCAAATCTGCGGGCTATGACGCCCTCACGGCTAGAGACGCGTCCGAAGCGATCAGCGTCGTTCGCAAGCGCAAGCCGGACCTTATTCTGCTCGACGTGAGTTTTCCACCGGACGTTGCCCATGGCGGCGCGGTCGCTTGGGACGGGTTTCTCATCATGTCCTGGCTGCGGCGCATCGAAGACGCGCGGCGCATTCCGATCGTCATCATTACCGGCGGCGAACCGGCGAAATATAAGGAGCGTGCTCTCTCCAACGGCGCTGTGGGCTTCTTCCATAAACCTCTCGATCACGACGAACTGCTGTCCGTCATCCGCCGAACCCTGGACCAACCGGGCGTTGGACCGGGCATTCCGACGCAGGATTTCCAAATCTGAAGCCGCGGGGGACTTCTCCCGGGGCGAGGGTGTCCAAACCCCTTTCGCTCGCCCATTCATCGCGCGCAAAAACAAAAAAGGCTTGGGAGTGCTTCCCAAGCCCGTATGAATGAACAGAACAGGAAACTAAGCCGAGGTATCAACCGGCAGGATGTGCGTGGAAGAAACCTTCTGGCACGTCGGCTTGTTGGTGACCCCGTTAAGGGTGTAGCTGTCCGAGAATTTCGTTCCGCCCGAGGGGCAGATGACGGAGTTCTTCAGGTAGGCCGAGATTTTACCGTAGCTGACGGTCGCGCTGGCCGCCTGTTTGTTCTCCAGCGCCCATTGCTGGGTCGCGCCGTCGATCTGACGGAGATTGTTGATGCAGGCGTTCATCTGCGACGTGGTGCGGGCGCGGACGAAGTTGGGGATGGCGATGGCCGCCAGCAGGCCGATGATGGCCACGACGATCATAATCTCCACCAACGTGAAACCTGCCTTGCGGGATGTTTTAGTTTTCATACTTATTAGCACTGACATGCCTTTCTGTTGTTCGCGGCGTGAACTTGCTGCCGGCGGGTTAATTATGACTACGATAGTTCACTTATTGCCTGCAGTAACCGCACTAAGAATGAAGCAAATGCGGTGCCAGCAGGCTCGTGCCGGCTGCCTTCTGACGGGAGCTCCCCCACGCTCTTGAGTAAAACTCTCAAAACTCACGGCAAAATGCGGGCGCCCGCGCAAGATAGGACCATGCGGGCAAGGAAGCCAAAAAATGGCTTGGGGACTTCTCCAAGCCTAAGTGTCAACAAAGTGGGCAACTACCGTGGCATATCGGCGGCCAGCACGTGCGACTGGGGAACCCGCGTGGCACGTTCGCTTTGTTCGTCACCGTGCTCAGAAGATAGCTGTCGCCAAAGGTCGTGCCGCCGGCGGGGCAGAACTTTAGCCCTGAAAACTTGAAAACGGAACCTGCGAAAACCGCATCGTTCAATTTGAGGTTTCGACCTGCAACACGTGTGAAGCCGGGACCTGGAGGCATGTCGGTCTGTTCGTCACCGTGCTCACAAGATAGCTGTCGCCAAAGGTCGTGCCGCCGGCGGGGCAGATAACGGAGTTTCTGAGATATCCTGAAATCTTGGAGTAACTCACTGCCGCGCTGGGCGCCTGTTTGTTTTCCAACGCCCATTGCTGGGTTGCCCCGTCAATTTGCCGCAGGTTATTGATACAGGCGTTCGTTTGTGACGTAGTGCGGGCCCGGACATAGTTCGGGAAGGCGATGGCCGCCAGCAGGCCGATAACCGCCACTACAATCATGAGCTCCAACAAAGTGAAGCCCGTCCGGGATGACGTTCTTCTATTCATACATATTCTTGATTGAGCAGGCATAATGCCAATCGCGCAGATGAAAAAGTGCTTCCGGCGCCGGCGGCCAGCCCCTGGCGAAGCCGTTAGCACTGAGGTGCTTGCGCGGGGAGCCAATTCCTCCGCCTGCTCAAGGTTCGCGCTCCGGTTTATGGTACATTTATCTCTCATATTCGCTACTTCCTGGGGACGGTGACTTTTACCATCCCGGTGGCATGGTTGCCGGAGGCATCCGTGGATTGCACGGTAACCGTATAAACTCGGGCGGTGCCGCCCGGGCCTTTGTTCGCCGCCAGGCTCAACGTGAGATTGCCGGTGATCTGGATGTCCCCCGGAGCAGTGGGCGCGCTGCTGCTAACCGAGATGATCTTGGTCACTGGCGCAGGGTCGCAGTTGTCGGAGACACTCGCCGAGATGGTGACTGGCACCATGCTTCCGCTCGGCGGCGATAACACATTGGGATTGGCCGTCAACGAATGGATCACCGGCGCGGTAGTATCGGCGATCGTGAGACTGACGGCGGTTGCGGAGCTATTCCCGGACGCGTCGCTTACCATCACGGAGATTGTGTATTGGCCGGGGGGAAGCAGCGTTCCGGCCGCGGGGCTTTGGGTCTTGACCAGGCGGTTGCCCGGGGTGCAATTGTCCTGCGCGACGATATTCGGCAACACGTTCGGGACCGCCGCCTGGCCATTGGCATCAGCCGAAAGGGTGATGGGACCCGGCGCGCTGACGATTGCCGGCGGGGTGATATCCACCACATTGAAAGCTACGCTCCCGGTGGATTTGTTGCCGGCGGCGTCGGTGACAGTGAAACTGATCGTGTGCGAGCCGATTCGCAAGGTAGTTCCAGCCGCCGGCTTTTGCGTCATCACGAGCTGGCTCGCCGGGGTGCAATTGTCGGTGGCCACTACTGCGGCCAGCACATCCGGAACCGTGCCCTGACAATTGGCATCGACCTGGACGGTGAGCGGGCCAGGTGCGCTGACGATCACCGGCGGGGTCGTATCGACTACTTTGAGCGTCACGGTGCTGGTAGCGCTGTTGCCGGAGAGATCAGTGACCGTGACGTCGATTTTGTAACGGCCAGGTCCCAGGAGCGCTCCCGCTGAGGGACTCTGGGCCAGGACCAATTGGTCGGCCGGGGTGCAATTATCAGTCGCGCTGACGCCCGGGAGCACATCGGGAACCGCCGCCTGGCCATTGGCACCAGCCGAGAGCGTGATCGGGCCCGGCTTGCTGACAATGATGGGGCGAACGGTTTCAAACACCTCGAACGCGACCGTCCCCGTCGAGGTATTGCCGGCCGCGTCGGTGACCGTGACCGTGATCGGGTGCGGGCCGGTGCCGACGATGGTCCCGGCCGCCGGACTTTGCGCCACGATCAGTTGTGCGGCAGGAGTGCAATTGTCTGAGGCGACCACATTGGAAAGCACATTGGGGACTGTGCCCTGACATTGGGCGTTGGCGTGAACTGCGAGCGGAGCCGGAAGACTCAGAATTGCCGGAGGCGTTGTATCCGCCAGCGTCAGCGAGACCGCGGCAGTGGTGGTATTGCCTGAGGCATCCGCGACCTTGAGGGTGATCGTGTATTGGCCCGTTCCGAGGAGAGTTCCTGCCGCCGGGCTCTGCGTCATAACGAGTTGATTGGCCGGAGTGCAATTGTCCGTCGCCACAATATTCGGCAGAATATTGGGAACGGCGCCCTGGCAATTGGCCCCCACCGGAACTACCAGCGGAGCCGGAAGGCTGACGATAGCGGGGACGGTCGTGTCAGCCACTGTCAGGAGGACATTCGTCATCGAACTGTTACCGGAGGCGTCGGTGACCGTGACGGCTATTGTGTATTGGCCGGGGCCGAGGAGACTGCCGGCGGCCGGGTTTTGGGCGATGACCAGTTGGTTTGTCGGGGTGCAATTATCCGTCGCCACGACGTTCGTCACCACATTGGGAACGGCTCCCTGGCAGTCGGCGCCCACCGAGACACCCAGCGAAGCCGGCACGCCAAGAATGGCCGGGGCCGTCGTGTCGGCCACCGTTAGGGGCACATTCGTCGTCGAGTTGTTGCCGGCCGCATCCGTGACGGTCACGGTGATTGTGTACTGGCCCGTGCCCACAACGGTCCCCGCAGCCGGACTTTGGCTCATGGCCAATTGATTGGCCGGAGTGCAATTGTCGGCGGCCGCAACATTCGGCAGCACATTCGGAACGGCCGCCTGGCAATGGGCGTCGGCAGATATCGTGATCGGGCCCGGAGTGTTGAGGATCGAAGGAGCCGTGGTGTCAGCGACGGTAACAGACACATTGGCGGTAGAGCTGTTGCCGGCCGCGTCGGCGACCGTGACGGTTATGATATGCGCGCCGGTTCCGAGCGGGGTGCCGGCGGCGGGGCTTTGCGTAATCGCGAGTTGATTTGCGGGCGTGCAGTTGTCGGTGGCAACGATGTTGCCGAGCACGTTCGGAACAACACCCTGGCAATTGGCAGCGGCAGAAACGGTCAAGGGAGCCGGGGTGCTGACGATGACTGGCGAAGTCGTGTCGGCGACGGTGAACAGGGTAGTGCAGTTGGTGGTATTACCGGACGGGTCGGTGACGGTCACGGTAACCGGGTGCGGGCCCAGTCCGACAAGCGTGCCCGAACCAGGACTCTGGCTGAGGGTCAGCAATTGGCGCGGCGCGCAGTTATCGATGACGAAAAGCTGCGAAAGGAAATCGGGAACTGCCGCCTGGCAATTCGCGTCCGAAGAGGCCGTGATCGCCGCAGGGCAGGAAATCGTCGGCGGAGTCGTATCGACCACGCGGACAGTGATCGTCGCTTGAGACGAAGCCCCGCAAGAATCAGTCACCGTGAGTGTCACGACATTGGTCCCTAGCGGCAATGAAGTCGCCAGGGTCACGTTGGTGCCCAAAACAGAACCGCCGAGGCTCCATTCAAAGGTGAGCAGGTCGTTATCCGGATCACTGGACTGGCTGCCATCGAGCGTCACTTGCGCCGCGCAATCCACCGTTTGGTCAGACCCGGCTACAGCGACCGGCGGGTGGTTGGCTGGAACGACGTCCAAAATGAACCATTGCGATAGTTGATTGTAAGTCCCGAAACCGACGATGCGGTTGGCGTCATTGATGAACTGGGCACTTTGCAATTCCCAGCCCGAATTGGTGGGCAGCAGGGTGTTGAGGTCCACCATCTGGCCGTCGCGATACAGAAACGCATGGTAGACGCCGTTGGTGGTCAACGACTCACCGACCACTTCCCCGCGATTGTTGATAGCTGTCGGCGCGCTGAAATTACCGCCCAAAGTTCCGAGGTCGGTCAAAGCGCCGCCATTATAGAGGAACCCGTGCGTTTCCTGGTCATTGGCAGTGTTGGCCAGGCCCATCACCTGGCCGGAGCTGTTGATGCCATAGGCGCTGGAGTAGGTCCCGCCTAGCGTCCCGACGTCCGTCAACGCGCCGCCGGAATAAACGACGCCATGATTCTCGCCGCTGGCGGTCAAGGATTCACCCACGACCACGCCCGCGTCATTGACGGCGAAGGCGGCGCTGTAATTGCTCCCCAGGGTCCCCACATCCGTCAGCGTGCCCCCGGCATAGACGAAACCATGAAAGTCGCCGTTTGTCAGAGAGGACTCGCCCACTACCACCCCGGCGTTATTCAAGGCGAACGGGTAGCTGTCGCCCCCAAACGTGCCCAGGCTGGTCATCGCGCCGTTGGCATAGAGAAATCCCACCGTCGAGGCATTCGAGGAAAGCGTTGAGGTCCCGATAACCTGGCCCGCATCATTGAGCGCATCCGCGCTGCTGGTCGGGCCCCCCAGGGTCCCCAGGTCAAGGACCTGTCCCCCGCTGTAAAGGAAGGCGTGGGTTTGACCGGGCGTCGCCAGGTCGGACTGGCCGGCAATTTGTCCCGAGCTGTTGATCGCGTTGCCACTGCTGGTGCCGCCGCCGAAGGTCCCCAGGTCGCTCAGGCTGCCGCTATCGTAAAGAAACGCGTGGCCACCATGTTCGAACGCGACGAAAAAGAATCCCGTAAGCTGGCCGGTGGCGTTCAGCCCGAAAACCTGGAAACCGGACTCGGGGAGGGCCGGGAGGTTGGTAACGGTACTCGTGCTGGTTCCGCACGCGCGGGAGTTAATGGCTGCCGAAAGCAGCAACAGGAGAATATAGACACCGGTTAACGTCCTGGAGGAGAGGATTTGCTTCATGGCTTCTTTATCGAGCATTCGCGCTGTCTTGCATTCGTTGCCGCGTGTCTTAAGGAAGGACAAGCATCGGTCGGGCCAACTACGGAAATGAGAATCGGGCAAAATACGGAGGCAAAGTACAAAAAAAAGGCCCGGGAGAGTTTCCCGGGCCTCAGTGTAAATGGAAGGGCTACTAGGCCGAAGTATCAACCGGCAGGATGTGCGTGGAAGAAACCTTCTGGCACGTCGGCTTGTTGGTGACCCCGTTAAGGGTGTAGCTGTCCGAGAATTTCGTTCCGCCCGAAGGGCAGATGACGGAGTTCTTCAGGTAGGCCGAGATTTTGCCGTAGCTGACCGTGGCGCTGGCCGCCTGTTTGTTCTCCAACGCCCATTGCTGGGTCGCGCCGTCGATCTGACGGAGATTGTTGATGCAGGCGTTCATCTGCGACGTGGTACGAGCGCGGACGAAGTTGGGGATGGCGATGGCCGCCAGGAGGCCGATGATGGCCACGACGATCATAATTTCCACCAACGTGAAACCGGCCTTGCGGGATGTTCTGGTTTTCATACTATTGTTTTGCTGTCTTTCTGTTGTTCGCGGCGTGAACTTACTGTGGGCGGGTTATTTAATAACTGCGCAGTTCACTGATTGCCCACAGCAACCGCAAAGAAAAGTGAGCAGGCCCGGTGCCAAATCAGAAAGCAGAATCGTGGAACATCCCTGGGTCCAACACCGTTTGGGAAAACATAAGAGGGGCGTTCCGGAGGAGGAACGCCCCATCGATGAAAGGTCCAGCAAAGCGCCCTAAGAAACCCGTTGGGTCCTCAGGTGGCGCACCACTTGGCTCACGGCTTGATTTCGTTCCACGCCGTAGCAAGGTAGCGGCCGGCGTTGGGCGGACTCATCAGGGCCTCGTCGTAGTGGAAACTGAAATGGCCGTTCAAGGTGGCCGTGTTGCACATGATTGACCCGGAAAAGTCCTGGTTGTTATTGCCGCCGCCGTTCAGAGTCAGAGCGGCGTTGGGCGCCACGAGCACGCCGGTGAACGTGCCGTTGCCCGACACGCTGAACGAGGTCACGCTGGGCGCGCAGAACACGGTGAAGTTCAGCGGGAACCCATCCGGATTGACGATGTTGTTGCCCGAGATACCGACCGAGGTCCCGCCCGCATAGACCAGCAGCGATGGATACTGCGTGATATTGAATGGGGTCCAGGGACCGTTGGTGTTGGCGGCGACCAGCACCGTTCCATGCCCTTCAGCATAGGTAATGTATTCGCTGCCGGTGAGACCACCAGGCAGATTTACACTGACGTTAGTGCCGATCACGAGATTCGTGCCAGGGCTCATGCCGGTGGCTGCCAGGTATTGTCCGTTATCAGTTAGGATGTGCGCGTAGTAGTTGGTCGTGTAAAACGTGTTGGTCTGATAAAGATTCCAGGCGTAACTGTAGTTTGGCCAGGTGTAGGTGTAGGTCGTGTAGGAGTAACCGGTGATCACATTGTAGTCCCACCAGGTGCCGCGGCCAGAGGGAGGGCCGTTATTGACGACGCGGGGGCCGGCAACTGTGCCAACATAGGTCCCAGGCGCCGGGTAGGTTAGCGAACTGGTCGGTTGGCTGTTCGTGGTTAGGCCCGGCTGCGCTCCAGGGTAAGAGCCGACTGTGGTAGTATTATAGTTGGTCGTGAGGCCGGGCTGGGACCCAGGGTAGGCTCCGCTGTTGTTATTGGATGCGATGTTGGTCACGACTCCGCTCCACGGCGGAGGGTTGGGGTAGGTGGCCGAGTTGGTGCCGTTCGTGCTGACGTTGGCGCCGGTGGCGACGACCCAGCCGCCGGCCGGCAGCGCGGGCCACGAACCGGCGCCCGCGGGCGTGCTGGTGTCCGGGAAGGAGAAGTTGGCGTCCTGCAGCACCCAACCAGGCTCCAACCCACTGTTGCTCGCCTGCCAGGAATGTGCGCCCACGCCCCCGTTGGGGCCAACGGTCACCGGGACGTTGGGGCCTGTATGCACCTTTCCGTAAATATTGGCGTTCTGAACGCTGATGTAATCATTCACCACGCCACCATTGCAGGCAATGTCGCCATGGTCGCCGCTATATTTCGAGGAGTTGTATTTCCCGTTTACGCTCTTATTGGGGTCCTGCGAGTTGTAACTGTCGGTGTAAACGCCGTTGCCGTGGAGGTCGATGTAGTTTTTCGCCGCCAGGCCCGTGGTGTAAAGGTTGGCTTTGGCACAGGTCACTTGCACCGCGCGGCTGAGGACGGCAGGCCCGGCGGTGACGTTACCGCCGCCCGCCGAGGCAAACAGCGTCGAGGCGATGTTCTGCGCCAGCGCGGGGAGCTGCACGTAGGATTTAGCGATAATCATGGGTTTGTTCAGCACGCCGTTGACCCACATCGGCGAGTTGGTCACGTAAAGCGTGACCACGTAGCTGTTGCCATCAGGCATCGTGTTGCTACGGTAAAAGACCTGGGAGCTCCCGACCTGTGTATAGCCGTCGGCAGTCAGATTGGTCGAGTTGTTATTGAGCTGCTCGATGCCGTCTTCAACCCCGGCCTCGGTCACGGCGATGGCCATGTTCCAGCCCTGGGAGCGGACGCTCAGCAGATTTTGCTGGTCGATCAGCGACAGGTAATACATCACGAACATGCAGAGGATCGAGCAGATGACCAGCGTCGTAAGCAGGGCGCTGCCGAGTTTTTTAAGTTTGCGTGAGAGGTTGATTTTCATATGTGTCCTGCGCGTTTGTTGATCTATTGTTGTTTACGGATGACGATATAAGCGGTTTGGACGTCTTCACTGTTGACGTTGGCCGTCGGGCTCAGCGCGATCGCCGTTTTCCAGGTCAAGCGGATGACTTTGACGGTCTGCTGCCAACCGGGCTGGGTCATGTCCGGCGGGTAATAAAGGTCGAACGTGGTGTTGGTCGGCGGCGGAGGCGGGCGCATGCCCAGCGTGAAGTTGAGCAGATTGCAGTTGGTGATCATGATCTTGCTGGTGCCATCACTGCAATTGCGCAGGAGCCACTGCCGGTTGCTGTCAAAGGTGTAACTCACCGTGTTGCTGTCGCCGGTGAGAATGGTCAGGGTGCGGCTGGTGGCGTTGCTGGTGTAGTTTTGGAACACGGCCGCCTGGCGAATTTCCCGCGTAACCTGGTCCATCGTCTGGCGGTTCGCCTGGTCGAGCATCGCGTAGTTGGACAGGGCCGCAAAGCTCCTGGTGGTGAAGATGAAGATCGAGGCCAGCGCCATGCCACTGATGGAAAAGACCCCCACGGCCACCATCATCTCCACCAGCGTGTAGCCGCGCCGGGGTTTCGTTACGGGCTTAATATACATAATTCTGGATCCCGTCCTTGGCCACATACGTAGTAAGCGTGCGGGTGTGATTGATCCTGCCAAAAGTCGTCCACGTCAGCGTAATACTGAACTCGCGCATATTATTCGCGTAGCTGGGCGCCGGGCCGGGGTTGAAGGCAGGGGTCAAAATAGACATCGTCCCGTTGTAAACCACCCCCGGATTATTGGTCGTTTGTGGGTCGTAATACGCGGTGAAATTGGTGGGGATGAAACCGGCGTTGGTAACCTGATCCCAATTGTAGAGGCGGATGGCTTCGGTCTTCTCCAGCAGAATCTGGGTCGCCCGCTGGTTTTCCCGTGCCAGCCGCATCATGAACAGGCCGTAGTTCGTCGAGCCCATAAACCCGGCGCTAAGGATGCTCAGGATACACGTCGCCAGGATGACCTCGACTAAGGTGCCGGCGCTTTCGCCTCTCTTGCCACAGCGGATTGTCATGCTCTAAATCAATTCTCTAACCGCCGTTCCCTGTCCGCGTGCCGGCGCTTCAAACACCTGTCGCATATCCCATGCCACGGCTGCTCATTTCGGAATCCTCAACAAACAGCCAAACAAGTGTCTCGCATTTCCATCGCTTGGACAGCCTTGCCTGATTTTTGGACACCGGCAGAGCAAGCCGTCCCGAAGTAAGGCCACGCACTGCCCCAAACAAAACTCGTCTCCCCTGATGATACTGGCAAAAAAGCTGCTGGTTAACCCGCGTCATCAACGCCCAAGGGCCGGCTGCTCAAACCGAGTGGTGCGACCGAAGCGGATTTTATATGGAACGACAGTGGCTGAACCAGCACGGTCCCAGGTGGGCGCACTCAACGGGAGGCTGCCCGCCGCTATCGCCTTCTCTCTCTCGGCGTACGAATAACCGAGTGGCCAGCCGACTTGCATTATTCCCCCGTAGGAGTTTCCGGCTGATTCTCCTTGCGCTGGTGTTGTCGTGTGCCGCTAGCCCGGATTCACGGGCTAACCCGGGAGCAAACGAGGCTGGCCAGCCCCCTCCGCGCTCCATGCCCATCATTGACGCTTTGGAGATGCAGAACGCATCCTTCCAGCGTGATTTTTCCAACCAGATGGAACTGGCGAACCAGGAAGCCCGCAAACCCCGGCCGTCCACCGACAGCAACGCCACCACCATGGTGCTTTGGGTTGCCCTTGCTCTGGGCGGAATACTCGCCGTGCGCAAGTGTCTCCCGGCGCTCGGAGAAGCCCTCAGCCGAAGTCACGATCCGTGGGCGGCTAAGCCGGCCACGGCACCCGACCCGGCCGCGGAAGCCGAATCCTTTTCCCAATTTGTCGCCGCCTTCACCGCCGGTCCCGGTGCCGTTGTTCCCGAGGCGCCTTCCAATGCCGGGGCCCCAAGTGTCTGTGCCGGTGCCCGCACCCAGGAAGCCGCTCTCAAGCCGGACAACGAACCAGTCGAAAATTTCCTCGGCCGCGCCATGCAAGAGCTCGCGACCATACGCACCTTCTTTTCCGTGGTCAGTCGCGCGCCCAACGACGCTGCCCGGCAGGCCAGTCTCGCTGGACTGCTCCAGCAGGTCCGCAACCTGAAGACCAGGTCTGGCCGTCCAGAAATGCTCCCGGTGTGGCAGATGACCTGCGCCCTGGAGGGGCTGCTTAATCAAGTCCTCGATAACCCGCGCAATGCCAGCCCCTCCGCGCTGCGCACCATCGCTGGCGCGGTCGATTTGCTGCACGCCTTGTGCGTTCCCGGCCTGCGCCCTGACCTCGCCAGCGACCCTCCCG
>Ga0210408_10003773_pt1 | contig 13815 bp, 9 predicted proteins | sample IncBWH4MmetaG_FD_155471 | JGI IMG/M metagenome (GOLD analysis project Ga0210408, IMG submission 155471) | Forest soil microbial communities from Barre Woods Harvard Forest LTER site, Petersham, Massachusetts, United States - Inc-BW-H-4-M | ecosystem: Environmental > Terrestrial > Soil >...
CGCCAGGCAAGGCCGGGCAACAGATCGAAAGGCTCAATTCTCCGTTAAGGCGGCACTGGCCTAATAGACCGCACAGCCCCCTGTCGAGCGGAGCGGCACCTTGAACCGGGCATTCGATATCCTGCGCAGCGGGGCCTGGCTCACGCCCGAGCGTATCCGCCTGGTGGCCGTCGCGATCCTGTGCGTGGCCGCGGCCAGCATCGTCTTCATGCTGGTCACCGCCCATGGGCTTGTCGACATTCAAGGCCGCCCGCTGGGAACCGATTTCTCAAGCTTCTATTCGGCCGGAACCCACGTGCTGGAGGGCAACGCACAGGCCCCCTACGACCTTGCCCGGCAGCATGCCCGCGAGCAGGCGATCTTCGGCGAGGCGACACCGTTCTACAGCTGGTTCTATCCGCCGTTCTTCCTTTTCATCACCGCGGCGCTGGCGCTCTTGCCCTACGGCGCCGCGTTCGTGACCTGGCAGGTGGTCACGCTGGTGCTTTATCTCCTGGCGATCCGCGCGATTGTTCCTTCTCCCCGCCTGCGGCGAGAAGGTCGGGATGAGGGGGCGTCTCCGCGAGGCTCAGAATCGCGGACAGAACTCCTTCTTGCCGTCGCCTTCCCAGCCGTGCTGGTCAATCTCGGTCACGGCCAGAATGGCTTCCTTTCGGCAGCGCTGCTTGGCGGCGCTTTGGCCGTGCTGGATCGGCGCCCGATCGTGGCCGGCTTTCTGTTCGGATTGCTCGCCTACAAACCGCAATTCGGATTGATGATTCCATTGGCGCTCGCCGCGGGCGGGCACTGGCGCTCTTTCGCCGCCGCGGCGGCGACGATCGCGCTCCTTGCCGTGGGGGCGACCGCTGCGTTCGGCCCGGATGTGTGGCGTGCTTTCTTCGACTCCACGCACTTCATGCGCACCGTTGCGCTCGAGCAGGGCGATCTCGGCTGGTACAAGATGCAGAGCCTGTTTGCCTGGGCGCGCATGTGGGGCGCGCCGGTCCCCTGGCCTACGCTTTGCAAGCGCTGCTCGTGGCATGCCTCGGTGCCGCTCTGATTTGGCTGTGGCGAAGCGATACGGCCTATCCGGTCAAGGCCGCGTCTCTCTGTATCGCGACAATCCTCGCGACACCCTTCACCTTCGACTACGACATGATGGTTCTGGCGCCGGCCATCGCCTTCTTCGCCGTGGACGGACTGGTCCGCGGATTCGGGCCTTGGGAGAAAACAGCGCTGGCGGCGCTCTGGCTCATGCCGCTCGTCGCCCGCAGTGCCGCGCAGTTGACTCTCATACCCTTGGGGGTGCCGGTGATGCTCGTCACATTTATTCTGTTATTGCGACGCAGCACGCTTCACTTCGCCCGGCCGATGGCTTTATCCGACACGTTTCTTCTGAAATAATTTTAAAGTGGCGTTGGCGCCTGCGACGGATCGCACCGGTCACGACATCGCCGCGTTCAAGACATAGATCGTCCCGCATAGTAGCGTCAGGAATTTCGGCAGCGGACTGCGAGAAGCGATGTACACACTCTATTCGATGCAGCGCTCGGGAAATAGCTACAAGGTGCGGCTCGCTTTGGCGCAGCTCGGCGCGCCTTACCGGCTGGTCGAGTTCGATATCTTGAAAGGCGAAAGCCACACACCCGATTTCCTGAAGAAAAATCCAAACGGGCAAGTGCCACTGCTGGAAGTGGCGCCGGGCCGCTACCTGGCCGAATCCAACGCCATTCTTTGGTACGTCGCGGGCGGCACGCCGCTGGCGCCCGACGATCGGATCGAACGCGCCCAAGCATTGCAGTGGATGTTCTTCGAGCAGCACAGCTTGGAGCCGAATCTCGGCGCTGCTTATTTCTGGCTGACGCTGGTCAAAGGCGGGCGCGACCTGCAGCGCCACGCTTTCGAAGACTGGATGGAGGAAGGCCATCGCGCGCTGGGCGTGATGGAGAAGCACGTCGCACAGCAGGATTTTTTTGTCGCCGACCGCTATACTATTGCGGATATAGCGCTCTACGCCTACACGCACATCGCGCATCTGTGCGACTTCGACCTCGCGCCCTATCCGGCGTTGCGCGCTTGGCTCGCACGAATCGCCGAGCAACCGGGTCACGTGCCGATGGTTTTCGATCCGGCAAGGGCGGTCGCCGCCAAATAGCTTTTGCGACGGGGTCGAGCGGGCCCTGCGGCCGCGGCGTTCGCGCCCGTTGCGGTCCCTCGGAAATCAGCGACGCGTGTTTGCCAGACGTGTTGGCGAAGCCACACATTGACTATTTCGTCGGCGACGCTCCGGCGTTAACCAAGCCTTAACCAAAACTCACCAATTCGCCTTTATTCTTCAATGGCGCCGCCCCAATCCGCGGCGATCTTGTGACCACGGAACAATGATTCGCAAGGACCACGGCCATGGCAGAGTTGACCGGCGTGCCCGGTTTCGCCCCGCCGCGAAAAGAAAACACCGCATCGCGGCGGCGTGCTGCCACGATCGAACTGATAGCGACAGTGGGATTGACCATCTCGCTCGTCATCGCAGCGACAGCCGTCTCCCTCGGCAATCGTTCGTTGACGCACGGCGAGCTCATCGAGCGAGGCGGCATGCAGAGCCCGACTGGAACGCTGCTTGATCAAGCAGACGATTGGCTATCGGTCAGCGCGCGATTTTCCGTCAGAGCACAGTGAGGCGCAACGCCTTCCGCCGGCCGTTCCTCCCGCCTCTGACGCATTGACCGCGGCTTCGGGGAAGCAAACCGATCACATCTCCTTCGGGCCGGCGACACTCTTGCCGCCAATCATTGCGTCTTGACCAAATGCCCGAAGCCCTTCCAATGGGGGCCGCTCAGGCTGCGAGAGCCGCAATCCGCATGAACACGCCACCGTCGCCGCGTGCCGACCGATCCGACACCGACCGCGCGGCCGTCAAGCGGCTATTGCTGTTCTTCGCCCTGGTCTACCTGGTGGAAGGCGTCGGTCAGATCGGCGGATTGATCGCTCAACCGCTGAGTTTTTATTTGAAAGAGGTTCACGGCTGGGCCGCGCTCCAGGTCACCGCCTTTCTCGCGGTATTCAATTTCCCCTGGATCATAAAGCCCGTCTACGGTGTGCTTTCCGATTTCGTCCCAATTTTCGGTTATCGGCGGAAAACCTATCTGATTGCCGCGAACATCATCGCGATGGGCGCTTATCTCTGGACCACCCAGCTCACCGCGCCGGGCCAACTCGTTTGGGCGTTGCAACTGACCGCCTATGCGATGGCGATATCGAGCACGGTCTGCGGCGCCGTTCTGGTCGAGAATGGCCAACGGCTCGGCGAAAGCGGACGCTTCGTCAATCAGCAATGGCTCTGGTTCAACGCCGCAGCGATGGCTTCGGCCATCGTCGGCGGTCAGCTCGTGCAATGGCTGCCGCCGGCCACGGCCTTGCACACCGCTGCCCTCATCGTCGCCGCCGCGCCGGCGGCAGTGCTGTTGGGCACGCTGTTGCTTGTGCCGGAGGAGCGAACGCGCCTCGACGCAGGCGCGCTCCGCAGCACAATTCGCGGCCTCGGCGAGGCTTTCAAAAAGCGCGAATTGTGGATCATCGGCTTGTTTCTGTTTCTCTATTACTTCAGTCCCGGATTCGCGACGCCGCTCTACTACGCGATGACCGACAGCTTGAAATTCCCGCAAGGCTTTATCGGCATCCTGGGATCGATCGCTTCGGCCGGATGGATCGCCGGCGCACTGCTTTATCCCAAGCTGTTCGAAAACATGTCATCCAAACGGCTGCTCAATCTGAGCATCGCGCTTGGAACCATCACCACTGCGGCTTACCTTCTGCTAGTCAACGAGACGTCGGCCGTGATCCTGAATTTCTGCAGCGGATTTTCCGCCATGCTCGCGACCGTCGCCACGGTCACACTCGCCGCCGATTACTGCCCGCGGCGAACCGAGGGATTTAGTTTCGCGGTGATGATGTCGCTCATCAATCTCGCCACCGCCTCGGGCGACATCATCGGATCGTACCTGTTCGATCATCTGTTCCATCAAAAGCTGACCCCGCTCATCCTGGTGTCGGCTGCCTTCACCGCATTCGCCTTCGTACTGGTTCCGCTGCTGCGCCTCGGCGACAAGCGTCAAGGGGTGCCCGCGAGCGCAATGCCGGCCGGTGGGCCGGAGACCGGCCACATCGTGCGCGGCGTCATAGAGTGACCTGCGGCAATCGGCGGGAAAGACGAGACGCCGAACTCATCATCGCAGCGTCATGATCGCGGCAATCGAGAGTGCTTAGGCGGCGCAGCCGGCCGGATTGATCGAAATCAAGGTTGCGTTGAGCGACGCTCTTCAAAATGCTGCGCGCCAGCCGCAAGGCCCTCGAAACTCATCGAGCATGTGGCAGGCGGCGGCGCGGCTACGGGGGTACCGCGCCGTCCTTCATTGTGGACCTGTCTTGGCGTGCTAGGCTTATTTCCGCAGCGAGCTCCGGGCCCGACTAGATTGTTGGTTTGAGCATGATCTTGACCGAAAACCGGTTTCCACTTTTCGGGATCATGCTTCAGGGCGGCCCGGAAATTGCATGGAAATAGCGGCTTTCTGACCCGTAGCAAGCACAACGCCGGCACGCCGTAACCCAAAAATACCGTAACCCAAAATACCGTAACCCAGCAGACCGCAACCATGTCCATCCTGGTCGGGCTTCACCACGCAACGCGCTACACCTACGATCGCGCCGTCGCGCTCGGACCGCAGATCGTGCGCTTGCGGCCGGCGCCGCATTGCCGCACGCGCATTCGCAGTTATTCGCTGACCGTGACACCGGCTCAGCACTTCGTGAATTGGCAGCAGGACCCGCACGGCAATTGGCTGGCGCGTTTCGTCTTCCCCGAGAAAAGCAAGGAGCTTTCCATAACGGTCGATCTGATCGCCGATATGGAAGTGATCAATCCTTTCGACTTTTTCATCGAGCCCCATGCGGAAAAGTGGCCGTTTTCATTTCCGCCGGAGTTGCACGAGGATCTGGCGGCCTTTGTCACTCCGGAGCCCGCAGGTCCGCTCCTCGCCGAACTGATCCGCTCGATCCCGCGCTCCGAGCGCAACACCATCGATTTCCTGGTCGATCTCAATCAGCGGCTGCAGCGGATGATCCGTTATCTGATCCGCATGGAGCCCGGCGTGCAGACGCCGGAGGAGACTTTAAGCTCCGGCGCAGGATCTTGCCGCGACACCGCGTGGCTCCTGGTGCAGCTGCTGCGCCATATCGGCCTGCCGGCGCGCTTCGTCTCGGGCTATCTCATCCAATTGCGGCCCGACCTCAAGCCGCTCGAAGGCGCCGCCGGCGCCGAGCACGACTTCACCGATCTGCATGCCTGGACCGAAGTTTACTTGCCGGGCGCCGGCTGGATCGGGCTCGATCCCACCTCGGGCCTCCTTTGCGGCGAAGGTCATCTGCCGGTCGCAGCGACACCGCACTATCGCTCGGCGGCGCCGATCAGCGGCCTGGTCGAGCCGAGTGAAGTCCACTTCTCGTTTGACATGAGCGTCAAGCGGATCGCCGAACATCCGCGCGTCACCATGCCGTTTTCCGAAGAAGCCTGGAACGCGCTCGATGCCCTCGGCGAAAAGGTCGACGCCGATCTCCTCGCGCAGGACGTACGACTGACCATGGGCGGCGAGCCGACGTTCGTGTCGGTCGACGATTATCAATCGGCCGAATGGAACACGGCCGCGGTCGGCCCGACCAAACGGCAACGCGCCGACGAGTTGATCAGGCGCTTGCGCAATCGCTTCGCGCCTGGCGGGCTTCTGCAATACGGCCAGGGCAAGTGGTATCCGGGCGAGCCGCTGCCGCGCTGGGCCTTCGCGCTCTATTGGCGGCGCGACGGCGTACCGATCTGGCGCGACGACAGCCTGATCGCGCGCGAAGCGGCCGATCACAATCCAACGGCCGAGGATTCGCAGCATCTCGCGAACGGGATTGCCGCGCGTCTTGGCATCGCGGCGGACTATGTTCAGCCTGCTTACGAGGATCCGGCCGACCGGATGGTCAAACAAGGTCTGATCCCGGAGAACATCGACCCGAGCGATCCGAAGATCGACGACCCGCGTGAGCGGGCGCGGATCTTGGGCCTGTTCGACAGCCATTTGAGCAAGCCGGCCGGCTTCGTGCTGCCGGTGCAGCGTTGGACCGCGCAAGCCAAACCCGGATGGCTGAGCGAAGTGTGGCGCACCCGCCGCGGCCGGATTTTTCTGGTTCCGGGCGATTCGCCGATCGGTTTCCGCCTGCCGCTGCAGTCCCTGCCCCACGTCGCCCCCGTCGAGTATCCGCATCTCGTTCCGGCCGACCCGTTCGGCGAAAAGAAACCCCTGCCGGATCCGCGCGTCACCCATCCGATCGGCGCTTACGCGTTGCGTACACCTGCCGGCGCGGACGCGTCGCCGCCGCTCGCTCCCGAAACCTTGATCATGCAGAGACCGGCGGCAGCGGCAAGCGCGGCCGGACTCCCGGTCCGCACGGCGCTCGCCATCGAGGTCCGCGACGGACGCTCGTGCGTGTTCATGCCGCCGGTCGAAACGCTCGCCGATTATCTCGAGCTTCTCGCCGTCATCGAGTCGACGGCGGCGGAGCTCAACCTGCCGGTGCATGTCGAAGGTTATGAGCCGCCGCCCGACCCGCGGCTGTGCGTCATCAAGGTCACGCCCGATCCCGGCGTGATCGAAGTGAATGTGCATCCCGCCGCGTCATGGCGCGAAGCGGTCGCCATCACTCGCGGCGTCTACGAAGAAGCGCATCAGTCGCGCCTCGGCACCGACAAGTTCATGATCGACGGCCGGCATAGCGGCACCGGCGGCGGCAATCACGTCGTGCTCGGCGGCAGCAGCCCCGCCGACAGCCCATTCTTGCGGCGGCCCGATCTTCTCAAAAGCCTGGTGCTGTACTGGCAGCGGCGGCCGTCGCTCTCCTACCTGTTTTCCGGATTGTTCATCGGCCCGACCAGCCAGGCGCCACGCATCGACGAAGCGCGCCAGGACATGCTCTACGAACTTGAAATCGCTCTGCTCAGGGTGCCCGCGCCGGGCGATGGCGCCGCGCCGGCACCGTGGCTCGTCGATCGCTTGTTCCGCAACCTGCTCGTCGACGTGACCGGCAACACCCACCGCGCCGAGATTTGCATCGACAAATTGTTCTCACCCGACGGCCCGACCGGACGGCTTGGCCTCGTGGAATTCCGCTCCTTCGAGATGCCGCCGGACGCGCGCATGAGCCTGGCGCAGCAATTGTTGCTCCGCGCGCTCGTCGCCACCTTTTGGCGCACGCCGCTCGACGGCAAGCCGGTGCGCTGGGGCACGGCCTTGCACGATCGTTTTATGCTCGAGCACTTCGTCTGGAGCGATTTCCTCGAGGTCTTGGATGACCTCGCCCGCGCCGGCTACATCTTCGATCCGGCGTGGTTCGAAGCGCAACGCCAATTCCGCTTTCCGCTCTGCGGGGCGGTCGAGCATGCCGGCGTGCGGCTCGAATTACGCCAGGCGATCGAGCCCTGGTACGTGCTGGGCGAAGAAGGCGTGGCTGGCAGCACGGTGCGGCTGGTCGATTCCTCAATTGAACGATTGCAGCTCAAGGCCGAAGGTTTGACCGACGGCCGTCACGTCATCACCTGTAACGGGGCGCGTGTACCGCTGACGTCCACCGGACGCTCGGGTGAATTCGTCGCCGGCGTGCGCTTCAAGGCCTGGAATTTGGCGTCCGGCTTGCACCCGACCGTCGCGGTGCAGGCGCCGCTGACCTTCGACATCGTCGATACCTGGAATCGCCGCTCGCTGGGCGGCTGCGTCTATCACGTCGCGCATCCAGGCGGCCGCAACTACGATACCTACCCGGTGAATTCCTATGAGGCGGAGGCGCGGCGCCGGGCACGCTTCAAGGATCACGGCCATACGCCCGGACCGATCGACGTGGCGACGCTCGATGTATCGCTCGAATACCCGACCACCCTCGACCTGCGGCGGGCTATCCAATAAAAAGTGCCGATGGCCGCCCCGCTCGAGACGACCGCCGAACACGACTCCGCAAGCCTCGAAGCATTTGTCGCCGCCTACCGGCCTCTCCCCGGCATTTTCGATGAGATGATGGATGACGGCGGCAGGGTGCGTGCGCACTGGCGGTCGTTTCTCAGCATGCTGGCCGGGCTCGGCCCCGAGGAAATCAACCGCCGCTTCGCCGCCGCCGATCGCTACTTGCGCAGCTCCGGCGTGTACTATCGCGTCTACGAGGACGCAGCCGGCATCGAGCGGCCGTGGCCGCTCAGCCATGTCCCGCTGATGATCGAGCCCACCGAATGGCGTGAACTGGAGGCCGGCCTCGTGCAGCGCGCCGAGTTGCTCGAAGCCGTGCTGGCCGACGCCTACGGTCCTTCACAGCTCACCCGCGACGGACATTTGCCGGCAACCGTCATCGCCGGCAATCCGGAATTCTTACGCCCCCTGGTCGGCGTCGCACCGCCCGGCGGCGCTCATCTGCGCTTCTACGCGGTCGATGTTGCGCGCGGCGCCGACGGCCACTGGTGGGTGCTCGGCGACCGCGCGCAAGCGCCATCGGGCGCCGGCTATGCGATCGAGAACCGGCTCGCGCTGTCGCGCGCCGTCCCCGACATCTATCGCGCGAGCCGCGCCGAGCGGCTCGCACCGTTCTTTCAGGCTTTTCAAGCCGAGCTCGCGTCTCTTGGCCGGCAGGACGACGCGCACATTTGCGTGCTCACGCCCGGACCGATGAGCGAAACGTATTTCGAGCACGCGTATTTGGCGCGTTACCTCGGCTTTCTCATGGTCGAGGGCGAAGACTTGAGCGTGCGCGATGACGGCGTCTTCGTGCGCACGGTTTCCGGCTTGCAGCGCACCGAAGTGTTGTTGCGCCGTATCGACGCCGACTTTGCCGATCCGCTCGAACTCAACGCCGCCTCGCGGCTCGGCGCGCCCGGTCTTCTGCAAGCCGTGCGCGACGGCAAGGTCGTTATGGTCAACGCGCTCGGCGCCGGCCTCGTCGAGGCGCGCGCCATGCTGGCCTTTCTGCCCGCGCTGGCGCGCAGCGTCCTTGGCGCGGAGCTCGCCATCCCGAATGTCGCGACCTGGTGGCTTGGCCAAGCCGACGTGCGCGAACAAATCATCGAAAAACTCGACCGGCTGGTAATTGCTCCGGCTTTCGAGTCGCATGTCGACCAGCGCAGCGAAACCGGCGTGCTGGGCGCGAAGCTTGATGACGCCCAGCGCGAGGCGCTCGTCCATTCCATCCGCAATCGCGGTATCGACTATGTGGCGCAGGAAGCGGTGACGCTGTCGAGCATGCCGGTCTGGCGCGACGGCCGCCTGCAGCCGCGGCCGTTCACGCTGCGTATTTTTCTCAACAAGGTTGCCGGCCGCTGGCAGGTCATGCCCGGAGGCTTTGTGCGCATCGCCGAAACGGCCGACGCCCGCGCCGTCAGTTTGGAGCGCGGCGCCGCGACCGCGGATGCGTGGCTGCTTGCGCGCGGCCCCGTCGGCGAGATCACCTTGCTGCCGGCCGCGGAGCGCATCGAGGTCCAGCGCGCCAGCGGATTATTGCCGAGCCGCGCCGCTGATAATCTTTTCTGGGTCAGCCGCTATGTTGAACGCGCCGAAGCGACGCTGCGCCTTGTGCGCGCGATGACAAATCGCGCCGCCGAAGCCGACGAGACAACGGCACCGCTGCTTGCGGCGCTTGGTTCGCTGCTCGAAGCGTGGAGCGCGGCGCCGGACGAAACGGGCGGCGCGCAAAGCGCTTTCCTGGTGCGCGCGGTGTTGACCAACACTCAGCTATCGGGCGCGCTGCCGGCGCTCACCGGCGCGGCACGCGCGGCCGCTTCTGTGATCCGCGATCGCTTTTCGCCGGACGCCTGGCGCGCGATCAATGACCTCGCCACCATCATTGCGATGCCGCTCGCGTCCGGAGCCAACGAAAGCGCCATTACTGAGCGGGTCGAGGCCGCCTTGCGCATTATCTCTTCGCTCTCGGGGCTGGCGCAGGAAAATATGACGCGGCTTGCCGGCTGGCGCTTCCTCGAACTCGGTCGGCGCATCGAACGCGCCATCCTCGCCGGCCGGCTGACGCGATGTTTGGCGCTGCCCGGCGCCGCCGAAGGCGGCCTCGACGTCCTGCTGGAGCTTGCCGACAGCCAGATCACCTATCGGCAGCGCTACGTGATGGTCGCGGCACCGGCACCGGTGATCGATCTTGTCGTCCTCGATCCAAACAATCCGCGTTCGATGGCGTTTCAGCTCGACCGCATCGAGGCGCATCTCTCGGCCTTGCCGGGACGCGGCGCCACAGGGCGGCTGTCGCCAGTGCAGCAGATCGCAGCCGCGCTCGCGACACGGCTGCGCACCGTGGACGTTGCGGCGGTGGACGAGGCGTTGATCCTGGACGCCGAACAAGCGCTGATGAAGCTTTCGGACGCCATCACCGCCGCCTATCTGACCAACACCGAGCGCGCCGACGCGACCCGGGAGGCGCTGGCGTGATCTACGACGTCCGCCAGTCGACCACGTACGTCTATGCTTCCCCCGTGGCGCATGCGCGCCATGTGCTGCGGCAGGTGCCGATCAACCGCAACGGTCAGCGTGTTCATGTCGCGGCTTTGCAGATCGGCCCCGAACCTCAGCACCGCCGCGAGGGACAAGACTTCTTCGGCAATCGCCTGACCTGGATCGACGTGGACGCGCCGCACCAGACATTGACCGTCAAATTGACGGCGCGCGTCAGCGTCGATCCCCTGGTCGAACCTGACGCGCTCGCGACGCCTGCATGGGAAACGACACGCGAAGAGACGTTTGCCACCAGCGACATCGGGCCCGCGTCGCCTGCACATTTTGTATTTGCGAGCCGCGTGGTCTAGCTCGATCCTGAAATCCGCGGTTACGCACAGCTAAGCTTTGCGCCCGGGCGCCCGATACTCGACGGCGCCATCGAGCTCATGAGTCGCCTGAAATCCGACATTGTCTATGAAATCGGTGCCACCACAGTCACCACCACGCCGCCGATGTCCTTTGCGCTTCGTCGCGGCGTCTGCCAGGATTTCGCGCATATCATGATTTCCGGACTACGCGGCATCGGCTTGCCGGCCGGCTATGTCAGCGGTTATCTGCGCTCGGCGTTGCGCACCGACGCCACGCGCTTGCAAGGCGCCGACGCGATGCATGCCTGGGTGCTGGTATGGTGCGGACCGCAGGCCGGCTGGATCGGGCTTGATCCTACAAATGCGGTACTCGCATCCGACGAGCATATCGTGCTTGCGCTGGGCCGCGACTATACCGACGTGGCGCCGATGGACGGCGTCGTCGTAGGCTCGGGCGGGCAGCGCATCGAAGTGGGCGTCAGCGTCACGCCGGTGGCAAGCTAGGAATACGCAATGGCTGTCTCATCGACTTTCACGGCCGGAAGCGGCGAGGGCTATGACCGGATCATGGGGCGTTGGAGCGCCCGCCTTGCGGAGCCGTTTCTCGACTTTTCCGGTTGCAACGACGGCGAGGATATTCTGGATGCCGGCTGCGGGACCGGCAGTCTGACGTCGGCCCTCTCACGGCGCATCAATGCGCGCAGCATCACCGGCGTCGACTTCTCACCGATCTACATCGACTACGCGAGCCGGATAATTCGCGATCCGCGAATTACATTCAAGGTTGGCGACATTTGCGCGTTGCCGTTTGCCGATCACAGCTTCGATCGCGTGCTCTCCCTGCTGGTGCTGCATTTCGTTCCACAGACCGAACGCGCCGTTGTGGAGTTGCGCCGTGTCGCCCGCCCGGGCGCGACCGTCTCGGCCGCGGTCTGGGATGTGCGCGGTGGTTATGTTGCCAATCGCATGTTCTACGATACCGCGGCGGCTTTCGACGACGAGGGCCGTAAGCGGCGTGCGCACAACTATACCCGGCCGACGACGCGGCCCGGCGAACTCGCAGCCGCCTGGCACGCCGCCGGTTTCACCGACGTTCGTGATACGGCGCTCCACATCCGCATGGAGTTCAGCGCGTTCGACGATTTCTGGGTACCGCTTGCCGGCAAGGACGGTCCGGGTGCCGAATATCTTGCGGCAATGCCCGCGGGACGGCGGGATCGCCTGCACGATCTGGTCCGCGACGCGTATCTCGACGGCGAGCCTGACGGCCCACGGTCCTATGCTGCGATAGCGTGGGCCGTTGCCGGCACCGCCCCCGCCTGAGCATCGTCCCGCGATAGCGGCTGTTGAAATGCAAATACCGGAGATCCACGAATGCGTGCCTATCAATTGCCCAAAGGCGGCGCCGGCATCGAGTCGCTGGCCCTTGTCGAGCGGCCGGCGCCGAAGCCGCTTCACCGGCAAGTGCTGGTCAAGGTCATTGCCTGTTCGCTCAACTATCGCGACCTCGGCATCGTACGCGGCACCTATCGGGCGCCGGTGCGCGAAAATCTCGTCCCGCTGTCGGACGGCGCCGGCGAAGTGGTTGAAACCGGGCCCGGCGTCACCCGCGTCAAAGCCGGCGACAAGGTCGCCGGCTGTTTCTTCCAGCGCTGGGCGGGCGGCGAGCCGGGCCCGCATGTGCACGCTTCGGCGCTCGGCGGCAGCATCGATGGCATGCTGGCCGAATATGTGGTGCTGGAAGAGGAAGGCGTCGTCAAAATTCCCGCGCATCTTTCGATCGACGAGGGCGCAACGCTGCCCTGCGCCGCGGTGACCGCCTGGGAGGCGATGTTCCATCACGCCAAGCTGGTCGCGGGACAAACCGTGCTGCTGCAAGGCACCGGCGGTGTCTCGATCTTCGGCCTGCAATTCGCGCATGCGACCGGCATCGTCGCGATCATCACCTCATCGAGCGACGAGAAACTCGAACGCGCCAAGGCGCTCGGCGCCGCCTGCGGGATCAACTACGGGACCACGCCCGAATGGGACAAAGCGGCGATCGCCTTCAATCACGGGCACGGCGTCGATCAGGTGCTCGAAGTCGGCGGCGCGAATACGATGACGCTTTCATTCGGCGCCATCCGGGTCGGCGGCAAGGTCAGCATCATCGGCGGCTTGAGCGGCGGCGCGCGCGAGCTCAACCCCGGACTGATATTCTCCAAACGCGCCAACGTGCAGGGCATTTCCGTCGGCTCGATGCAGACCTTCGAGACGATGAACGCCGCCATTGCGGCGAACAAGATCAAGCCGGTGATCGATCGCGTGTTCGGCTTTGACGAGGTGCAGGCGGCCTATCAGCACATGGCAGCCGGCGCGCATTTCGGCAAAATCGTCATCCGCGTGGCGTGAGCGAAACGCCGCGACGCACTTTATCGCCAATAAGGTTTGGATTTACCGAAACGGCTGAGCGCCTCCTCACCCGCAGCCATCACCGTGTCGACCCGCGCGTCTTCCAGTCCGGTGAGCAGGCCGGCGGCGAACGCTCTCTTGCGGCTGATCGGGCGATGGCGCATCCCGGCAGCGCTGATCATGCCTTCGTGAACCGCGATATCGTTGAGGTCGCCGAGACAATCCTGCACGGTCTCGAGCGCGGCGAGGAATTTCGTTCGCCGCTTGCTTGCCTGTTTTCCTGAAAACAGGCTACCGAAGAAATCGGTGGCATAGCGCAGCTTCTTCGCCTGGATGCGGAGCTTATGTCGCCGCCCCGCGTCGAGTTCGGCGAAGGATTTGGCTCGCTTGCGGAGCTTGCGCCGGCGGAGCGACAATTGCTCGGCGGCAAAAATCTCGATCGGCAATTCGCCGCGGTCGCGGACCAAGTCGTCCTGCGGCGCGGCCCATTGGCCGGTCTCCAGCCAAGCGGCGATCTCGATCTTGAGAAGCCGATAGCGTTCCGAGGCGATCGCTTCTCTGGCGTGCGC
>Ga0210408_10003774_pt1 | contig 13814 bp, 10 predicted proteins | sample IncBWH4MmetaG_FD_155471 | JGI IMG/M metagenome (GOLD analysis project Ga0210408, IMG submission 155471) | Forest soil microbial communities from Barre Woods Harvard Forest LTER site, Petersham, Massachusetts, United States - Inc-BW-H-4-M | ecosystem: Environmental > Terrestrial > Soil >...
CTGGTGGCTTCGTTAGTCGCGCAGTTTCGAGACTTTCCGGTGGCCCAAAGACGTCATTTGGTGGCGTGCGGAGCAGCCGCCGGAATTGCCAGCGCCTACAATGCGCCGATCGCCGGTTCATTTTTTGTTGCTGAGATAATCTTGGGAACGGTAGTGGTCGAAGCACTCGGCCCGTTGATCCTGGCCTCCGTTGTTGCGACATTCACCGCGCAAGTTCTCCACGGCGGTGGCCCGATTTACAAATCGCCGGGCTTCACCCTGCACACGTATTGGGAGCTGATTCCTCTCTCTTTTGTTGGCCTCGTCTCAGGATTGTTGGCGCCCATCTATCTCCGATTCCTGCGTGCAGCTGAACGTCTCTTCTCGACAGTCGTTATCCCCGTACCAGCAAAGCTGGCGCTCGGCGGAGCAATCGTCGGCGCATTGGCAATAATCAGTCCCGATGTGTGCGGCAACGGACAGGGATTGCTTTCCACCCTCTTTCGTCAGAATTGGTTTTCGGACGAGATTCTCGCGATACTTCTGCTTAAGTTAGTAGCGACTGCCGCAACGTTTGGATCCGGCGCAGTTGGAGGTGTATTTACACCGACACTCTTTATAGGTGCCGCGGTTGGAATGTTGTATGGTCGAACTTTTCTCTATGCTTTCCCGGGCCTTCAGCTGGATCCCGGTATGTGCGGTATTGTGGGCATGGGATCTTTTATCGCGGCGACCACCGGCGCCCCATTGATGTCGATCCTGATGGCCTTCGAACTCACTCTCGACTACACGCTTGCGCCGCTCTTGATGGTTAATTGCGTTGTAGCCTATTACTGCAGCAGTATTTTCGAAAAGCAGTTCATTTACGGAGAATCGCTCGAACGCAAAGGAGCGGCATTCTTCAACCAACAATTGGCCGACGCAAAAATAATAGATCTTATTCGTCGCGACCCGGTCACGCTGCCGAACAATGCGACCTTCGCTGAGATTGGCCAGACATTCGTGCAGCACCGGTTACAGCATATCTACATCACCGGCAAAGATGAACAGTTTCTCGGAGCCGTCTCACTACACGACATCAAAGAGTTTCTCGATCAACCCGAACTCGCCAGAATGGTGATTGCGGCGGATCTGGTGAATGCAGATTTCCCGCGGATATCGCCAGACCAGGGTATGGGAACAGCTCTTGAAAAATTTCTGGAGGTTAACGCCGAGCGACTTCCGGTTGTTGATAACCTCAGCTCGCGCCGACTGATTGGGAGTATCTCCAAGACCGACATCATGCTCCACCTCGCTGGGAAGCAGAGTTCGAAAATCTCCCAATAGGATTTTAAAAAATAAAAAGAAACAACCTGCTTAGATTAAATCCTCAAGTGAACGCCATGACAATTCACATCGCCCTCCTTCGTGCTGTCAATGTCGGCGGCCGCAAGCCGATCATCATGGCGGAACTGCGCGATTTACTGACGGAACTCGGCTTTGTTGGCGTGCGATCACTGCTCCAGACCGGCAACCTGGTTTTCCGTAGCAACGCACGACAGGGCATGGACCTTGAACGGCTCCTGGAGGAGGAGGCCGCGAAGCGTTTGGATCTTCACACCGACTTCTTTGTTCGCAGCGCGGAAGAGTGGAAGGCTATCGTCGCGAACAATCCATTTCGGGAAGAAGCCAAACGCGACGCGGCCCATCTCATAGTCATGTTCCTAAAGTGTACTCCGAGTGCGAAAGACGTAGAGGCGCTGCGGGCCGCCATAACAGGCCCGGAGATCGTTAGCGCCGACGGGGGACAAGCCTACATCGTGTATCCGGCTGGTATCGGCCGCTCGCGTCTTACCAATACCCTCGTCGAAAAAAAGTTTCGCACCCGGGGCACAGCTCGCAACTGGAACACCATCCTAAAACTTGCTTCGCTGGCCGAGAACTGATCCGCGTCAGTTGATGGTAATCAACTGTGTTTAGCCCAAAATCCGAGGTTTGGAATCGTCCTCGTCCTCGTCGTGGTGCTCGTCCTCGGAGCATTGGGATTCCGTGACCGCAAAGGGACCGATGTCCTGCAACTAATTTGTTCTGTTGGTCTGATTGCGAAACGATCGGGATTCTCGAGGACGAGGACGACGACGAGCACGAGGACGACTCCTCAAATTCGGAATTTGGGCTTAATCCAAAATCCGAAGTTTGGACCTCCTCGTCGTCCTCGCCTACTTCTCCGATGCGCCCGTAAGGCGCGCGACCAAATCTGCCACCACGCCACATTGCAATCCGAAAGGCAGGTATCCAAGGTAACCCAGCAGCGGCATCTCGAAAATCTCAAACCGTTGGACATAAGGAATGCTGTACGCCCACTTCGGGTAGCTGTAGTGGTTCCACATCTCCCAGAAAAAACCGCACACCAATGCCGCCAGCGCCGGCAGCGTAACGACGTGCCACTGTCCTTGCTCTAGCTTCTGGAGAAGGTTCTCTTCGCTGAGTAGTACCTGCAGCGAAACCAAGATCAACAGCGGCGAAACCCAAAGGAAGGGATACCAGTAGTCCGGCGAGACTGCGACTCCGATAAGCCCGCACGACGCAAGCGTCAGCATGGCTCCCGCGTGCATCCTGCGGTTACCGAGGACCAACGGCCCTTGAAAGCGCGTGCGCCTGAGCGCGGGATATGATTGTAACAGCTGCGCAGTGCTCATGACCGCCGGCAGAACGGTGGAGAATGCGACTGTCGCATGAACCGCATAGGTCAACGGTGTAAACAATTCCTGGCCAATGTAATACCAGTTTTGCGCAAACCTGTTGAGGTACTCGAAATACCACCAGAATAGGGCACTAGCCGGAAACAGGGCCAAGAGATAACGAGTTTGTCGCGTCAGCAGGCACGTACCGGTACGGCGGTAGGTCAGCGCGTTCACGAAAACCACGTAGGAGGTCCATAGGGGGGTAAATGTAAAACTTTGGAACGGTCTAAACCAACCAAAGCGTTTCCATGCCAACGTCCAGAAGCAAAGTATGAAAAAACCTGATACCCAGCCCCACCAGGGAAAACGGACTGGGACAGTGATCGGGCAGCTGCCTTCTCGGCGCGGCAGATAAAGAGAGATAAACAGCGCTCCCACAAGGAGCGCCAACGTGACTAGCAATGCGAATGCCGACCAGGAAAAGGGGGCGTGCTGAACGTATCGCGTATGCGGTGGAAATTCGAGATAGAGAGATATTGGATGTCCAGTCGAGGTTGCGCCGAGCATCGGTAAGCCGAGGAGCATGGCCGTAAGTATCATCAATGGCGCAATAGATTTCATGATCATGTCAAATCGTAACAGGCTAAGAGGATCAATTCCCAACATTTGAATCAGGCGTCCATATCCTTCGTCTATGTCCCATTGGTTCACATGCTCTCTCAGCAGCCAAGGATGTATGAAACGAAATAACGTGGGCGGATTCGACAGGCGAAAGGCGTTTGCACGCCGGCAACGCGAGAAACTCATTGCCGTCGTCAAGGCCGGGGATGCAAGAGATCAGTTCGCCATGCGCGTCATTTGGCTCATTCTTGGCACGGCATGTGCCGCGCTTGGTTGGGTCTTGCTCACGATTTTGCTGAAGTGAATCAGTGATGTATGGCCCACGACGTTTTCATCAGTCACGCACATAAGGATAAGAGGATCGCCGCCGCAATCTGCGAAAAGCTCGAGTCTGCCCGGGTAAGATGCTGGATTGCCGAACGAGATATTTCGGCAGGTGAAGATTGGACAGAGGCTACTCGGAACGCCATCGGGTCGAGTCGTGTGATGGTGCTCGTGCTCTCGGAAAACGCCAATGCGGCTCCTCACATAGAAAGAGAAATAGCTCATGCGTTCTACACCAGGCGCACCATCATCCCTTTGCGGCTGAGCGACACGCTTCCGCGGCGCGACTTTCTTTTTTATCTCGGCAATGTTCGCTGGTTCGATGCGTTTAGCTCGCCTGCTGAGCAACACCTGGAAGCATTAACTGCTAGCATCAATGGCATGGTACATGGTCACATCGTCACTCGCGATGCAATGCCTCCTGACGGCTCGACAAAGACAACGACAACATTAAATTCTTCGAATTCTTGGATAGGTGCTTTACAAGCTTCTCACTACCAGACCTTGGAAATCCTGAAACGAGTAGCGATCGCAGCATCCCTGTTTGCGGCCGTATGGCTATTTTGGTTTGTCGGCTGGCAAACCAGACACGGAATATCACCGGCAGAGGCTAACCTCCATTCGAGGCACTCCGGTCCCAGCGTTTCTCTGGATTCATCGCCCCAGACTACGGGAGACGCATCGCTGTCGAAACCAGCGTACACGTATTCGCGTTTCGGGTTGTGGGTGGCTCCAAACAGTGGCCCGACGCCCTCGATTGAGCAGCGACCTCAGGATACACTCTCCTCTACGCCAATAGCGCAACCGGCAACCACGACGCCTTCGGCGCGGTCGGACGTAGATCAAAAGGCAGCCGGCGAGGTGGAAAGCCTTCGTGCCCAGGACAACGCAAGCGCTGCGTCCCTGCAAGGAGAACCTACGCGAACAATTAACCGGCAAGATGGGCACCGGGGAAAGTCGCGATCAAAGGGTCACAATGGAAGAGTCAGCGCATCTGAGGGGTTGCGATTCGCGAAGATCAGAAGCCGGCTGAGGGCGCTTTGGCACCAAATTGTGGCACGAAACAAAGAAACCGGGAATCGATAGCGATACTGCATCCCCTGTCGGATCGATCTTCCTAATCGCCGGGCGTCTGCCGCCTCACGCTAGCGGATGGACGAACGGACCGGCCAACTGCTAGAAATGCCGGCATGATGCGGCTAGCCGGGTTCTTCATTTGCCTCTTTCTCTGTTCGACCTGCGTGCACGCCAAACCTGTACTGCGCTGGGCGGCGGATCCTAACAGTAACGCCCCTTACACTTTCTACGCGCCGGGCAAGGAGTTGGCGGGGTTCGAGTACGAGATCATCAACGCCGTCGCTCGCCGTCTGGGACGACGCGCCGACTTCGTGCAGAATGACTGGAGCGGGCTGATCCCGGGCCTGCATCGCGGTTTGTACGACTGCGTGATCTGCGGAATAGAGATCACGCCCGACAAGGCGGACGAGGTGAGTTTCAGCGTTCCTTACTACTTCACCTTCGAACAATTCGTTGGGCGCCGCGGCACACCGCCGCTTACCTCTCTCGACCAACTGCGCGACCGGAAGGTTGGTACATTGGACCAAACGGCGGCGTTGCGAATGCTGGAAGATACGCCGGGTGTGATGGTCAAAACCTACGACCAGGAAGTGAGCGCATACCAGGACATCGTCAACGGGCGCCTTTTCGGTGTGCTGCTCGATTACCCCATCGCCAAATATTACGCGGCGCCCAACCCGCTGCTGGAACTGAGCGGCCCGCCGTTTGGCCAAATTGCTTATGGCATTGCCGTAGACAAGGGCAACGCGGAGCTCCAAAAGGAGATTGACGCAGCGCTTCGTGAACTTATCGCCGGCGGGGAACTTCGAGACATCCTTTCGCGTTGGGGTCTTTGGACAAGCACCGTCGCGCAAGCATTCGGCCAGACCGTCAAACCGTCAGCACCGGAAACCGAGTATCAAGCGTTCGCTGCCGCCCAATCCCCACAGACGAACCTTTGGTCCCGGCTCCAAAGTTACGCCGTTGCGGGGCCGCTCCTTCGGCGCGCCGCGCTCCTCACACTGGCTGTGTCCCTCGCCGCTATGGCGGTTGCAATCGTTATCGGTTTCCTGCTCGCGGTCTGCCGCGTGTTCGGACCGCCGCCCGCGCGGTGGTTCGCCACAGCTTACATCGAAATGATGCGCGGCACTCCCCTCTTGATTCAGCTCCTCTTCATTTTTTACGGGCTGCCGAACGTCGGGCTTCGGCTGTCACCGTTCGTTGCCAGCGTGCTCGGGCTCGGCCTGAACTACGCGGCGTCAGAGGCCGAAAATTACCGCGCCGGCCTGCTCGCTGTGCCCGCAGGGCAGTGGCAGGCGGCCTATGCGCTCGGCCTGACACAGACCAAAACTCTCCGCCTGGTGATCGTGCCGCAGGCGATCCGACTCATCCTGCCGCCGCTCACGAACGATTTCATTTCGTTGCTCAAAGATTCTTCGCTCGTCTCGGCGCTCACGATGGTGGAACTGACCGGTGCGTATCACCGCCTTGCCACCGAAACCTTCGACTATTTTGGCACCGGCCTGTTGGTGGCGTTTCTGTACCTTCTCCTGGGTCTTCCCTTCGTGCGGCTCGCTCGGACAATGGAGGAGCGGCTCGGCAAGGGGCGACTAAATCTGATTGGTATTCGATCCGGCCCAGGCGGTCGCCGGGTCTAAGGACTGTGGCAAGCGGCCCACTGCTGTCCAAAATAATTTTTAGTTGGACCCGGTGGTCTTGAATAGGAGCCGCTGGGCGATCGTGCCGCCGTGCGACAAGGGACGCGCTCCCGCGCGATCCGCGGCAGGACGTCCGATGGTTCAACATCCGGTGGAGCGCCTCCGATGGTAGGCGCGTTCCGGCGCGTCCGGCGCAGCACGTTGACAGACGCGTTCCACAGGTGCAACGCCGGACGCGCCGGAGTGCATCTACCATCGGAGGCGGTACGCCGGACATGACCATCGGACGTGCTGCCGCGGATCGCGCGGGAGCGCGTCCCTACCATCGCACCGTTCCATCGCACCGTTGCGCGGGAACGCGTTCCAAACATCTGAGGGTCATGATTTAATATTCAACGACTAACTGGAATAAGACTAAACTTACAATAAATTCTGGAATTAGGCGCTTTTGCAGCAACTCGCGCAATTAACTGTAACCGCCGAGGCGGGTTCAAAGTGCGCATTTAAAGACAGTCGCATGCATTTGCTGGCTGAAAAAATCCTCGCCAAGCCAAAATGCCGGCACACGGATGACATCTAATATCCTGATCGCCCTATGGCCGAACTAAATTTTTGAAATAGCCGGGGCATTTGGCAAGAATCCTGCTCCCTTACAGAGAAGTATATGGGAATGAACGAAGCCGTTGAACCAGTCACTCGCGGAAGTTTCACTAACTCCAATGGCGTTGGTCGTGTAGTTGAAATCTGTCGTTCGGGCCGACCGCCTCTATTTGGAGACGCTTGCGGCAGCTAGTCCTGCGTGGGATACGCAGCCAACTTTCCGAGGTTGGTTCTTCGCGATTCTGACAAACTAATGTGAATTGCAACATTCATGCAAATTGTTAGTTCATTGTTACATTTCTGTCATAAACCATTGATCACAAAAGGCCGCGCCGGCGTTTGCGCTTCCGTCGTCGCCATGCCTAGGGCAGACACGTGCGGCTCGCGGGCGTTGCGAGCAATGCGACAAGCTGCAACGTTCAAAGATCGAGGATTATTGTGTTACGTTTTCGCGTCGCTGCGAAAATTCCCGAAAATTTTGTGAATAATTCTCAAAGTGGACCCATCAAAGCCAGCATGTTGTTCAGAAATTCAGGCAGGCTCTGTCTCGCAATGATATGCCGCGCACTAAAGGTTAACGAGATCTGGCCAAAAGGAGACCGTTCTCCCGCTAAGTTCTGAGAAAGCGCTGCTTGTAGCAATCAACGCACTATTGAACTCGAGCTCATCCGCGTGAACACGAAATCTGGATCCAAACAAATAACCGATTCTCCCACGCTCACGTTCGACTTCGCTCATTTCTATCACCTGCTGCTGTCTAAAGCCTGGGTGATCGTTCTGTTCGTTATTCTCGGTATGTCGGCGGCTGTCGCCTATGTGATTTGGGCTCCGAAAATCTACGAATCTCGGGCAGTGATCGCGGTCGAGCAGGAGACGCCGGAGGTCAACAACATCCAGGACTTTAAAGCCGCGAACGCCGAGAATATCAATTTACCCGAGGTTCTTAAGACGATCGAGCAAGCCTTTTTGAGTGAGACACTGCTTTTGCGGGTCGTTAAAGCCAATGGGCTGGACAAGGACCCCTCATTCGCTCCGCCAAAGAAAGACGGCTCGGCCTATCTGGACAGCGAGCTTGTCGCGCGGTTTAAGTCGAGAGTTAAAGTTGCGCTTCGTCGCGGAACGCGACTGATCGATGTCACTGTAGAAGACCATGATCCGAATCGGGCACAGCAGCTTACCGAGTCCATGGTCAAGGAGTTTGTGGACCAGAGCTTTGAGCAAAAGCTCGGTCTTTCAGAGACCGCCACTGATTATCTCCGTCAGGAAGCCGATCGCCTCAAAGCGAAACTTCAAAACGCCGAGCAGGCGGTTCAGAAATTTCGCGAAGACAACAATGCAGTTTCACTCGAGGACAAACAAAATATTATTGTCGAGAAACTGAAAGAATTGAACCTGAAGGTCACCGAAGCCAAGAGCGAGCGGCTGAAGCTGGAGGCAGATGTTGCGACCATCAAGCAGGGCAAGGCAAAAACTCCGGAGGAGCTGCTAACGGTTCCTAGCGTTGCCGCACTGCCGGTAGTCGCGACTCTGCGCCAGGAGCTTGCGGACAGGGAATCGAGGTTTAAGGCGGCAGGCCAGCTCAGAGGACTGCAGGATTCGCTGAATCGGACGCTGGTGAACGCCGGAAACATGGTATTGAAGGAGTATGAGGCCGCCAAAACCACGGAAGCCAAGCTTGCGGCCGCGCTTCAGGAGCAGGAGCAAGCGGCGCTGGAACTCAACAGGATCGCAATTCCTTACAACGCTCTCGTTCGTGAAGTCGAGACCGACCGTGCACTTTACGAGTCCGTTCTGACCCGGATGAAGGTGACCAACGTCGCCAAGGGCATTTGGGAGAACAATATCCGAGTGATCGAAACTCCGCTTCTCGCTGCCAAGCCGGCTAAGCCGAGCAAGCTGAAGATTCTGGCTCTTGCGCTCGTGGGCGGTTTTGTCCTCGGGTGCGGTCTGGTGTTTGGTCTCGATATGGCCGACAGCTCCATCCGAAATGTCGATCACGTGGAGCGCATTTCGGGGATGCCGGTATTGACGTCGGTTCCCGAATCGAAACGCAAAGACCTTGACAAAGTATCTGTTTTAACAAGTGAGCCGGCCTCCTATGAAGCGGAAGCATTTCGGTCGCTCCGGACGGCGCTCTCTTTCCTGGGGCCCGAAAAGGACCGCAAAACGGTGCTGTTCACCAGCGCCAATCCGGCCGAGGGCAAAAGCTATTGTTCGCTCAACTATGCAGTAGCTCTCGCGCAAACGGGACTTCGAACCCTGCTCATCGATGCCGACATGCGCCGGCCGAATTTGAGCAAGGTCGTACTAGCCGCCACCAAAGCGCGCGGACTAACCGATATTCTTACTCGGTGTGCGACCATCGTAGAGTGCAGCAAACCGACCGGCATCGAAAACCTTTTTATCCTCCCGGCAGGCGAGCGAGCATCAAAACCGGCTGAACTGCTCGCTTCTTGCGATTTTGCCGGCCTGCTAAAGGAAGCAGGGCTGCACTTCGATCGGATCGTGGTAGATAGCGCCCCGGTCAACGCCGTCAGCGACACTCAGCTCATCGCGAAGGACATTCAGTCGGTATGCTTCGTCGTCCGCGCGGTCAAGACCCCCGGACGCGCCATTGTCAGGGCGTGCTCTCTCCTGGCACAAACGGGCAGCCACCCGGACGGAATTGTCTTCAACCGGATGCCCCGCCGCTCTCGCGATCGCTACTACTTTTCGGAATACGCCGGTGAGTACGCCAACGCCGGCGCGCGTGGAGTCTGACGCATCGTAATGATTCGTGGTTGATTTGAATAAACATAGTAGCTGACCAGGATGGCGAACCAACAAAGAAGGAGGATGCCGGGTGGAAAGGACATTTGAAGTTGATGTTGGAAAGGCAATTCGACCGGACGTTGCGGCGAGCCGAGCGGACCTTGGTTTGACGGAGGACAGCAGGCAATTTCCTCATCGGATCGCTTTCCTATGTTTTGCCGGAGATGCGGTGGTCGCCTTTGCGTGTCTCTTGGCTGCATTCTGGCTCCGTTTCGACACCCCGCTGCGCGATTTCGGCGTAGAGGCGCCGGGGATTATCCTGAGTAGCTACTCCAACTATATTATCTTCGGTACGGTCTCTTTGTTGCTCGTGCTCGCTCAGAAGCAGATGTATGACGGCTCCTGGCTGCTGCACCGGCACTCTGCGTTCAAGGACGTCTTCGTCGCGTGCCTGGCCTGGGGAGCAGGATTCTTGGGTTTCTCGCTGTTTTTCAAGTTTCAGCCACCGCTCTCGAGGGTCTATGTGGCGTTGGCAACGGCTGTGGCAATGACTGGGCTTTATACCTGGCGCAGGTTGTTTTTTTGTTATCTGCGGCAGGAATCCGTTGCTGGAAAGCTCCGGCAGCGAATTCTCGTGGTCGGCTGGACCGCCGATGCCCAACGCCTAAAGGAGATGATTGAGAATGATCCATCTCATCCTTACGAGATGGTATGCTGCATCCCGACCCCTGAAGGTACCTTTCGGCAACGACCACCTCAGAGTGTCCAAAGCTTTGACAGCTACAGGGTCATTCATCGTCTCCTGAAGACCATGGCGCTCGATATCGTACTCGTGGCTGATGTCAATGTGCCGATTAGACATTGGGAGGCACTGGCGTCTCTTTGCGAAAAGGAACTGGTCCAGTTTAAAGTCGTGCCTTCCTATTTCAGCATCCTTGTCTCCGGGCTATACCTGGAAACAGTTAGTGGAATTCCTATTCTTGGTGTATCCCGCCTGCCCCTGGATCGCATGTTCAACAAACTAATAAAACGCGTCGTTGACATTGTTGGGTCTATCGTCGGATTGCTTCTATCCGCACCGCTCATCGCGATCTTCGGCACGCTGGTCTATCTTGAGTCACCCGGACCGATCTTATACCGCCAGCGACGACTCGGCAGGTATGGAAAGACTTTCGACTTGTTGAAGATTCGCAGTATGCGGCTGGATGCGGAAAAAGACGGAAAGGTAGGCTGGTCCACGAAAAATGACCCGCGCAGGCTTCGAATCGGTGGATTTATACGGAGATGGAATATCGACGAGGTGCCTCAATTCTGGAATGTGCTCAAAGGCGAAATGAGTCTGGTCGGGCCGCGTCCGGAACGACCGGAGTTGATTCGGAACTTCAAGCATAAGATCCCTCATTACCACGCTCGCCATACAGTGAAACCAGGCATCACTGGCTGGGCACAGGTCAACGGCCTGCGCGGCGACACAGATCTGACGGAACGAGTCATTCATGACCTTTATTACGTCGAGCACTGGAATTTGTTTTTTGATCTCCGGGCGATGTTCCTAACCTTGCGCAAAAACAAAAATGCCAATTGAATTCTCGCTCGCAACGCTGGCGGCTTGTTCTCCCGCAGCTTCAGCGAAGGAGGAAGCAGTACCCTCCAAATGAACTGCAAGGCCTATGTAGCCCAAAGTTTTAGCTGAGCCCAGTAGCAACCGGCAACGGCCCTAAGAGGGGTTGGACTGTCGCCGTGGATAACCCGAATCCCTGCTGAATATATCGTGGGTCTAACTGACCACGATAAACAATTTATTAATTTGAATCCGAACCGAAAGGCCGCGACCAAGGGCGGCAGCATCTCCGGATTCTTCAAACGCACAATGCTAGCCCAAACCTGCGAAAGAACGCTCATTCACCATGCTGCTAACCGCTACTGAAATCTCGCGCGACCAACCAGTCGGCTCGTGGTTCTGTCTGAGGGCTCAGCCCAAACGGGAACATATTGCGGCGACTTGCCTCCGTCAGATCTCAGATGTGGAGGTTTTTTGTCCGCGAGTCCGTTTTCGCAAGCCCACAAATCGTGGGCTCGTCTGGTTCGTCGAATCATTGTTTCCTGGTTACCTTTTTGCTCGATTTGATTATGCAACCTTTCACCGGCGAATCAGACAGGGACCCGGTGTTAGCGGCTTCGTGCAATTCGGCGATCGCTTTGCCCTTTTGCCAGACCCACTCATCAGCGAAATCAAAATCCGCATGGGGACAGATGAACTTGTGGAGGTCAACCAAGGGTTCGAGCTGGGACAGAACGTCCAGATTGCCCAAGGCCCATTCCAAGGCTTGGAAGCCTTGGTCACTCGGCTCATCAGCGCCAGGGATCGCGTCGAACTTCTCATCGAATGGATGGGGCGCAGTCTTCACGCGGAAGCCAGCGTGGCGGACCTGGTGCCACTCACCGAACCAAGATTGAAGTGAATTAGAAAATCTTTAAGGCTGACGCTGCAAACCGCGAGCGGACGGTCTTTTCAATGCCAACTGACATGCAAAACAATGAGCAACTCCACACTAACGTTAACTGAAGAACAAATACAGTTCTATAAAGACCACGGCTATCTTCGTTTGGAACAAATCAGCCCGCCAGAAGAGGTAGAATTCTTGAAGGGCGTCTACGATAAACTTTTCGCCGAAAAAATTGGCCGCCGCCAAGGCGCTTACTTCGATGCGGCTAGTCCTGACGAAGATGATAATAAACCACAAACTTCCCCGCAGATAATCGACCCGGTTAATTTTGCACCCGAATTGAAGAAGACGATCTTTCGGAGGAATGCTCTCGCGGTTGCCAAGCAATTGCTCGGGCCAAACGCGTATGGAGTTTTCGAGCACGCCATTTTAAAACCCGCCGGAATCGGCGCACCGACACCATGGCACCAGGATGAGGCTTTTCGCTTCGATTATGCTCCGGGTTACAATGAGATAAGTATCTGGATGCCGCTTCAACCTGTGGATACCAGCAGCGGATGTCTGGAATTCATTCCGGACTCGCATCGTCAACGGGTCTTGCGTCACGCTTCTCCGAACAACGATCCGCGAATTCATGGACTGGAGTGCGTCGATAACTTTGACGAGACGAAAGCTGTGCCCTGCCCGCTGCCTGCCGGAGGATGCACCATACATCACTGCCGGACGCTGCACCATGCAGGGGCAAACACGTCGCCAAATCCGCGCCGCGCCTACATCCTGGCGTTTGCGCTGCCGCTGAAAGTCAGTCCCAAGCTTTCGCCCCAATTTCCCTGGAACGCTGAAAAGCAGATGGCCAGCGAACTCCGCAAACAGGAATGGCGGAAGCGCGGCGGCTTTGTAGCCGAGTTTGTCCACAAAGTTCAGAGGAAAGTAGCAAAGTTAACTCACAGCGCTTAGCCTGGAAATCTCACAATCCAAAGCGCGCGCGCGAAATTTCCACGCTTTAGAGCCGCTTGGGAAGCGGCTCGGGTGATAAGATATTTGAAAACGAGCAAAATGGGCTAAATAACAATTTCTCGGTTCGCGAGCGCTGCGAGCCAGGCATACTGGCTGGCGGTCGCTTCAATTCCTCCCCCGAGCTAATTCATGCACCTACAATTGACCCTGCAGCTATACAAACGGTCCCTTTGATCTACAGAACCGCCTAAATGCAAGAACTTTTAATTGAACCCGGCCGCACCGAGAAAAACTACTGGGGCGACCTCTGGCGCTACCGCGAGCTCTTCTATATTCTCGCCTGGCGAGACATAAGCGTCCGGTACAAGCAAACGGCGATCGGCGTGATTTGGGCGATTCTTCGCCCCTTTCTCGCCATGGTCATTTTTACGGTGGTCTTTGGCCGGATCGCTAAGATGCCTTCCCATGGAATTCCTTATCCGATCCTGGTCTTCGCCGCCATGTTGCCCTGGCAGTTTTTCTCCAACTCGCTCTCGGAAGCCAGCCAGAGTCTTGTGGTTAATACGAACCTCATATCGAAAGTCTATTTCCCTCGTTTGATCATCCCTGCAGGAGCAGTCATCACGAGTCTCGTGGACCTCCTGATCTCAGCCGTACTGCTGGGAGTCTTGATGATCTGGTTTCGCTTTATGCCTGATTGGCGACTGCTCACTCTTCCTTTGTTCACGCTGCTGGCTTTTCTCGCAGCACTTGGTCCG